>Ga0181539_1001004_pt1 | contig 32380 bp, 27 predicted proteins | sample PEATcosm2014_Bin_46_FD_119767 | JGI IMG/M metagenome (GOLD analysis project Ga0181539, IMG submission 119767) | Peatland microbial communities from MTU Mesocosm Facility, Houghton, MI, USA - PEATcosm2014_Bin23_60_metaG | ecosystem: Environmental > Terrestrial > Soil > Wetlands > Peat | place... | reverse complement strand
TGACCACCCGGACAGGCATGCCGTACTACGAGATCAACCAGCTCGGTTCGGAACTGGGCACGTATTACACGAACCAGTAGCGGGGCCGGAATCGGGAGAGAGAAGCTGGAAGACGGGATCGCTTCGCGAATGTCGGCGAGGATCTCTTCTTCCGGCTTCCGGTGCGAGATGCAGCGCGGCCGGGAGAGCTAGGCCTTCCGCAGGACGTCTGCGCCCCCCTCGGCGATCTCGAGGACCGCCGCCAGCAGCAGTTGCGTACTGCGCAGCACGTTCTCGAGGCTCACGCGTTCGGGGATGTCGCCGGGCAGATGGTATTCCTTATCGCCGCCGCCTCCCGTGTTCATCACGGTCGTACGAAATCCCGCCTTGATGTACATGCCATCATCGTCATTGACATGCTCCTTGAAAAAAGTCCGCACGTCCAAGCCGATGTTGTAGCGGACGGCGCAGGCCGCTATGAACTCGGCCAGGGGCCGGCCTTCGTCGGTGCTGTAGCCGATGGCGTGGATCAGCTTGCCGGCGGCCATCAGCTCGTCCGACTTGGAGTCCAGCCCGTCCACGTTCAATACGGCGATGATGCGGTCGCCGCGGGCGGCAGCGGCTTCCGCTGCGAAACGGCTGGTCCACGGCCAGTGTTCCTCGTTGCAGAAAAGGACGCGCACCGACCGTTTCAGATCGCACGCGGCCAGAATTCGCGCGACCTCCATGTTGGCCACGGTGCCGGTGCCGTTGTCATGGGCGCCGGGCGAGTCTATCCAGCTCATGGAGTCCTTGTGCGAAATCAACTGGATGATCTCCTCGGGGTGCGCGCGGCCAGGACGGGTCGCCTCCAGGTTCGCCGCGTCATACCAGGGATCGTCCGGCTCGGGCTTCGAGAACCACTGATTGGGCGGCTGCTTGGTCTTGTCACAGCGCCACGCCTGAACCTGGTAGAAGGTCGTCGTCACGTCGTAACCGGCCGACTGGAGCTCGTCACGGATGTATTCGTCGGCCTCGGCCAGCGAGCTGACGCTCTGGCCGGGCCGGGTGTAGTTCACTTTGCGGAACGGCAAAGGATCGCGGCAGAGGTAGAAGAGATCGCGGCGGATGCGGTCGGCGGACACTTTCTGAAGCGCGTCTCGGATCATGACTGAACCCTCTTCTTAGACAGGACGTTCGCGCCGCCCTCGGCGATCTCGAGGACCGCCGCCAGCATCAGTTGCGTGCTGCGCAGCAGGTTTTCGAGGTTCACGCGTTCGGGGATGTCGCCGGGCATGTGGTACTCCGAATCGCCGCCGCCGCCCGTGTTCATCACCGCCGCAGGAAAACCCGCCTTGATGTACATGCCGTCATCGCCATTCGGCTGCGGCTTGGCGAAAATCCGCACGTCCAGGCCGATGCCGTAGCGGACTGCGCAAGCGGCGATGAAGTCGGCCAGCGGGCGGCCCTCGTCGGTGCTGTAGGCGATGGAGTGGATCAGGTTGCCCGCGAGCATGTCCTTGTCCGGCTTGTCGTCCAGCCCAACCTGGTTCAGCACGGCGATGATGCGGTCGCCGCGGGCGGCGGCGGCTTGCGCTGCGAAGCGGCTGGTCCAGGGGCAATGCTCCTCGTTGCAGAAGAGGATGCGCACCGAACGCGGGAGATCGCGCGCAGCCAGAATTCGCGCCAACTCCAGGTTGGCCGCGACGCCGGTGGCGTTGTCATGGGCGCCGGGGGAGTCTATCCAGCTCTGGGAATCCTTGGGCGAAAGCAACTGGATGATCTCCTCGGGCTGCGCGCGGCCGGGACGGGTCACCTCAAGGTTCACGGCGTCATACCAGGGGTCGCTCGGATCGGGCGGGGAGTACCAGTGATGCAGCGGCTTGGTCTTGTCGCAGCGCCAGGCCTGCACCTGGTGGTGGGTCGCCGTCACCTCGTAGCCGGCCGACTTGAGCTGGCCGCCGATGTATGCGTCGGCCTCGGCCAGCGAGTTGACGCTCTGGCCCGGCCGGGTGTAGTTCACCTTGCGGAACGGCAAGGGGTCGCGGGAGAGGTAGAAGAGATCGCGGCGGATGCGGTCGGCGGATACTTGCTGAAGTGCGTCTCGGATCATGGCTGAACCCTCTGACCAAGGACGGCAACGCCGCGAAAGCGTCCCCGCGCTGAACGGGCGCTTCGGGCACGAGACTATACGGTCGAATTGCCCGTGTCAAGCAAGTTATCGGTGAATCCGAGGACGCACCGCGCTACTCTGCGACGGCCAGCTTGCCCAGCAGGGTTCCCATCTCGCGGAGCTTCTGCGTCGCCTCCTCGTCCGGGCGGTTCAACACCGACACCGGCGCGCAGGCGAGCCGGAACTTGAAGCTCCGGCAGATGGACTTGACGCTCTCGAGGGCCTTGCCGCCTCCGCCATGCGTCAGGAAGATGCCGACCGGCTTGTCGGTCACCTTGCCCTGCGTCGGATAGTAGGCCCGGTCGAAGAAATCCTTCACGCCGCCGGCCATGTAGCTGAAATAGTCCGGCGTGCCCACCGCCAGCGCGGCGCAGTCGAGCAGGTCCTCCGGCCCGGCCTTCAACGCCTCCATCACCTTCGCCTCGACGCCCTTGGCTTTCCGCACGCCCTCCGCGACGGCCTCGGCGGCCGCGCGCGTGTTCCCGCTCAGCGAATGGTAAACGATCAGCACTTTCGCCATCGTTCTTCCTCCCCTGCTCATCGCCCGAGATCCGCCTAAACGCGCCGGCAGTAATCATATCATCCCCGGCGCGCCCGGACAATGCCGCCGATGCGAGAGAAGTAATGCCTCAGTTGTGGGCTGAAGGATGCGTACGCGGCCTCCGCGGTCATTCCCGCGAAAGCGGGAATCCAGCGATCCGCGCCTGACTGTGGATTCCCGCTTTCGCGGGAATGACCAAAACTTGGATTCTGGCCTCAAGACTCATTCATTACCGAGAGAACCTCCGGAGCAGGGCTGATAGTGACACTGGCGCGGCCAATCGCGGTATAATAAGCGAGGCGATCATGACTGGTGCGCCCGGGGGGCCGTTCCTTTTCGACCCGGCGCGGTTCTTGCGACCCTGGAAACGGAGCGACGATGACACACAATGTGACGAGCGAGCAGCTTTTCGGGAAGACGTTCGCCTGCGAGTGCGGCAGGACGCACCGGATCGAGCCGCGCGAGGTGGTGTTCGAGCGCGGGGCGGCGGAGAAGGTGCCGGCTCTCTGCGCCCGCTGCGTGAAGGGACGGCGCGCGGTGGTCGTGATGGACGTCCGCACGCGCGATGTCGCCGGGGCGGAGGTGTCGCGCAGGCTGGCCTCGGGCGGGTGGACGGTTTCCGAATTGCTCGTGCCGGACCGGAGCAACGGACACGTCCCGGAATGCGACGACGCGACGCAGGAAAAACTCGCCGCGGCCCTCGGGCCGGCGGACTTCATCCTGCCGGTCGGGAGCGGCGTGGTGACGGACCTCAGCCGGTGGCTGGCGGAGGACCGAAAGCTGCCGTTCGTGAGCTTCGCGACGGCGGCCAGCATGAACGGCTACGCCAGTTCCAACGCGGCGCCGACGATCGCGGGGGTGAAGCGGGTGAAGTGGGCGCATCCGCCGGTTGCGCTCGCGGCCGACCCGGCGATCATCGCCGCCGCGCCCTGGGAGATGACCGCCTCCGGCCTGGGCGACGTGCTGGCCAAGTCGGTCAGCACGTCGGACTGGCGGCTCAATCACCTGCTCTTCGGCGATTACTATTGCGCGCGGTCGGTGAACCTGATCGCCGACATCGAGCCGCTCTACCTGGAACATCCGGAGGAGTTGAAGGCGCGGTCGCCGCGGGCGATTGACGCGCTGTTCCGCGCCCTGCTGCTGACCGGCGTGGCCATGACGATGGCGGAGACTTCTTCGCCGGCCTCCGGCGGCGAGCACATGATGAGCCACACGCTCGACATGCTGTCGCTGCGCGACGGAACGGAGCACGACCTGCACGGGCGGCAGGTGGGCGTCGGCACGGTGCTGGCGTCGGAGCTTTACCGCCGCGTGCTGGCGGTGGAGTCTCCGTCGGCCGCGGAGCCGGCGCTGTCGCCGGACGAGCGGTTCTGGGGGAAACTCGCGGGCGAGATGAGGCAGGAGTACTCGGCCAAGGCGGAGCGCATGCGGCTGGCGGCACGGAAGCTCGCGCAGCCGGGCGAGTGGGACCGCATCCGCGCGGACCTGGCGCCGCTGACGCGGCCGCCGGAGACGATCCAGGGCTGCCTCTCGCGCGCCGGCGCGGCCTCGCGGGCGGCGGACATCGGCATCGGCAAGGAGCAGTTGCTCGGCGTGCTGCTGCACTCGCACGAAATCCGCTCGCGGTTCACCATCCTCGACCTGGCCCGGCTGGTCGGAATCATGCCGAAGGCCGCGGCGGAGATCGTGGAGCAGTGGGCGTAGTCCACTTTATTCTTCACCACCAAGTCACCAAGGCACGAAGAACGAAAGTCTTGAATCCTAAACTTGGTTTTTGTCTTGGTGTCCTGGTGCCTTGGTGGTGAGAATGAGGCCGGCGCTACGCAACGGGCCCGTGCGGCTTGAACGGCTTCGGCGGGAGCGGCTTTTTCTGCGGCGCGCGCGCGTGAACTTCGAAGCTCTGCAGGATTTGCAGGAGCAGGTGCTGGTACGCCTGTGCGTCCCGGGCCTCGCATTCGAAAATCAGGATATAGCTGCCGCCGGGCTGGATCGTTTGGAAGCGGAAGCGGGCGATGTGCGTATTATCCTCCACCGCGAGGACCTGTAGTTCGTGGTAGGTTGTCTTCCCGGCGACCACAATCCTGTCGCCGCTCGGGAGGACCTCCTCGCCGGGCGCCGGCCCGAGTTTTATCGGCATGTCCGGCGCCCGCCCGATGAGCAGGACCGCGCCCAGCGGATCTTCATATTGCACCCGCTCCGGCTGGACGAGCGGCGTCCAGAAACCCGGCACCTCGACGCTCCAGCCGTGGTCCGGATCCTCGCGGGTCACCAGCGGCGGGGGCTTGATCGGATAGCCGCCGCCCTCGACGTTCCGGACGACATTGAACAGGCTGACCGCCCCGACGAGCGCCATGATCACCCCTGCGACGCGGAAGCCCGTTTCCCGCCGGCCCTCGATCCCCGCCGGGCGCAGCAGCAGGCCGATCAGCGCGCCGCCGACCAGCCCGCCGGCGTGCGCGAAGTTGTCAATGTGCGGCTCGAAGACTCCATAGAGCAACTGGAGGATGGTGATAAAGATGAAGTTGAAGATATAGACCTTCCGCACGTGCTTCGGGATGGAGTGGAAGGTGATCGAGATCACCGTCGCCGCGCCGATCAGGCCGAAGATCGCGCCGGAGGCGCCCGCCGACAACGGCGGGTTGCCCAGCCACGTGCTCGCCGCCGAGCCGCAAATCCCGGCGACCATGAAGACGACGAACATCTCCCAGCGGCCCGCCAGCCGCTCGACGAAAGCGCCGAAGAGATAGAGCGCGTAGAGGTTGAAGAGCAGGTGCAGCGGCCCGACGTGAAGGAAGACGCTGGCCACGAGCCGCCACCAGTCGCCGGCTTTGACCAGGCCCGGCACGTTCGCGCCGAACTGCGCGAGCGTGTAGGAAGACTCGCTCGAACCGGCGCGTTCCGTCACGAGCCACATGACCAGGCAGGCGGCGATGAGGCCCCAGGTGAGCGCCGGTTTCCATGCGACGGCGGGGAGGAGCGGCCGGGCGACGGGGATCGGCGCGCGCTCCTCGAGCAACTCGATCGCGTCGAGGTCGGCGTCCAGGCCGGGGGCGTGCGCCGCCTGCGGGGCCAGGCCCGGCGTCAGGTACGGCTCCGCAATCCGGCGCAGCCACGCCTCGCCTTCGCGCTGGCGGGCCAGCGCCGAAGCGATCACGTCATGGGCGGCTTCCGGCTCGCCGTGCCGGAGCAGCGCCACGCCGCGCCAAAGGCGGACATAGGCCGGCGGCAGGGCCGAGGCGACGGCGGCGTTCCGGTCGAGCAGGCGTTCGAGGGCGTAGACCCGGCCGGCCTGCGCGTAAGCGTGGATGAAGGCGACGAACCGGCGCAGGTCCTGCGAGTTCGGCTGGGCGACCGACTCTTCCGCGCGGCGGAGGCACTGGGCTGCTTTGGGCAGGTCGCCCGCCTCGCCGTAGGGGATGACCATCGTGTACAGCAGGTCGGCGTCGGGGCGCAATTCGCGCGGGCCGAAATGCTCCTCGAACAGCTCGATCGCGGCGCGATAGTCGCCCAGCGCGGTCCAGGAGTTGATCTGGCTCTCGATGAAGGCCTTGCGCGAGGTCGGGGCGGTCAGGCGCCTGAGCCAGTGGCCGCGCGGGACGCTCTCGAGGAAGCCCGCGCTTCCGCGCGCGGCAGCGGCGTAAATCGGTTCGATCGCGGTAAACGTGGCCGACCGCGGCCGCCAGAGCAGGAGCGACAACGCCAGCCCCCAGCGCCGGGCCGCGCGCGCGTTGCCCCGGCTGAACAACGCGTGGATGCGCCGCTGGAAGAAGATCGGAAGGAACAGCGTTACCGCCAGGAGCAGCGCGACGACCGGGACGTAAGCGGTGTGGAGCGCCGTCCGATGGGTGATGAGGAGCCCCGCCGCGAACGAACCGCAGAGCGCGTACTGAATGACCCGGCCGAGGTTCCAGCGCCAGTCGCTGAGCAGGAACAGCACGGCGCCGTAGAGCCACGTGCCGGCGCAGAGAAAGACGATCAGCAGGCCATAATCCATCGAAAGGTCCTGACGGAATGCGAAATGCGAATTGCCCGCTTCAGCCCCCCTCTTCGCAGCACGGCCGCTTCCGCGGGCGTGGAAGAGTCAGCGAAGGCGGGAGTGCGCAACGGCAGTCCGCGAGCCCGCCTCCCGTCACGCGTTGAGGTTCATGGAGCGGAGGAATTCCTCGTTGCTCTTGCTGCGCGAGATGCGGTCGCGCAGGAGCTCCATCGCTTCGACCATCTGCATTTCGCTCAGGACCCTCCGCAGAATCCAGATGCGCTTCTGTTCGTCGTCGCTGAAGAGCAGCTCCTCCTTCCGCGTGCCGGAGCGCTCGATGTCGATCGCCGGGAACACGCGCCGGTCCACCAGGCGCCGGTCCAGATGCAGGTCCATGTTGCCGGTCGCCTTGAACTCCTCGAAGATCACTTCGTCCATGCGGCTGCCCGTGTCAATCAGGCAGGTGCCCAGGATCGTGAGCGAGCCGCCTTCCTCGATGTTTCGCGCCGAGCCGAAGAAGCGCTTCGGCTTCTGGAGCGCGTTGGAGTCCACGCCGCCGGAGAGGATCTTGCCGCTGTGCGGCACCTCGGCGTTGTAGGCGCGGCCGAGGCGCGTGATCGAGTCCATCAGGATCACGACGTCGTGCCCGTACTCGACGAGCCGGCGCGCCTTCTCGATGACCATCTCGCTGACCTGGCAGTGGCGGCTGGTGGGCTCGTCGAAGGTGGAACTGATGACCTCGCCCTTGATGGAGCGCTCCATGTCGGTGACTTCCTCGGGCCGCTCGGCGACGAGCAGGACGATCAGCTTGACTTCGGGGTGGTTCTGCCCGATGGCCTGGGCGATCTTCTGGATGATGACGGTCTTGCCGGTGCGCGGCGGGGCGACGATGAGGCCGCGCTGCCCCTTCCCGATCGGCGTGATGAGGTCCACGATGCGCATATCCACGTTCTTCGGGTCGGTCTCGAGCCGCAGGCGCTCCTGCGGATAGAGCGGGGTGAGCTCGTCGAACGGGATCTTCTCGTTGACGACGTCGGGGGCCTCGTAGTTGATCGCCTCGACGCGCAGCAGCGCGAAGTACCGTTCGCCGTCCTTCGGCGGGCGGATCTGCCCCTGCACGATCGAGCCGGTCTTGATCCCGAACCGCCGGATCTGCGAGGGGGAGATGTAGATGTCGTCCGGGCAGGGCAGGTAGTTGTAATCCGGCGACCGGAGAAAGCCGAAGCCGTCGGGCAGCACCTCGAGCACGCCTTCGCCGTACATCAGTCCGTTCTTGCTGCAGCGCTCTTTCAGGATTTTGAAGAGCAGGTCCTGCTTGTTGAGCGAGGAATACTCGGTGATGTTCTCGCGCTTGGCGGTGTCGCGCAGTTCCTTGATCGTCATGTGCTGCAGGTCCGCGATGAACAGCCGGTCGCTGGCCTTGCCCTCGGCCGCCGGCCGGGCGGGCGGCTCGGGCGCTTCGTTCTCGGCGGCGTTCTGATTCACCTCTTCGCCCGGGGGCATCGGTTTCTGCCTAGCCATTCTTCTCTCCTCCTGATGGACAGCCAGAGCGCGCAGTGGACTGCGCGCGACATGAAGCTGCGGTTGAACTCGAATCGGAAACCCACTGGCGGAAGAGCCGCGCCACAGCGGCGCGGCTGTCTTCCGCGGAACCGTTATTGTCCAGGACGACGGAGGCGCGCGCGCGCTTTTCCGCCAGGGACGCCTGGGCGGCTTCGCGGCGGATGACCTCGTCGTCGGACCAGCCCCGGTCGGCGCGCGCGCGCGCGAGGCGGAGCGGGTCGGCCGCGTCCACGAAGAGCAGCGCATCGCACCACGGAGCCACGTCGGCCTCGATGAGGAGCGGCGCGTCAATGACGATGAGCGGCACGCCGCGGTCCTCGAGGGCGCGGTCGAGCTGGGCGCGCATCTCGCGGAGCGTCGGCGGGTGGACCCAGGCGGTGAGCTCCTTCAATTTCGCCGGGTCGCCGAAAGCGATCCGGGCGATTCGCGCGCGGTCGGGGCGGCCGTCGTGGAACGTCTCGTGGCCCCAGCTCTTGCGCAGTTTCTCGGCGACTTCCGGCGAGCGCAGCACCTCGCGCGCGATGGCGTCGGCGTCAATCACCGCCGCGCCGAGTTCCGCGAACATCGCCGCGACTAGGCTCTTGCCCGACGCGATGCCGCCGGTGAGGCCGATGACTTTCGGGTTTGTCAGCATGGGTCCTATGGGAATAATGGGAGTGATGGGAAACCTATTTGGCTTCGCTCCAAGTTCGGCCCAGCGCCACGTTCACTTTGACCGGCACGTCCATCTTCAGCGCGGTGCTCATCTCGGTCGAGACGAGGTCGGTGGCGCTGATCTCCTCGTCGGGAGGCACTTCGAAAAGGAGTTCGTCGTGAATCTGGAGGAGCATGGTGGTGCGCATCTTCTCGTCGCGCAGGCGGCGGGCGATGCGGATCATGGCGACCTTGATCATGTCGGCGGCGGTGCCCTGGATGACGGTGTTGACCGCGGCGCGCTCGGCGAAGGCGCGGGTGGCGCGGTCGGGATCGTTCAGGCCGGGCAGCGGCCGGCGGCGGCCGAGGAGCGTGGTCACGGCGCCGTTCTTCCGCGCTTCGGCGACGGTGCGCTCTATGAACGCCTTCACGCCCGGATAGCGCCGAAAGTAGGCACCGATGAAGGCGGCGGCTTCCTCGTTGGGGATTTTCAACTGGCGCGCCAGGCCGTACGGACCCTGGCCGTAGATGATGCCGAAATTGGTCGTCTTGGCCACGCGCCGCATCGCGGGGGTGACCTCTTCGGGCTTGACGCCGTGGATCTGCGCCGCGACGAAGCGGTGGATGTCCACCTCCCGCGCGAACGCTTCGCGCAGCGCGGCGTCGCCGCTGAGGTGCGCGAGGATGCGCAGCTCGATCTGCGAGTAATCGGCCGTCAACAGCCGGTTGCGCGGGTCGGTCGCGACGAAGGCCGTGCGGATGCGCTCGCCGATTTCGGTGCGGATGGGGATGTTCTGCAGGTTCGGGTCGCTGCTGCTGAGCCGTCCGGTCGTCGTCGCCGCCTGGTTGAACGAGGTGTGCAACCGGTTGGTTCCGGGCGCGACCATCTCCGGCAGCGCGTCCGCGTAGGTGGACTTGAGCTTGCTCAACTGCCGATATTCGAGCACCAGCGCGGGCAGGCGATGCCCGGCGGCAAGCTGATCGAGCACGTCGCTGTCGGTGGAGCTTCCGGTGCGGGTCTTGCGGCCGCGCGGCAGGCGCAGTTTCTCGAAGAGGATTTTGGCCAGTTGTTGCGTCGAGCCGATGTTGAATTCCTCGCCGGCCTCCTGGTAAATCTGCTTTTCGAGTTTCGCCATTTCCTGTTCGAGCCATTGCGACATGGCGCGCAGGGCGGCCACGTCGAGTCCGATGCCGTGGAATTCCATCTCCGCAAGCACCGAGACGAGCGGCATCTCGACCTGCGCGAAGAGGTCGTACATCTTCTGCTCGCGCAGCGGCTTTTCGAGGGTCTCGGAGAGCCGCAGCGCGATGTCGGAGTCCGCGCAGCAGTAGTCGCAGACCTTCCGCGCCGGGACGCGGTCCATGGTGATCTGCTTCTTGCCCTTGCCGATGAGGTCGGTGATCGGGATCATCCGGTAGCCCAGATAGTCCGCCGCGAGCTCGTCAAGGCCGTAGCGGCGGCGCTCGGCGTCGAGGACGTAGGCGGCGATCATCGTGTCGAACACGATCCCGCGCAGTTCGACGCCGTGGCGGCGGAGCACGACCGCGTCGTACTTGATGTTCTGGCCGATCTTGCCGACCGACTCGTCGGCGAGGATCGGCCGCAGCGCGTCGAGCACTTTCTCGGCGTCGAGCGTCGGGTCGGGCGCGGGCGCGCGCGTCGGGATGTACCAGGCCTCTTTCGGCTTCCAGCAGACGGAGAGGCCGACGATCTCGGCGAACATCGGCGAGGCGCTCGTCGTCTCCAGGTCAATCGAGAACCGCTTCTGCGCGCGGAGGGCGGCGAGGAGATGCTCGAGCGCCTCCTCGGTGTCCACCAGGCGATAGGCCGCCTCTTCGCGCGTCGGAGCAACCGGGAACTCGGCGATGAACTGCCGGAAACCCAGTTTCTGGAAGACCGGGATCAGCCGTTCCGGCTGCGGCGGTTTCACGCGGCACGCGTCGAGGGAAAGCTCGACCGGCGCCTTCGTGTCAATCGTCACCAGCCGGCGGCTCAGGCGCGCGGCCTCGGCATGCCGGGTCAGGCTTTCCTTGAGCCGCTGGCCGCGGATTTCGCCGACGTGCGCCAAAACGTTCTCCAGCGTGCCGTATTCCCGGATCAACTCCAGCGCGGTCTTCGGGCCGACGTGCGGGACGCCGGGGACGTTGTCGCTCGAATCGCCGGAGAGCGCCATGACCTCGATCACCTGTTCGGGCGCGATGCCGTCGCGCTCGCGGAGCTTTTCCGCCGTCAGGGTCTGCTCCTTCCCGGTGTCGAGGACGGAAACGTTCGGCCCCAGGAGTTGGGCCGCGTCCTTGTCGCCCGTCACGATCACGACCTCCAGCCCGCGACCGGCCGCCTGAACGGCCAGCGTACCGAGCACGTCATCCGCCTCGTACCCTTCCTGGGCGTAAACCGGCACCTGCAGCGCGTCGAGCACTTCGCGCGTCAGGGGAATCTGCGCGATGAATTCATCCGGCGGCTTCACGCGTGTGGCCTTGTATTCCTCGAAAAGGTCGTGCCGGAAGGTCTTGCCGGGCATGTCGAACGCCACGGCTAGGTAATCCGGCTTCTGCTCGCGCAACAACTTTCGAAGCATGGCGGTGAAACCGAAGACCGCGTTGGTGGGCCTGCCCTCCGGCGAGGTGAGCCCTTTCACCGCGAAGAACGCGCGGTACAGGTGCGAGTGCCCGTCTATCAGGAAGAGTTTCTTTCGAGCCATCTTCACTTGCTACTCTGCGAGGCCGCGAACTTTCGCTGCGCGGCGCGAGCGGGTACGAGGCCGCCCCAAGGTGAGCGAGCCCGCGGATAAGGCGCTGGTCGAACATGGCGCTGCGACCGGCCCTGTCGTTGGAAATGCGTCATTGTGGCGAGCAGGATAATAATTGTCTCAGCAGAGGTGTTCAGAGATCTCGAATGAGGAAGGCTGCCCGGCCCGTGTCCCGAGCCAATCCGTGTGTATATCTTATCTCCATGCGGAGCGTTTGTCAAGCGAAAATGCGGTATTTCGCGCCAGGGGCCGCAAGACCGTTGCTTCAGGGTTGAGCCGGACGAAGATTTGTGACATAATCCCGCGGTGGGCATGGGCGCGCCGGTGGTCCTTGGAGCGTTGTGAATGGCTGATCAAATCCCCGCGCAACCCGAGCAGCCGGGGCAGGTTCCGCCGGAGAAGGCGGCGCCGGAGGTCCCCTCTTCGAAATCGGAGCGGGGCGCGTCGCCGGAAGGAATCGTCCCGGCCCCGCCTGGCGAAAACTCGGATAGATCATTGCAGGGCTCGTCCGCTGGACCGCCGACCGAGCCGGCCGCGCCGCCCCCGGCCGCTGAGGCCGGGCCCCTGCCGCAAGGCCCAGCGGCCGCGCCGCAGGCGCCGGAGGGAGCGCCGGAGACGCCGGAGAACTTCCCGTGTCCGTTCGACGAGGACATCGGATACGAGATCGTCGAGCCGCTGGAGGGCGAGGAATCGGACGATGGTTTTGCGAGCATTCCGGCGGGCCCGACCGAAGAGGTGAACTTCGAGCCGGCGCGCGTTCGCGGGCCGAGACGCCGTGGAGATCGAGGCCGCCGCCAAGCGGCGCGCGCCGGAGCGCCGGCCCCGGAGAGGGAACCGACGGTCGAACGTCTTCCGCTCTGGCTGGCCGTCGCCGGCGCCGTGCTGCTGGCGGCGATCATCGCTGTGGTGATTCTGTTGGCGGCGCATGGACGATAGATCATGTACCCTGGACGATAAAGCATGGTCCTCGTCAATTCAACTGTCTTCGCCGCGTCCCCGGCGCACCAGGCGGGCCGAGACGCCGGCGGCGATGGCGCCGGGCGGGACGTCCTGCGTGACGACTGAGCCGGAGACCACGATCGCGCCCGCGCCGATCCGGCGGCCGGCCAGGACGACCACACCGTCGCCGACGAAAGCGCCTTCCTCCAGGTGAGTTCCAGCCCCGAGAGTCGTTCCGGCCCCGATGGTCCCGTGACAGCCGATCACGCAGTCGTGGTCGAGCAGGCTGCCCATGCCGACGAGGCAGTTGTCCTCGAGGACCGCGCCCACGCCCAGCAGCGCGCGCGCGCCGATGACGCACCCGGCGCCGATCTTCACCTCCTGCAGCACCATGGCCGTCGGATGTGTGAGCACCGCCGGCGTCAGCCCCGCCTCCATGCACGCGCGGTAGAGCCGCCGGCGCGAGACCGCCGCGCCCGAGACGACGACGAACTGCCGGATGCCCATGCGCTTCAGCCGGGGCAACTGGGCTTGGCCTTCGAGCTTGACGACGGGCAACCCGGCCCAGGAGTCGCCTCGGAACTTCCCCTGCGGGTCCACGAAGCAATCCACCTCGCGCCCGTTCGCGCGGAAGTTCTCCAGGATCATCCGGCCCGACGGCGTGGGCCCCAGGATGCAGATGCCGCCATTGCCGCGACGGCCCGGGAATAGTTTCTTCAGCCTCACGATGGGAACTCCAACGCTCGGGAAGATGAACGATAGACGATGGACCCCGGTTCGCCGTCCGCCGTCACATCCCAATCCTACCACGCGCCGGGCGCGGATTCAAGTTGACGGGTACTCCCGACGCCTCTATAATCTCCTCTCCGTGATTCCGGGCCGGCAATTCATGGATGGTCGTCAATGACCAACGGCCGCACCCCGATGGAAGAGGCGATCCGCAAAGCGCAGGCGCTGACCGAGGCGCTGCCGTACATCCGCGCGTTTCGCGGCAAGGTGCTCGTCGTCAAGTTCGGCGGCGCGGCGATGGAAGTTCCGGCCACGCTCGAAAGCGTCCTCGGCGACGTGCTTTTCCTCGGCGCCGTCGGAATCCGGCCGGTCCTGGTGCACGGCGGCGGACCGGAGATCACGCGCGAGATGAAAGCGAAGAAGATCGAGCCGCGCTTCGTGCGCGGCCATCGGCTGACCGACGAGGCGACGCTGCGGATCGTGCAGGACGTGCTGGCGAACCGCATCAACGCGGGCATCTGCAAGCGGCTCGAACAGCTCGGCGGACGGCCGGCGGCGTTCGCGGACCCGGCGCAGGGCGCGCTCAGGGCGCGGCGCCGGCTGACGAAAATCCAGACGCCCGACGGCCGCACCGAAGAGATTGACCTGGGACTGGTCGGCGACATGGTCTCCATCGCCGAGTCTCAGTTCCGCACCGCGCTCGAGGCGGAGCGGGTGCCGGTCGTTGCGCCGCTCGCGCTCGGCGAGAACGGCGAGACGCTCAACGTCAATGCGGACATGGTCGCCGCCTGCGTCGCCGCCGGTCTCCGCGCCGAGAAGGCGGTTTTCCTGACCGACACGCGCGGGATTATGACCGACCCGAAAGACGCCGGCTCGTTCGCGGACACGCTGACGGAGGCGCAGATTGACGACCTGATCCGCCGCGGGGTGATTGACGGCGGCATGCTGCCGAAAGTGGAGGCCGGCCTCGCGGCGTTGAAGGCCGGCGTCCGGAAGACGCATATCATTGACGGCCGCGTCCAGCACGCGCTGTTGCTGGAGATATTCACGGACAAGGGTATTGGCACCCAGATCATCCATGAATCTTAATCGCGCGGCGACGGCTCCGCGACGGGCAGGCGCAGCGGCCGCGTGGGCGCTCGGCCTCATTTTTTTCCTCGCCGGATCGGCGTTCGCCGATGAGCCGAGCCTCAATCTCTCCCCGCTCTGCCGTCTGGAATCCACTCCGGCGGAATCGGAGCGCAGCTTCGAGGCGCTCTGGCCGATCTTCGAGTGGCGCGACTCGCCGGCCTACGAGGAGTTCTATTTCCGCCCGATCTACAACCGCCGCACCGACAAAGCCCAGAAGGTCACCGAGTCGGACTGGCTCTGGCCGTTCGGCTTCGGCACCGGCCGCGCGGATGCGAACCAGCAGTTGGTCTGGCCGCTCTTCCTTCACGCGAGCGGCACCGCCGGCGACGGCAGCCCGGAGAGCCGCACCATCCTGCTTCCTCTGCTTTATCAGCGCTCCGGGCACGGCCCGTCCGACCTGCTGATCTTCCCGTTCGGCGGCGTGCTCCATAATTTCCTGGGCCGCGAGAAGATCGTGCTCGTGCTCTGGCCGATTTTCGTGTATCAGCGCAGCGCAGAGGCACAGGACTGGAGCATCCTGTTTCCGATCTTCTCGTACATCCGCTGGAACGACGGCTCGCGCGGATTCAAGTTCTGGCCGCTTTTCGGCATCAACCGGCGGCCGAATAAGCTATACAGGCTTTTCGTCCTCTGGCCGATCGTGCACTACGAGGACGTGATCCTGCCGCAGGGCACGATCCACGCCTGGGCGGTCTGGCCGTTTTACAGCACCGAGACGGGCCCGGGCGGCTGGGACTGGTCGGTCGCGTGGCCGTTCATCACCGGGCACTACGAGCGCAACGAGACGCAGTACTGGTACCCGTGGCCGGTCCTCGGGCGGCTCTCAGGCGAGAAAGTGAGCGGCCGGACGTTCTGGCCGGCTTTCTCCATCACGGAACGCCCGGAAAAGACCCAGGGGTATTATTTCTGGCCGCTCGGCTGGTTCAGCCGGCAGAAGGGAGCGGACAAGGCGTTCTCGTTCCGGCTCATTCCGCTGATGTTCTACGAGAGCGAGACGCGGCAGCGGAAGTCTGCCCCCCTGCCGCCCGCCTCGCCGGCGGCCCCGGAGGCGTGGGCCGGCGCGCCCGGCGCCCTGCCGCCCGGCGCGGAGCCGCAGACGGAATCCTCCGGCGCCTGGCAGGCCTGGCCGCTGGTGAAGTACCGGTCCGACGCGGACGGCGCGCGCCACCTGGAAGTGCTCTCGCTCTTCCCGGAGCGCTGGTACGCGCCGTGGGAGCGTAATTTCGCGCCGTTCTTCCGCCTCTTCGAATACGAGCGCGCCGCCGACGGCGGCGCCTCGTGGCGCGCGCTCTGGCGGCTCGTTCGCGTGGACCGCGGGCCGGCGGCGAATGCAGTTGAATTTGCGCCGCTCTTTCGGGTATATGATAGGCCGCCGTCGGCCGAGCGGGGTTGGAACGTCCTGATGGGGCTCATCGGCTGCGACCGGACCGAGCAGGGCCGCACCTGGCGGTTGCTGTACTTTATCAAGTTCTGACCCTTGTCCAAGGACCGCTGACGAATGATGCCAACCGTGTTCGAGAACATCGGCCAGCGGCTTTTCGGCATGTGCGAAGAAGCCGGCAACATGGTCGTCCTGTTCGTGGAGAGCCTCCGTGAATGCCGCCGGGTGGCGGAGCATCCGCGGCGCATCTTCATCCAGATGAAGAGCATCGGCAACGACACGGTCTTCATCGCGTCGGCGATCTCGTTCTTCATCGGAATGACGCTCGCGCTTTACAGCGGCAACGCGCTGCGCACGTTCTCGTACACCGACGCGCTGCCGGGCCTCGTGGCGAATTCCATCGTCAAGGAAATGGCGCCGGTGATCACGGCGCTGCTGTTGGCCGGCCGCATCGGCGCGGCGATCGCCGCCGAAATCGGCACGATGCGCGTGAACGAGGAGATTGATGCCCTCTACACGCTCGGCATCAGCCCCATCCGCTACCTGGCGATGCCGCGCTTCGTCGGCTGCGTCACCATGCTCCCGATCCTGGTCACGTACGCGAGCTTCGTCGGAATATTCGGCGGCGCGATCATCGCCACGGCGCACTTCAATATGACCTGGGGGACGTATTTCACGGCCGCTTTCAAGTCGCTGGAGATGTCCGACGTCCGCGAAGGCCTGCTGAAGGCGACCCTCTTCGGCGCGATCGTGGCCGTCGTCTCCGTTCACCGCGGCCTGAGCACCCGCGGCGGCGCCGAGGGCGTCGGCCGAGCCATTACTTCCTGCGTGGTGACTTGTTTCATCTGGATCATCATCTGCGATTATTTCGTGGCCCGGTTCATGATGAGTTCATGACGTGAGCCAACAGCCCACACAACAGCCGACGTACGATATCGAGGCGCGGGACCTCCGCAAGAGCTTCGGCGACCACGAGGTGCTGTGCGGCGTGAACCTCCAGGTGCCGAAGGGCAAGACGTTCGTCCTCGTCGGGCCCTCCGGCTGCGGCAAGAGCGTCTTCCTCAAGCACATCGTGGCGCTTCTGACGGCCGATTCGGGCGAGATGATCGTGCTGGGCAAGGATATCGCCGCGCTGCCGCCGACGGAGTTGCTGGAGCTGCGCCGCCACGTCGGCATGGTGTTCCAGTCCTCCGCGCTGCTCAACAGCCTGACCGTCGAGGAGAACGTGGCGCTCGGCCTCACGGAGTTCAAGGAGAAATCGCCCGAGGAAATCCGCCAGATCGTGAACGAAAAGCTGGCGCTGGTCGAGATGGCGGACACGAACCGCCTGCTGCCCGAAGAGCTCAGCGGCGGCATGCGCAAGCGCGTGGCCGTCGCGCGCACCCTGGCGCTCGGACCGAAGATCATCCTCTTCGACGAGCCCACCGTCGGCCTCGACCCGCTCCTCTCGTCCAACGTGGACGAACTGATCCTCGACCTCAAGGAGAAGGTCAGTTGCACGAACGTCGTCGTCACGCACGACATGATCACGGCCTTCCGCGTCGCTGACCGGATCGGCATGTTCCACGAGGGCGCAATCACCGCCCTCGGCACGCCGCAGGAATTCGCCAATTCGAAGGAGCCGGTCGTGCGGGAGTTCATCGCGCGCAATCGCGAATGGAGAATTTGATCGCGTGCGCTTCAGCCATCCTGCTTTCATAGGGAGCGACGAAAATGGCTCTGAGCGTTGAAACGAAAGTCGGCCTTTTCTTCCTCGTCGGAGTGGCGATCCTGGGCTACTTCACCTTCCGGGTGGCCAACGTGAGCGAACTCGTGAAGCCCAAGGCCTATTACAAGGTTTCCTTCCCGTCCGCTTCCGGGCTGGACAAGGACGCTGTCGTCTGCATCGCGGGGATGCGAGTCGGCAAGATCACAAACAACGGTATGAAACTCAAGGATACCTGCGTCGAGATGACGCTGGAGATTGATAGGAAGTACCCCGTCCATACGGACGCCATCGCCACCGTCGCCTGGGGCGGCCTGATCGGGAACCGGTACATTGACATCTCCCTCGGCAAGAGCAAGCATTTCCTGGAACCCGGCACAAAGGATTCGCCTACGGAAATCCCCGTCGGACCCACCATCGAACTGACCGACGTGTTCTCCAAGATCAATGCCGCCGCGACGGACCTCCAGGACCTGCTGAAGAGCACGGACGCGCGCTCTAAGATCCAAACGATCCTGGAGAACGTGGACAAGGCCTCCACGAACATCGCCAAGGTGACCGAGGAGATCCGCGAGCATCGCGGCACGGTCGGAAAACTCATCGGGTCCGAAGAGCTCTACGACAAGGCCCAGGTCATCGCCGACAACCTGAAGGGCGCCTCCGCCGATGTGCGCAAGCTCCTGGCCGACAACGACCAGCGCCTGCGCTCCATTATCGAAAAGCTCGACGCCGCCATCCCCGAGGCGAAAGACGCCTTCAGCTCCATCAAGAAACTCAGCGACGAAGCCCACAGCGGCAAGGGTCCCGTGGCCGCGCTGCTAAACGACGAGAAGATGGCGCAGGACCTGCGCAATTCCCTGGGGCGCCTGGGCAGTACGCTCGACCGGCTTGATGCCATCACCAAGAGCATAGAGCAGGGCCAGGGCCTCGTGGCCCGGCTCGTCAACGACCCCCAGATGGCCGACGACGTCCGCGACGCCGTCAAGAGCCTGCGCGAGGTCGCCGAGCGGGTCAGGTCCGGCGACAACACCATCGCGCGGCTCACCCGCGACAAGGACCTCTACGAGGACGTCAAGAAACTGCTCGACGACGCGCGGGAGACGCTCCGCAGCGTCAAGGAACAGATTCCCGTCAGCACTTTCGCCAGCCTGCTGCTGACGTCGTTCTAGACGGCGCGTTCTCGGCCGCCGGCCGTCATTGCGTCCCTCCGAGTTCCGCGTCCCCGCTCTCTTGCAGAGCGCGCTGCCGCCGTGTAATATAGGAACCTGTCGCGGGAAATCGCCCGAAGGGAAAAGAATGACAGGTTCCGAAACGATCGCGCTCTACCGGCAGTACGTCATCGGCAATTATACGCGCCTGCCCATCGTGTTCGTCCGGGGCGAAGGCAGCCACCTCTGGGACGCCGACGGCCGGCGCTACATTGACCTTTTTCCCGGCTGGGGAGTGGACGGCCTGGGGCACTGCCATCCGCGCGTCGTCGCGGCGATCCGCGAGCAGGCCGGCAAGCTCCTCCACGTCGCGAACAATTATTACATGGAGCCGCAGGGGCGGTTCGCGCGGATGATTTCGGAGCGTTCGTTCGGCGGGAAGTGCTTCTTCTGCAACTCCGGCGCCGAGGCGAACGAGGGGGCGATGAAACTCGCCCGCCTGGCGACGCACGCCGCCGCCGGCAAATCGCGCTGGAAATTCATCACCTTCCAGAACGGCTTCCACGGGCGCACGCTTGCGGCGATCTCTGCGACGGCGCAACCCAAATACCACCAAGGTTTTGAGCCGATCGTCCCGGGATTCCTCTATGCGCCTTTCAACGACCTCAAAGCCGTCGAGGCGCTCGTGGACAAAGAGACCTGCGCCATCCTCGTCGAGCCGATCCAGGGCGAGGGCGGCATCAACCTCGCCCAGCCTGAATTCCTCCAGGGCCTCCGCAAGATTTGCGAGCGCGAGGGGATGGTCCTCATCTTCGACGAAGTCCAGACCGGCTGCGGACGCACCGGAAAGTGGTTCGGCTACCAGCACTTCGGCGTGACGCCGGACATCATGACGCTATCGAAGGCGCTCGGCGGCGGCGCGGCGATCGGCGCGATCGTCGCCCAGCCCAAGGTGGCCGAGAAGCTCGCGCCCGGCACGCACGCCTCGACCTTCGGCGGCAACCCCCTCGCCTGCGCGGCGGGCATCGCCGCGTTCGAGGCGATCGAGGAGGAGAACCTGCTCAAGAACACCGTGGCCGTCGGCCGGCATGCGTTTGTCCGCCTGCAAGCGATGAAGGCGAAGTGCCCCTTCATCCGCGAAGTCCGCGGAAAGGGGCTGATGATCGGCATGGAGCTCGACCGCCCGGGCAAGGACGTGGTGGCGCGCTGCCTCGCCGAGGGATTGCTCATCAACTGCACGCACGACACGGTGATCCGCATGCTCCCGGCCATGACGATCTCGCGCGAGATCATGGACGAGGGACTCGACATCCTGGAAAAGTCCCTCGCGGCGGAAAAGTGACCTGGCGTCGTAATCGTAATCTTACTCGTCATCGCCGTGCGTTGTCGTTTGACGGAGGGGGACGGCGAGTACGATTACGACCACGAACAAAAAGGAGCGCCCATGAAGAGCCGGCATTTCGTGAGCATCGCCAGCACGCCGCTCGAGGATCTCCTGGAAATCTTCGACGTCACGGCGCGCCAGAAGGAGACGCTGGCGCGGGACGGCCGCCTCGCCCCCCTGCTCGAAGGCAAGACGCTCGGCATGCTGTTCGAGAAGCCGTCGCTGCGGACGCGCGTCTCGTTCGAGGTGGCGATGGCGCAGCTCGGCGGCCACACGACCACGCTCGGCCAGGGCGAAGTGCAACTGGGCCAGCGCGAGGCCGTCTGCGACTTCGCGCGCGTCCTCTCCCGGTACGTGGACCTCATCGCCGCGCGCGTCTTCCAGCATCGGCACGTCGAGGAAATGGCGCGCAACAGCCGTGTCGCCGTGATCAACGCGCTGAGCGATTATTCGCACCCGTGCCAGGCGCTCGCCGACCTCTGGACTTTCAAGGAGCGCGTCGGCCGCTGGGAAGGCGCCAAGCTCGCGTTCGTCGGCGACGGCAATAACGTCGCGCGCTCGCTCGGGTTCCTCTGCGCCAAGCTGGGCGTGCGGTTCGCCCTGGCTTCGCCGCGCGGCTACGGCTTCGATGACGCCTACCTGGAAAAGCTGGGGCGCACGGCGGAAAACAAGAAGTTCAGTCTCGAGATGGGCGCCGATCCGAAGAAACTTCTCCGCGGCGCCGATGCCGTCTACACCGACGTCTGGGCCAGCATGGGCCAGGAGGCGGAGCGCGAGAAGCGCAAGAGGGATTTCGCGGCCTACCAGCTCAACGAGAAACTGCTCCGCTGCGCGAAGCCGGGCGCCATCGTGCTCCATTGCCTGCCGGCGCATCGCGGCGAGGAGATCACCGACGGCGTGATGGACGGACCGCAGGCCGCCGTTTACGACCAGGCGGAGAACCGGATGCACACCGAGCGCGCACTGCTCACGCTCCTCGCGAAGAAGTAGGAGGTCCGCTTGGCTTCGAGAGTTCGGAGCGACGGCCGCCGCGCCGATGAGTTGCGGCGCGTCACCGTCGAGATGGACTGCATGAAGTTCGCGCGCGGCTCCGCGCTCATCCGCGCCGGCCACACCGCCGTGCTCTGCACCGCGAGCGTCGAGGAGAACGTGCCGCCGTTCCTCGCCGGCAAAGGCGCCGGCTGGCTCACGGCCGAGTATGCGATGCTCCCGGCCAGCACGCCGACGCGCAAGCCGCGCGAATCGTCCTCCGGCCGCGCCGACGGCCGCACGCAGGAAATCCGTCGGATCATCGGCCGCGCGCTTCGCGCCGCGGTCGACCTGGACCGCATCGGCGAGCGCACGCTCCTGCTCGACTGCGATGTCCTTCAGGCCGATGGCGGCACGCGGACGCTGGCGGTCACCGGCGCGTGGCTCGCGCTCGTCACGGCGGTCCGCCGGCTCCAGCGCGAGGGCCTCCTCGCCGGCAATCCGGTCCGCCGCCAGCTCGCCGCCACGAGCGTCGGCGTCGTCGCCGGGCGGTGCCTGCTCGACCTCGCGTACGACGAGGACTCGCGCGCCGAGGTGGACATGAACGTCGTGATGACCGACGACGAACGGTTCATCGAGATTCAGGGCACCGCCGAGAATGAGCCGTTCGACGAGCGCCGCCTCGGCCAACTGCTCGCCCTCGCGAGGACCGGTTGCCGCCGGCTGATGAAGATCCAGAATTCCGCGCTCCGCGCCTGGGAAAAGGGAACGCGGTGACAGCGCGCGGCCTAGGCGATAATGCTCCGGGCCGAGCGCTGGTGGTGGGGTCATTCAACCGGGCGAAGGCCGCTGAGATGGCGGAACTGCTTCGCGGACTGGAAGTTCCGATCCGCTCGGTGCGGGACTTTCCGGCGGTTCGGCCGGTTCCGGAGAGCGGGGAGACTTTCGCCGAGAACGCCCGCCGAAAGGCGCTGGGCCTTGCCCGGCAGATCAGCGACGCAGAGATTCTCGGCGTGGTCGCGGACGATTCGGGACTGGAGGTGGATGCGCTCGGCGGCCGGCCGGGCGTGCGCTCGGCCCGCTACGTGAGCGAGTCCGCCACCGACCCGGAACGCGTGCGGCGTCTCCTCGAAGAACTGGACGGTTTGCCGGCGGAGCGGCGCACCGCGCGCTTTCGCTGCCACGTGGCGCTCGCGAACGCGGAGCGCGTGCTGATCGAGACCGAGGGCGCGGTGGAAGGGCGCATCGCCTTCGCGCCGGCGGGAGCGTTCGGGTTCGGCTACGACCCGATCTTCATTCCGCGCGGATACGACCGGACGTTCGGCGAGATCGGCGCCGACTTGAAACCGCGGATCAGCCACCGCGCCGTGGCGCTGCGGGCGCTCCGGGAGCGCTTGAAACACGCGCTCGGTCACTCAGAGTTATGAAGAGGGATTGAAACCATGGCCCGCAAAATGATCGGCGTTGACCTGGGCGGCACGTTCATCAAGGCCGGCGTCGTGGATCATGAAGGCCGCGTCTTGAGCCGCGTGAAAAGGCCGACGGACACGGCGGAAGGCCGCAACACCATCATCCGGAACATCGCCGCAGCAGTGGTCGAGGCGCGCGAGCGGGCCGGCGTGGGCTGGCGCCAGATCAGCGCCGTCGGCCTCGGCGCGCCCGGGCTCTTCGAGCAGCCGGCCGGGATCGTCAGCCAGTCGCCGAACCTGCCGGTGCTCGCCGGCAAGCTTCTCGCCCCGCCGGTCATGAAGGCCGCCGGACACCCGGAAATCCCGATCGTGCTGGAGAACGACGCGAACGTCGCCGCCTTCGCCGAGTCGTGGATCGGCTGCGCGCGCGGCGTCCGGACGATGGCGCTGATGACCCTCGGCACCGGCATCGGCGGCGGCATCGTGCTGAACGGCGAGATCTGGCGCGGCTCGCGCGGAACCGCCGGCGAGCTCGGCCATCAGAACCTTTTCCCGAACGGCGTTCGGTGCGGCTGCGGAAACCGGGGTTGCCTCGAGGCATACGCCTCCGCGCCCGCGCTGGTCCGCCGGTTCAAGGAGGCCGTTCGGGGCTCCAAGCCGACCCGGCTGACGGCGCAGTTGAAGCGCGGCGAGCCGGTCACGGCGGCCGAGATTTCCGACGCGGCCGTGAAGGGCGATCCGCTCTGCCTGGCGCTCATGGAGGAGACCGGCCGTTTTCTCGGCATCGGGGTGATGAACCTGCTCCACATCCTTAATATCGAACTGGTCGCCTTCACCGGCGGAATGACCGCTGCGGGCGACTTGCTCCTGGACTCCATCCGCAACGAGGCGCGCCAGAGGACCCTGCTGCTGGCGATGAAGGGCGTGAAGATCGCCTTCTCGCGCATGGGGAACGACGCGGGGCTGATCGGGGCGGCCGGCTGGGCGCTGCGGCGGACGCACGGCCTGCGCCTCGGAGGACGCACGTGACGAAGGCCGAAGAAAAGCAGCCGCATCGCCCGGCGGTCCGGCCGCGTCATCCCTGGCGCGACACCGTCGAGGGCGTGCTCGGCGCGCTCGTGCTGGTGCTGATCATCCGGCATTTCGTCTTCGAGGTCTTCCGAATTCCGACCGGCTCGATGGCGCCCACGCTGCTCGGCCAGCACCGCGACCTCAAGTGCCCGAACTGCGGACTGGAATTCCCGGTGGATGCGAACCTCGGCAACGGCAGCAGGGTGGCCGCCATTTGCCCCAACTGCAAGTACGAATTTCCGGCGTCGGAAGTCCGGAAGACGTTCTGCACCTGCTTCCCGGCGTGGCCGCCGTTCCTGTTCGGCGGCGGCGACAACCGCGTGATCGTGGACAAGTTCATGTGGGACTATCCGGAGGACGGCCTCGCGAGGCCCTTCTACCGCAGCGGCCTCCCTCGCGCATTTTCGCCGCCGAAACGCTGGGACGTGATCGTCTTCCGCTGTCCCGTTGCGGACGTGCGATGCAGGACCTGCGGCGCCTTTACAAACTGGGTGCGAATAGACCAGGGCGCAAAGTGCCCCGTGTGCGGCTCGACGGACGTGCAGGTCCTCAACGAGAAGGACTACATCAAGCGACTCATCGGTCTGCCCGGCGAAACGATCCGCATCCGTCATGGCGACATCTACGCGAACGGCAAGCTGGCGGTCAGGCCGCCCGATGTGCAGGACGCGCAGTGGCAGTTCGTGTACGACAGCGCTTATGTGCCGAAGAAAGCGATCAATGGCGTTCCGGCGGCGTGGGTCGCGGAGGAAGGCGCCGCAAGGCTGGACGGCGCCACGTTGCGGCTGACGCCCGGCGCCGGCGGAAAAGGCGCGGCGCGATATGGACGCCTGATCAGCGACGCTTCCACGTACAGCGGCTACGACAACACGGTTCCGTATTACTCGGCCGGAGAGCGCGACGCGGCTTATTACGCGGTGGGCGAGATCAAGTGGGACGTCGAGGTGACGCTCGACCGGCCCGGATTGCTCCGGCTGGCCATCGAGGAGGACAAGTCGCGCTACGTCGGGACGGTACGGTTCGGAAGCGCCGCCGCGAAGACGAGCCTGCGCGCCTCCGTTGATGGCGCCGCGTCGGTCGAGAGCGAGTTCGAGGCCGTCCCGGGCAAGCTGTATCGGGTGACCTTCACCAACGCCTCGGGCCGACTCGAACTGGCGGTGGCCGGCGAGGCGGTGCTCTCCTGCGAGCATTCGATGCCGGAGAGCGATCAGGCGGTCAGCAGCGGCGCTTCGCTCAGTGTGGAATCGGCCGAGGCTCAGTTCAGCCGCGTTCGGCTCTATCGAAGCGTCTACTACCGGCCACCCGACGGAGGCAACTATGCTGTTGACACCTCCAGCAGGAGTGTCATGATGCCGGATTCCTTGATCAGCCCTGACGGCTACCGCCTTCCTGAAGGCCAATACCTGGCGCTCGGTGATAACCAGCCCACCAGTTGGGATAGCCGGTACTGGGGAACGGTGCCGCAGCGCAATCTCATCGGCCAGGGCGTTGTTCTTTGGTGGCCGGTCAACATGCTGCGGGCAATCTACTGATAGCCGGCCTGAATTTACGTCCTCACGGCATTAGTCATCCGGCGTGAAACACTCTTTCTTGCGCCTAACCTGTACCGAAAACGATAGTTATAGCAATCCTGCCTCTAAACCTCGACTTTCTTGTCATATTCGATGATAATCACCGTAAAACATTACATAACCACATCTTACAGATACTTGACAAATATGGTATTATATTAGTGGTATGTAGAGCTAAACCGAGCAAAGGACAAGGAGCTAGCCATGCGCACTGAACATTCAACATTTCATGCCCCGCTGATACGCCAGAGGCGTATGGCGTACATACGCGGCAAACTTCTGGAGACACGGCGGCAGCTGCTGGAGCGCATGAAGGCCGAACTGGCGGAACCGGACGAGCCGATAGGCGTTCTGGGCGATCCGGCCGACATGGCGCATTCGGTCTCCGCGCGGGAGACGTCGTACGAGATCGGATCGGTCGAGTCGCGGGCGGTGGCGCAGATTGATTATGCGCTGCAACGGATAGAGCGCGGGAAGTACGGCATCTGCGAAGACTGCGGCAAGCGGATTCCTCCGGCGCGGCTCAGAGCCATGCCGTTCGCGTACTTGTGCGTCGAGTGCAAACAGCGCGATGAACAGGCCGATGAGAAGAGCGAGGAAGAAGCCGCGATCGAGTCGCTGGACCTCGGCGAACTCGGCGGCAGCGACGCGGGCGAAGTCGAAAGCACACACGAGATCATCCGCGGCAGCCGCCCGGCGTGAAACCGCCGCGGAGTGCAAAGCGATGAAGATGACGTTCGCTCCGCCATCCGCATGCCGCAATCTGCAATCCGTATCCGATGGGTCTTGACACGAGCGGACTGCTTTCGGATAATCCGGCCGTTGCGGTGTGGGGAATTCCTTTTTCGAGGCGCGACGCGCCGTGCCACAGCCGGAACCATCTCCGACTCGCCTGAAGGCGTTGATCGTTGACGACGAAGCGGGGATTCGCGAAGTCTGCGCGAGCGCGATTTCTGCAGAGGGCGCTGAGGCCTTCACCGCGGCGACCGGCGTCGAGGGGCTCGCGCTGGCCAGTGAGCTCCTGCCCGATTTCCTCTTCCTGGACGTCGGCCTCACCGACGCGAACGGAATGGAGCTCCTTCGCGAAATCCGCGGCCGGCTGCCTTCCATCCGCGTCGTGGTCATCACCGGGCTGGCGACGGTGGAAATGGCCGTCGAGGCCATGAAACTCGGCGCGTACGATTACCTGGCCAAACCGCACATCATCCCGCAAATCCGCGAGATGATCGCGCAGTCCATGCGCCCGGGGCCGGCGGCGGAAAGCGCGGCGCCCGTGGACAGTTTCTGCGGGCTCGTGGGCATCTCGCGCGTCATGCAGCAGGTTTACGTCCTCATTGACAAGGCCGCGCGCTCCGACAGCACGGTGTTGGTCCAGGGCGAGAGCGGCACCGGCAAGGAACTCGTGGCGCGGGCGATTCACATCCGCTCGCCGCGCGCCTCGCAGCCGTTCGTGCCGGTGGACTGCGGGGCGATCGCGCCTTCGGTCATTGAGAGCGAACTCTTCGGCCACGCGGCCGGGGCCTACACGGACGCGCGGACGGCCGGAATCGGCCTGCTCCGCAGCGCCGGCGGCGGGACGGCGTTCCTGGACGAGATCGGCGAACTTCCCACGACGGTCCAGGTCAAACTGCTGCGGGCGCTGCAGGAGATGGAAGTGCGGCCGGTCGGCAGCACGCACACCGAGCCGCTCGGATCGCGGATCATCGCCGCCACCAACCTCGACCTGAGCCAGGCCGTTACGCTGGGCCGGTTCCGCCGCGACCTGTTCTATCGCCTGCACGTCGTGCCCATTTTCATCCCGCCGCTGCGTGAGCGGCGCGAGGACATCGCCCTGCTCATCGAGCACTTCATGCGCGGCTGCGCCGGCCGATCCGGCCGCACGCTCTCCATGACGCCGGAGGCGGTCGAGCACCTGACTCGCTGCGACTGGCCGGGAAACGTGCGCGAGCTGGAGAACCTCATCCATCGCGCCTTCGCGCTCCTGGATGGCGACACCCTCCGGCTGTGCGACATGCCAATGCTCTTCGACCCGAAGGCCGCAGGACCCGCCGCCCCGGCGGTCGAACCCGCAGGCCGGGCCGCGGGGACGAAAGGACACCTGCTCGAGGACCGCGCGGTGGAAACGATCCGCGACGCGATCCGCCAGGCGAACGGCAACAAGCGCCAGGCCGCGCGCATCCTCGGCATCGGAATCGCCACGCTCTATCGCAAGATGAAAAAGCACGGCATCAGCGATTGAGAATATGTTTACCGACCAGCTCGCTCGCGCTGACCGTTGCGGCTCAGGGCTGTCGGTCGCCCAGGCGGGTTTCGATGGCGTGGAGGACCATGTCCGACTGGTCCCGGTCGCCGAACGTTCCGACGCGGATGGTCACCTCGGTGGCCGAGGAGGAGACCGCCTTCAGGTCAACGCGCACATTGCTGCCGCCTGCGAGCGTGGACTCGATCTCGCCGTTGAATGCGCCAGTCTTGTCGGTCGGGACGCCCGCGCCAAGGTTTTTCAGCGCCTCCAGCGTCGCGTCGTGGACCTGGCGGATCGGATGGCCCAGCGTCGTGCGCAGGGCCCCTTCGACCCAGTACACCGCCCCGGCGCCGGCCACGCCTCCGATGCCGATGGCCGCCACCACGCATCCGGACGACGCGCTCAGCGCGAGGAGCAGACAAACGCAGGCCGCGCGAGACTTCAGGCTTTCCATCAGCGGTCCTCCTTGGACTGAACTGTCATTCTCATCGGCCGCGCCATAGATAGCATTATGCGGCCGCGGTTGCAAGGCCGATTGTGATTGTGCCGTATGACCTCAGTTTCGCGGCTGCGAATGAGCGCCCAACGTCCGTCCCGCCGGCTCTCGGTCACTTGCTGCGGTTCAGCCCCCCTCCGCGTGAAGCCGCCGCGACCTATAAGCTCGCGGACTCTTTTTCGCAATGGTCCCACGTCTCGAGGAGAGGACGCTAGAAGAGAATCCGGGACGGCGGCCCTTCGGCGCCTCGATGCGAGCGGCGGACTGCCCACTGGATCGGCAACAGCAGGATTCGGATCACGACCGCTCCGACGACCAGGAGCGGGATGCCGATCGCGCCGGCCAGCAGCGCCACGAGGAGGATGGCGACGGCCAGGCCAATGGCGAACCCGATGGCGGGAAGCACCACGAACAGGACGAGGGCGATGATGAGCGCCGCCATCATCAGCGCCAGGGCCACGCCGGCGATCTTAAGCGCCGGCGGGTGAACCTCGCGCCGTCCGAACCGCACGCGCCAGCGCGAAAGCGATTCCGGTCGCCCGCTTCCGGACCAGCCGTCCGGCTTCACCGGGCTGTGATCCACCGGCGCAACCGAGGCCCCCCGCGCCCTGGAGGCGTAATGGGCGACATCGGCCTGCGGATCTATGTGCAGCCACTCCGAATATTCCACCACCTCGATCCGGCAGCCCGGGCCGATCGTCACCTGCCGGCCGCGCACTGTGCCCGCGCGCGTGGCTTCGAGGTGAATGTCGTCTCCCTCGATCGTCTCGGCCGTCAGGAGAGCGGAGGACTGCCGCCAGGCGAATTCCAGCATCCGCCATCGCCATGACGCGCGCCGCACGGCGATCTCCGGCGCGACGATCTCCGACGCCCGCGAGCGTCCCGCGAGGGCGATCTGGATTCGCTGCCCGCTGACCGATCCGCCGACGTCGAACGCGCCGCTCAACTGAAGCTGGTCCGCCTCGAGATTCCCGCCGCACTCCGCGAAGCCGGAGAACGTCGCCTCGCGCGCCTTCAGCGTTCCGCCCGCCATCAGCCGGCCGGAAAACTTGAGCGTCTCGGCGCGGATGTCTCCGCCGATCTCCCCCGTGCCGGAGCCGCACAGCGTCTTCGCCTCCAGGTCGCGCCCGACCTCGAACGCGCCGGCGGCGGCGAACGTCCCGGCCTTGACGGCCCCCTCCATCATGCACGAGCCGGCGATGTTGACCGTCGCGGCTTCCAGGTCGCCGCCGATCCTGCCCGAGCCGGAAACCGCGACCTCGTCATAAACGCCGCCGGCGCTCTCGCCCTTGCCGGAAAGCTTGAGGGTTTTCATCTTGAGAAAGCTTCCTGAGCCCACGCCACCTTCAGCGGCGCATCATTCGACCTCGGCGCCGGCTGACGCGACAGGATGTCCGCAGGCGCTCCGATTCTGCGCCAATATAGGCAACCGGGAGCTTACCATCGCGCGAGCGCCGCAGCAAGCCCAATAATGGGCTGTCCTTCCTCATCTATCCATTAGGTCGTCTGATGGCCGGGGCCATAGGTCAGCGATTCCAGCCGCCTCAAACGGGTCGAAAGCCACTGGCGGCCGAGCCATATCTCGCATTCTTCCAGCAGACGGATAGCCAGGTATCCGCTCAGCAGCAGCAGCAGAAAATATGACGGCCAGACAATCCGGTTCAGGCCGTACAGTATCAGCGTGATCAAGAGGAAATTCAGCAGGACAAACGCGCACCCCATCCGCCCGGGGTCTCGCCACACCTTGACCAGTTCCCGGCGGAAGGGCGCGCTGAACAGCCCCGCGCCCAGGAGCGCCAGCCACAGGAGAAAACCGGCCGCAATCTTCAGATGGACCGCGCTCAGAGCCGCCAGGAGCACGGCCAATAGTCCAAAGCGCATCCAGGACCGCGCGGTCAAGCCATCCATGAATACGCACGCCGTCACGAGCAACAGCAGCGTCATGAACCAACGCGGCGGCTGCTCCCATCCTGCGTTCCCGAGTTTCTTCCTCAGCGCCGTGATCAAGTACGACGGGTGTGCCGCATAGAATTGCGCGACGAGCGAAAAGGGGGAACGCCCGGGCTGCTCCCGCATCGCCCGGGAGTAAAAGCTGTTCGGATCACTCATCCACTGCGGGCTCCAGTCGCCGTGCGCCAGAGCGTATTCGTTGTTCCCGGCCAGCAAGATGTCCGGGCCTTGAGTGCTAATGAAAACCAGCCGGCCGCAACGTTCCGTCGCATATCCCGACCACAGGGCGACCGGCACGACCATGACCGCCATCGCAGTCAGAACGGCGGGAACACGGTACTCCTTCGATCCGAAGGCGCGCAACAACGCGTACCCCAGGAAGAACACGGGAAGGAAAATCAGCGAGCCCTTCACCAGCAGCGCTAAAGCGAGGCTGGCCCCGAGCGCAATCCCGGCGATCCAGTCGCGCCGGCGTTGGAACAGGATCCAGGCCGCCAGAACCAGGAAAACGCAGAGGCATATCAACACCTCCGTCAGGATATTCAGGGCATCGCCCCCACGGAAGTGCACGAGACCGATTCCGCCGAGGATGCCCCCGACAAAACCGCGCCAGCCCAACAGGCCGTGGCCCAGAAGAGGAAGAAGCGCAGCCACCGCCGCCAGCCCAAGCAACTGGATGAGCATGACGATGTCCGGACGCTCGCCGAAGAGCCGGTAAATAATCGCAAGCGCGACCGGATATCCGGGCGCGCGGTGAAAAGCTCCCGGCGAGACGCCCTCCCCGGCCGCGGCAAGCCTGTCCCGCTCGTCACGCGCGTGCGTCGCTTCGAAGCCGTATTCGTCGAACGACAGAATCGGGGCCGCCTCATACGGCTGTCCCCTCAAGAGGTTGAGGGCCAACGACTGGTAGTCCGCTGCGTCGTCGCTGAACGAAGCAGTCGCCGGGACCGGGTACTTGTGGAGCGCATACCCGGCCAAGCCGACAAACAGGGCGAGAGTGATCCCCCACCGCAATGCGCGAGGAGATAGTTTAAGCTTGCCGGGCACCAGCACCTATTTCAGAACCTCAACAACAGCTACCTCGCCAACAAGTACGCGCGCAACCACATGGAACTGAACCCGACCCTGCAAGGCAACGCCCGCAGCCGCTATTATCCCGCCGGCCACAGGCCCTACAGCGACCCGGCATGCCTCAAGCAACTCAAGGAGGACGCAGCGGCGTTCCACAAGGACGCGCCGTAAGATTCCGGCGCGGCTGTCGCTGATGGCGTAACGGGTGAATGACGAAACGACTATAGTATCGCCATAGAGGCATCTTTCCTAATGTCTTTGAAATCACCGCTATCGCTGGATGGGGCGATATTCCCATGCCGGCGACCAACACCCCGTTGTTTCATCTAAATAATACAGTTCATCATTCTCCAGATTATAGTATCGTATCCAACGCAACAAAGCCCGACAATATTTCGGCTTGCCATAATCATCTATCCCGTCCCATTCAAGCGGGGCGTGCCCACTAAATCCATTGATGGTGTGTAAACCATATTTCTGGGCTATGATCATCGCATCAATCTGAACTTCCCAAGGACCTTCCAACTTCAATCCTGTCGGCGGCAACACAATAAACACTTTTGCCTGCCCGGGCGGATGATGCATGCCGGCAAGCATACTACGTTGCTCCTCTTTGCTGTAGTTAGCAAGACCACCAATATTAAACTGCTCCCCAAGGAGAATTAAGCAAAACAAGCCCAATACAACGGCACAGCCGCTGCGCTTCAGGCGTGACTGGATGTGCCTTCTTGCATATTTAATGGATTGATGCAGGCCAATCGCAACCACAACGGCGAGCGGAAAGGCCAGTATGTTTTGAAAACGATACACCGCGCGAATGCCACTGGCGCCCGGAACGAGCTTAGTGACGAACCACCACAGCGAATCGTCCCCTATTTTCAGCATAAGCAGCCACGCTAATAATATCGTTGTGCCGAGTCCGGCCGCAAGCATTGTTAATTTGTCATCGTGATTCGCCTCATTTCGACCCACAACTATTTTGCAAGTGCCAGCTTCTGTCACGGTCACCTGATAATGTCTAACTTTACGAATGGAATAAACTGAAGATATCAGGAATGTCAATAGTAAACAGCATGGCAATCCTCTAGTCAACTCGCGCGCCATGGGCATCGGTCTCGAACCTAATCTTGCCAGGGTGGAATGAAGGATCTTCCCCCATAACCAGTTGTTTGTGCCGACATTAACGTAATCAATAAACGATGGCAGCATGGCGGAAATCTCATCATAAGGGCGAACACCCAATTCCACTACTACTGGGAGATAAGTGAGCAGGAATGGAATAAAGCAGATCGCACTAAGTGCGCAGTAGGGAAATATGATATGCCAATTGTGCCGTTGCCAGAAAATACGCCGGCAGTCTGCATTACCGGCTGAATGAAACGAAGTCCAGAAATAACAAACGCCTGACAGGAGCAGCAGGAAGAAGATCGAAAACCAACCAACATAGTAACTGGTGTAAGCAATAGCCGGAACCATCGCCGCTACAGCGATTCCTGCTGCGATCCCGACGGGTGTCACTTTTGCGAAGTTGTGGAGCAGCACATAGGTTGCGATGGCCAGATATGGAAGGCAATAAATCGTGAACAGTTG
>Ga0181539_1001000_pt1 | contig 32479 bp, 30 predicted proteins | sample PEATcosm2014_Bin_46_FD_119767 | JGI IMG/M metagenome (GOLD analysis project Ga0181539, IMG submission 119767) | Peatland microbial communities from MTU Mesocosm Facility, Houghton, MI, USA - PEATcosm2014_Bin23_60_metaG | ecosystem: Environmental > Terrestrial > Soil > Wetlands > Peat | place... | reverse complement strand
GTCCTCGACAGGGGCACCTCCTACGGGATTCCAACTCGACTCGAGATTGAAATGGCCAGGAAAGTGGTGGAGATGGTTCCGGCCATAGAGATGGTCAGGATGGTGAATTCGGGGACCGAGGCGGCCATGAGCGCCGTCAGGCTTGCGCGGGGATATACCGGGCGAAAAAAGATTATAAAGTTCAACGGCTGCTATCACGGGCATGCAGACTCGCTTCTCGTAAAGTCCGGCTCCGGCCTTATGACTTTCGGTATTCCCGGAACTCCCGGGGTTCCCGAGGAAATCGTCCGGCACACGATGTCGCTGCCTTACAATGACCTGGAGGCGGTGCGCCTGGCCATGGAGAGCGTGGGGGAAGAGGTTGCCGCGATTATTGTAGAGCCTGTGGCGGCAAACATGGGGGTCGTGCTCCCCATAGCCGGATATCTCGAGGGGTTGAGACGAATTTGCACCGAGCACGGATCGCTGCTTATTTTTGATGAAGTGATCACCGGTTTCAGGTTAGCTCCCGGCGGCGCGCAACAGCTTTTCGGGGTGATGCCCGATCTGACCTGCCTTGGGAAAATTATTGGCGGCGGGCTTCCGGTTGGCGCATATGGAGGGAAAAAAGAGATAATGGAGCACGTAGCCCCTTTTGGTGTCGTCTACCAGGCTGGAACTCTTTCCGGGAACCCCCTGGCCATGAGCGCGGGGTTGTCGATGCTCAACGTGCTCAGCCGAGGCGGGATTTACGAGCAAATTGAGAAAAGCAATTCTTACCTGTGCGCTGGGCTGCAGGAAGCGGCCGGCTCGGCAGGAGTTCCAATAACACTCAACAGAATTGCCTCGCTTGGGTGCGGATTCTTTACCAAAGGACCGGTTATCGATCTGGAAAGCGCAGCCAAATCCGATACCGAAACTTATGCTGCCTTCTTCCGTGAAATGCTCAAAAGGGGCGTTTACCTTGCCCCCTCCCAGTTCGAAGCCTTCTTTGTCAGCGCGGCTCATGAAAAGGAGGACCTGGACCGCACGATCCAGGCTGCATTCGATGCTCTGAAGGTTGTAGGGCAAAATTGCCCATTGGGTGAATAGAAAAAATAGAAAAAGGTTTGACTGAGAAGGGCTTGTGTGGTAGTACGCCTCGTGAATATTTGCTTGAAAATACAATGAAAAAAGAAGATAAGAAAACGCTCATGCAGGCCGTCATGGCCAGTACTATCGGATATCAGGTGGCCTTTGCGCCCTTTATCGGGATTGCGATTGGAGTTTTCCTGGATTTTAAGCTGGGAACCGGTCCATATCTGACAATTGTATTCTTGATCGTTGGAATAGCCGCCGGGGGCCTGAATTATTACCGTTTCGCAAAGCAGCAGCAAGAAGAGGACAAGGGTCGGAAGAAATAGTGAGGGAAGTTATCGAGAGCGAAGAGCTCCTGCGGCGAATTGAGCTTGCTTCAGCCATTTTGCTGTTGGTATTTACGTCTGCCGCCCTGGTTTGGTTTTCGTGGAAAGCTGCCTCAGGCGTTCTTCTGGGCGGCAGTATCGTCATTGTAAGTTTCCAAGTCCTCAAATGGCAACTCAGGCGCGCCCTTCAGAAACCTGGGAAGCTTCCCAGCAAAGCGGGCCTTTTCGTGAGCTATTACCTTCGTTTTTTGGCGACCCTTGTTCTAGTCTTCTTTGCGCTGTATTTGAGATTGGCCACACCTGTTCCTTTTCTGGTCGGCCTTTCCATTATGGTTTTAAGTATCGTTGTTGTTGGGGTATTTGAATTTTTTATGATGAAAAAGGGAGAGAGTTAAGCTTATGGAACATCCTATCCTTTTCATAAACCTTCTTCTGGAAAAGCTGGGTATCCATGTGCCTGCCCAACCCCATAGTTTTGCAGATAATTTGTTGCAGCCACACGTTACCTACACGTGGGTAATCATATTGTTGCTGGTGTGTTTGAGCGCCCTTGCCGCTCGTAACCTCAAAATGGTTCCCAATGGCGGACAGAATTTCTTCGAAATGGTGATAACGGGGATTGAAGATTTCATGATCGGCGTCACTGGCGAGGAAGGCCGCTTCATGTTTCCGCTCATCGCGAGCCTCGGGTTTTTTATCCTTTGCAGCAACTACCTGGGAGTGATTCCGGGATTTGCTTCGCCTACGGCCAATCTCAATACCACGGCTGCGTGTGCGCTGATTGTCGTCGTAACGACCCACGTGCTGGGTGTCAAATTCCACGGGATCAAGTACATCAAGCATTTTATGGGTCCCGTATGGTGGCTCGTTCCGCTTATCCTGCCCATTGAAATAGTCGGACACATCTCAAGGGTTCTCAGTCTGTCGATCCGTCTTTTCGGAAACATATTTGGTGAAGAACTGGTCCTTAGCATCCTCTTTTTCCTGGCCGGGCTCTACCTTGCGCCCGTGCCGATGATGATTCTGGGGCTTTTTACCGGCTTTATCCAGGCTTTCATTTTCTGCCTGCTCTCGATGATGTACTTTGCCGGCGCAATAGAGCACGCCCACTGAACTGGCGAAAACATTGGTAAGGAAGGCCATGTTCGCATATCCTTTATTTATTCAACCAAAGACAAGGAGGGTTTGTTTCATGAAGAAAGTTATGCTTTTCACTTCAATCTTGGTCCTCGGTCTATCCTGTGCAGCTTTCGCCGCTGACGGGGACCCAAAGTCCTCAGCGGTTCAGTTTTTCCTCTATTCCGCCATCGCAGCCGGCCTGGCAATAGCCATTGCAGCTCACGGATGCGGTATCGGCCAAGGTATGGCGGTTAGAGGCGCTGTTGAGGGTATCGCACGCAATCCCGAAGCATCGGGAAAGGTTACCGTTACCATGTTGATCGGTCTGGCCATGATCGAATCTCTGTCGATTTATGCACTTGTTATCGCACTGATCCTGATCTACGCCAACCCCATATCCTCGGGGATTGCCGCTTTTGTGGGTCTGCCCAAGTAGCTGTTAAGATTCGGATGTTCGCAGAGGGCAGGTGTCAGCAGCAGTTGCCCTCTGCATCATTCCCTGTGGCAGGCCTTTTTTGTGGTTGGTGATGTGAAGAAAATCACATAGTTAACGGCTGCTGCCATTACTTTTTGAGCCCGAGGTTATGAAATGAAATTTGCCAAAATCCCAATGGCGACAATCGTCAGGCTCTCGATCTACATGCGCTTCCTCAAGGGTCTGTTGGATAGTGACGTGGAGGTCATATCCTCGGAGCGCCTGGCAAAGCAGTGCGGAGTAAATCCAGCCCAAATCCGAAAGGATCTGGCCTACTTTGGGGAATTTGGAGTCAGAGGGGTAGGATACAAGGTCAACGACCTTGTAAATCAGATCAAGGGCATTCTCGGGTTAAACCGCCCCTGGAACCTCGCAATGGTGGGACTTGGCAATCTTGGATCGGCGCTGGTGCGTCATGGGAATTTCATTAAGCACGGCTACGTCTTCACGGCGGCTTTCGATGTCGATCCCCAGAAGGTGGGGAAAAGGCTTCCCAATGGGCTTGCGATAAATCATGTCAGCGAACTTGAAGATGTCGTAAAAGAGCGGGAAGTCCACGTGGGAATCATTGCCACTCCGCCCAGCGATGCCCAAAGCGTCGCCAATCAGCTCGTGCTGGCCGGCATAAACGGAATTCTAAATTTCGCTCCTCTACAGATCCAAGTCCCGGATTGCTGTCATGTTGAAAATGTGGACTTTACGATAAAGCTCGATTCAATTGCATATCATCTATCGTTCGGAGATTGACAATACCCGGCTGGGTTCGAATGGGGCGGGATGAACCCGCCCCACATCTCCAAAAGGCATGGACGGTTCTATGCCTTCCCTGACCTCCAAAAGTAATTCGCTCTTGCCTCAGTGGTTCCCGGGGAAGAAAGTGTAGCTCACCCAGACGAGAATGCCGAGCAGTACGATGCCGAGAGCGATACTCCATCCTATGAGCTTCTTTTCCACAGGGAGAAGAGGCTCAAATTGCATTGTTTTCAGTTCATCGGCCAATTTGGATTGTTCATTTGCCATATGTACACCCTTCCTTTCGTTATGCTCGCCGGACACACCTTGCACAACAGGAATTGAAGATTTTTCAATAGCCATATGGATTCCCCTCCTTATCCCGCCAGTGGCGGTTTCACACCGTGGAAAAAGATCCATGAAATGAACAGTCCAATCCAGATGATGAACCCGAAAAGCGAGATCACATACACCGCAGCCAGCTTGCCGATGCCCTCTTCCCATAGTTTCCTGAAATTCGACACCAGACCTATAGTGAAGAAGGTCAATGTGAAGAAGATTCCCCGGAAAACGTTGCCTTGATTGGTGGCGGACTTTGCCCGCGCCATGATGTTCTTGGCTCCGTCAAGCTGGTGGTTCAGGCTCCCGAGCTGCGCTCTATCCATGGCGATCTTGTCTTTGAGGCTCGCGCCGGCAGCCTCGTCCTGGAGCGAGGCAAGCTGAGCCTCCTGGGCCGTAACTTGTTTGGTCAGCGAGGCGACCTGGTCTCCGATGGCAGTTAGGCTCTTGGACGCCGGGACACAGATCCAGAGGATTATGGCGAAAGTCACGACATAACCGATGACAAACTTGGGGAACCTCTCCCATATCTGGCCCGGCCGGAACTTCTCGCCGGGCTTGCATTCGATCACCGAGCACCAGATGATGGCCAGAACAAAGGCCCATATACCTATAAAGATATCAATGAAAACTTTGACCGTCGCTGCGGCGCCCATGATCCAGCCTTCTTTATAGTTTACCCCTTCGACTGCGAGGGCCTTGGCGCGAATGAGCCCCTCCGCGACTGCTCCGGAAGCCACGGCCGCCCCGTCGGTCTTCACCGCCAGTCCCATCCATGCACCGGCCACCATGGGCTCGCGATAGAGGAAGTGCTCCGCGAAGAAGGGAAGGATAAGCAACTCGACAACGGCGAAGATCACAACGAGAGATGAAACCATGATGGGGACCACCGGTCTGGCCTTGATGGCACCACCTGTGGCAATTGCAGCCGAGACGCCGCAGATCGATATGCCCGAAGCGAGGGGCGCAGCCCACTCTCTGCTGAATTTGAAGTATTTCCGGGCGATGAAATAGACGAGCGCCCAGTAAATGAGATATGCCTCTACTATGGCGCAGAGGCCGCGGAACATTACCGCTGATGCGAGTCCGAGTTTTTCGGCGGCGGTGACGCCGAGAAAACCACCCAGTATTACGATGGCGGTCTTAATGTACCACTCGGGGCGGACAGCCTCCTTGATCGCCGCCGCAAAGGAGGGGAAGAAGTTGCCTAAGATCAGGCCGACGAGGAGGGCAACGATGAAGCCTGCCTCCGGCGTCAGTTTCAAAGACCAACTGATGCCGAACTTCTTCAAGTCGGGCGCGGTGGTCACCGCTATGGGGGCCCAACTTCCGATGATCCAACAAATGTAGCTGATCCAGAAAACGACTGTAAAACCGATGATGAATTTCTTGATGTTGGCCTTAAGTGCCGTAGCGCCCACAGTCATGATGGCAGTTAGTACGATATAGGTTACGATGAGTGCGCCCGGTCCGCCGAGGGCTTTATATGCCGTGGACACTGGGTTCAGCGCCTTTGCGAGGCTGGTCCAAATCCCGGTGGTAACGCCCCAGCCCAAGATGTCCCATCCCACAAATACTCCAAGGCTCAGGACAAAAATGGTCAACCCTATCCATACAGCCAGCCAGTCTTCGCTTATTCCACCTTTCTCGGGTTTACATGTCTCAGGGGTATCGCATAAACCCTCAGTCAACTTATTTTCGTCAATTCTTTGCTCAGTCATAGAATCAACTCCTTTTCTATCAGGGTTATGGTTACCGTGAAAAGAGTGTGGCGCAGATTCGAAATGATCACCAGCTTAGTTCATCGTCAGTGTCCTTTCTCCGGGATTGCAACAATGGATCATTTGGCTGGTGGGATAAACGGCTCGTGAGAATAATTTAATGCAATCAAAAGACAAGGCTGAAACATTATCGAAATAGTAGGAAAAACATAACAGTTGTAACTAAGAGCCCGAGAATGTGCTCCCAATTCGTATTGATGCCACTTGACCTTCTATTTCAATGCGTATTGTAAATCATACATCTTAGGGTTTGGACTGAAAAGAGTTTATTTTTCAAAGCCGGTTTTGACCCGGAAAGGACCGGGCCAGTACTGGAAGGGTGTTCGGGTTTCAGGAATGCAGCCTGCCCTCATCCTCGTAAGGCAGACCTATGAACAACACTGGGCAAGAAAATGCCAAATCGATTGCGGGCATCCCTCAGCGATAATCTGGTCCTTCAATTTACCGCCTTTAGGCGGAAGTCAATCGCGTTGGGCGTTCGCGGGGCGCCTGCCTGACCGGGGTCCGGGGAGGTAAGCGAAGTCGCTTGGCGTAAAGCGCCAAGAAACAGCCAACAGTTTCTCTACAAACGGTTTTTGCCGGAATGGCGAAAGAATTGTTGTCAACTGACTTACTGGCGGGGTAATAGTTATCAACTTGTGGAGGCATCGATGGTGAGCAGACTTGACAATGTTAGGGCCGAACTTGGCAAAGAGCCCAAAAAGTGGCTGATCACGGGGGTGGCCGGGTTTATAGGCTCCAATCTCCTCGAAGCGCTGCTCGAGCTCGATCAGCCTGTGTTGGGAATGGACAATTTCATAACCGGCTATGATCGTAACCTCGAGGATGTCAAGAGGACGGTCGGTCCTGAGAAGTGGGGCAAATTCGAATTCATCCGGGGAGATATCCGCAATCCTGAAGACTGCCGCAGGGCGTGCTCGGGGGTCGATTACATACTGCATCAGGCGGCCCTAGGCAGTGTGCCTCGATCTATTGACGATCCGATCACGACAAACATGTGCAACGTGGACGGGTTCCTGCAAATGCTCGTTGCTGGGATTGAGGCGCGTGTAAAAAGGTTCGTGTTCGCTAGCTCATCCTCTGTTTATGGCGACAGCGAAAAACTGCCCAAGGTGGAGGAAGAAACAGGATCGGTGCTTTCCCCTTATGCGGCTTCAAAACTGGTGAATGAGATTTACGCCGGAGTTTTTTCTAAAGTATACGATATTAGCTGGATTGGGCTGAGATATTTCAACGTATTCGGGAAGCGGCAGGACCCGAATGGCGCCTACGCAGCGGTTATTCCCCTCTGGATCAATGCCCTGGCTAATCGGAAAACCCCCGTCATAAATGGTGACGGCGAGACCAGCCGCGATTTCTGCTACGTTAAAGACGTGATACAGGCAAATATCCTGGCTGCCCTGTCCAACGGTGCCGAAGCTCTTAACAAGGTGTACAATATTGCCTGCGGTGATCGCACGACTCTCAACGAGTTGCTGGTGCTTATCAAGAACTCTCTTTCCTCTCATATGCCCGAGGTAGGTGGCATAGTTCCCGAATATGGGCCCTTTCGCAAAGGGGATGTTCGGCACTCTCTTGCAGATATTTCACGGGCGAAGGAACTGCTTGGCTACACACCGGTGTACAGTGTAGCCAAGGGTATGGAAGAGTCTATTCAGTGGTATGTGCAAGCTATGAAGTGAAGAAATCGTCATCAATTCTCACCTTCCTGGCATTTCATATCCCTCGGCCGGAAATCAGTAATGAAACAGGCCGCTTCACTGCTTATCTTGTCCTTAAAGCTTGCAAATTTACGAAATGCAAGAGCGTAGGGCAGGTTATGTTAAAACATGAAGGAGGAAAGCAATGAGCGACAGGTCGAAAAAGTTGGCGGACCGCCTGAATTCATTTAATGAGGAAGTAATCTCATTTGTAGAGAGCTGCACGGAAACCGACTTGCGAAAGATCGGCACTGAGGAGTGGCCGGTCGGGGTGACGGGGCGGCATATTGGAGCAAACCACTATTCTGCGATGTCAGGGGCAAAAATGATCCTGAAAGGCGAGAAGTTCCCGGAGATGACCATGGAACAGGTCACCGAAAATGCCAACCGTCATGCCAGGGAACACGCCGAATGCTCGAAATCCGAGGTATTGGACATCCTCCGGGATCACGGCCGGAAGATCGTAGAGTTTGCAGGCGGCCTTGAAGATTCTGAACTTGATAAAACCGGCTACCTTCCAGCTTTGGGCAGCAACATTACGGTGGAGCAGTTCCTCGAAACTGTTGTACTGCAGGCTGCAAGCGAGCATTTCCAAAGCATGAAGACGGCCACTGGCAAATGAGCCTCAAAGTCATGCCTAAAAGCACGGCTCAAATCGTGAATGAAAAGGCCATAACATTTTAAGGGCACGTTAGTCTTGCCGGGAATAGAGGTCAGTGCGGCATCAAATTCTGCCGCTCTGCTTCATCCCTGGCGACTCGCACCTCGGGTACGTATTAAAGGACGATTCGCCGCCGACCGGATTGCACTACAGTATCAACCCCGCTACATTGAGGTCCATTCCCATAGAAGATTTGCATAAAGAAGGGTACGGAGCGTACTCAAGGCTCTTTTCGTATGAGAAAGGGAAAACGTGCTGAGAACCTGTCATTGGGCGCGAGAAAACCCGCAACATCTCCGCGAGGCCCACATGGACTCCGGTGACTTTGTTCCGCCTGATAAATGTCCTGCCGTAGGTATCTCTTTGCCGCTCTTGTGATCCATATGGATTGGAAAGCCTCCACATCAAAAGTTTAAATTCAACGGGGTGAATGCGGGACGGCCAAGATATAGATCCAGTCACAAGGGGCGCCAAACAGACGGCGATAATCGCAACTGTCGGCCACCCTGACGAACATGTCGCCGGAGGAGTCCATGCAGAAAAGACCGGCCCCAGATCATCGCAGTCAGGATGAAGGGATCACTGGGGCCGGTGATGGGATTTGACTGAAACGCCTAATGTCGATCTCGCCAGTGTCCAGGTACCCATGCCCCGGCCTTGTTATAATGTCCACGAATCCATACCCTGTAGCCATATGGCGGGGCGCCGTAATAGGCGGGTGCTGCAGGTGGACCGCTGTAATAGGCGGGTGGTGGAGGAGGGGGAGCGCTGTAATGGACGGGTGGTGGAGGGGGAGCACCGTAATAGGAAGGTCCACAGTAGGGACAAAAAGGAGCAGTTGCAATAGCTGCGGCGGTCCCAACAACGGCGGCAGCCACAGCGATCGGAAAGAGAAGCGGGTTGCAGTAATAGCAGCCTTGAGCATTCGCGGGCGTGACCGGAACAATCATAAAAAGAGCCAACCCGATGGACGCCAAGATGATGATCTTTCTCGTATTCATTCCTGCCTCCTGATGTGCCGCGGTTAATAACGCTTTTTAATTCTTTATGAGCGAAATGACGTATCGGCCTTTGAATTAGTCTACTTGGGAAGCCGGAAAGTTCACGGCCGGTGTTAGTGCGCCGCCGCTTTGTGACCCACCGTTTAATGTCCTTCCTGAAGTTGCTGAATTTTTTCATCTTTGTTTGCTGCAAGTCATTGCAATCACCTTTCCCGGAATCTTGAGGCTTGCGACAGATTTTGCAAAACCTCTTCACAGGTCTCAAACACTCGCTCAGGACTTTGAAAAAGTGGGTAATCCGCAAATAAACTATTGACAGGCCGTATTGTATTGTGAGAAATAGTCCACTAATACGATGGTAATTGTTGTTTATCGGAGAAAGCTGCAATGAAATTATCAACCAAAGGCCGGTACGGCGTTCGCCTCATGTTCGATCTTGCCCTCCAGGCAGGAGACGGACCAGTTGCATTGAAGGATATTGCGGCGCGGCAGGAGATCTCGGAGAAGTATCTCTCCAATCTTATTCTCGTCCTCAAGAATGCAGGATTCGTTCACTCGGTCCGAGGTTCCCAGGGCGGGTATACATTGGCGAGGCCGCCCCGGGACATCACCTTGAAAGACATCCTGCTCGCGCTGGAAGGACCGATGTGCCTGGTCGAATGCACTGAAAAGCCCCTGCTCTGTCAACGTTCCGAGGAGTGCCTTATGCGGGATGTCTGGTCCGAAGTAACCGGGAAAATGCTTGATGCACTCGAATCCTTTACGCTGGAGGGGCTGATGGAAAGGCAGAAGCTCAAAAGGCGTGTGCTGTCTTACAGTATCTGAGCGGCGGGTGATCCGGAACTCTGCCGGGGACTCAATGTTTGAAGCCCTCGCTGCAGGGGTTGGAGGAAAAGGTTTGTTTTTCAAAAAAGCGTTTCTAATCAAGGGAGACAAAAATGGCACAAGCGGAAAATGAAGGATGGGGCCCTGAAACGATAGGGTTGCATGGCGGACAGGTCGCCGACCCGACAACCGGTGCGAGGGCAGTTCCGATCTACCAGACTACTTCTTATGTATTCAAGAGTACGGATCATGCTGCAAATCTTTTTGCCCTGAGAGAATTTGGCAACATCTATTCCCGGATCATGAATCCGACCAACGATGTCCTGGAACAGCGGATCGCCCAGATCGAAGGCGGAAGCGGAGCATTGGCGGTTGCGAGCGGGCAGGCCGCAGAAACTCTGGCTCTTCTTAATATTACGCGACCCGGAGATGAAATTGTCTCGGCTGACAATCTTTACGGCGGAACTTACCAGCTCTTTCACTACACTTTTCCCAAGCTGGGGCGCACAGTAAAATTCGTTAATTCCTCGGACCCCGAGAAAATCAAAAAAGCCTTGACGAATGCTACACGGGCTGTCTATGCAGAAACTATCGGCAATCCCAAGCTGGATGTGCCCGACTTCGAGGCAATTGCAAAGATAGCTCATAATGCAGGAGTACCTTTTGTTGTCGACAATACTGTGGGGATAGGCTTATGCCGTCCGTTCGATTTTGGCGCAGACATAAGCGTTATTTCGGCGACAAAATATGTCGGCGGCCATGGGACCTCCATTGGCGGGCTGATTGTAGATGGCGGAAAATTCAACTGGGGGAACGGCAAGTTTCCGGAGTTCACTGAACCGGACCCGAGCTATCACGGCCTTAAATTCTGGGATGTTTTCGGCAACTTCCCCGGTCTGGGCAATGTCGCTTTCATACTCAGGGCACGCGTACTGTGGCTTCGCGATATCGGACCGGCATTAAGTCCATTCAACGCTTTTCTTTTCCTCCAGGGGCTCGAGACGTTAACTCTCAGGCAGGAGAGGCATTCAAAGAATGCCTTGGAAGTGGCAAAGTTTCTAAGAGGCCACTCGCTGGTAAGCTGGGTGAATTATCCTGGTCTCGAGGACAATCCGAATCATCCGCTCGCAAAAAAATATCTCAATGGGAACTATGGATCGATCATCGGTTTCGGAGTAAAAGGCGGTCTCGAGGCTGGAAAGAAATTCATCAATTCCGTTAAGTTGCTTTCGCACCTTGCCAATATCGGAGATGCTAAAAGCCTGGTCATCCATCCTGCTTCGACAACACACCAGCAACTCACCAGAGAGGAGCAGGAAGCCACCGGTGTCACTGAAGATTATATACGGCTTTCGATAGGTCTGGAGAATGTTCGGGACATCATCAACGACATAAGCCAGGCACTTGAAAAAGGGGGCGGTGGCAAATAAACCGGCAGGAATATTAGTGACATACCTTGGAATCGTTTAACCCCCCCTTCCAGTGTCAAAGACGGGGCGGGTTTCGATAGAAGTAACATGGAGAAGGTGAAGTGAGTCAAAAAGAGAGTATAGGTATCGTTGAGACCAAATCCATAACGATCTCTCCGCCGGGAGGGTTTTTGCTGGATTGCAGCCGGAAGCTCGAAACGGTCACAATCGCATACGAAACGTATGGGGAACTCAACAGCGAACGCACCAATGCAATCCTGATCGTCCACGCCCTTTCGGGAGACGCCAACGCAGCGGGCTTTCACCGTGGGGCAAGAAAGCCTGGATGGTGGGACAGCATGATTGGTCCCGGAAAAGGCTTCGATACCGATAAATATTTCGTTATATGCTCAAACGTTCTGGGGGGCTGTAGGGGGACGACCGGGCCTTCGAGCGTTAACCCTGACACGGGAAAACCTTACGGGCTGAGTTTTCCGCTTATATCGATGCATGACATGGTGAACTGCCAGAAACTACTCCTGGATCACCTCGGCATAGAGAGGCTCCTGAGCGTATCGGGCGGGTCGATGGGCGGGATGCAGGTGCTCTCCTGGCTTACCCGGCACCCGGACCGGGTGCGCAGTGTTATCCCCATCTCGACGGCGATCAAGCACTCGCCTCAACAGATTGCCTTTGACGAGGTCGGACGGCAGGCAATAATGGCCGACATCCACTGGAAGTCGGGGAACTACTACGGCGGGCCGCCTCCGGCCAGGGGATTATCGGTCGCCAGGATGGTCGGACACATCACCTACATGAGCGATACCTCGATGCACGAAAAGTTCGGGAGGCAGCGCAAGGACTGTATCGATCCGTTCAAGTTCGACCCAGGCTTTGAGGTGGAAGGATACCTCCACTACCACGGCGATAATTTTGTGAAAAGGTTCGATGCCAACTCTTACCTCTATATCACCAAGGCAATGGACAACTTCGATGCCGGCGAGGGAGGGTCCCTCCACGAGTTGTTGAGGGGGACCGATGCGAAGGTCCTGGTGATTGCCTTCAAGTCCGACTGGCTCTATCCCGCGTATCAGACCAAGGAAATCGTCAGGGCCTGCAAACTTGCGGGTCTCGAGGCCAGCTATTGCGAAATCGATTCCACCTACGGGCATGATGCCTTTCTGCTCGAAATAGAGGAGGAAACCCATTTGATCACCCACTTCCTGAAGAAGGTCTACAACGGGTACGAGGTAATGAGCGAATATGCCGTCTGAGTCCAACCGGCCGGACCACCGGATTATTGCCGAACTGATTGTCCCCGGCTCCTCGGTGCTTGATCTTGGGTGCGGCAGCGGAGAGTTGCTCTACATGCTGATAAAGGACAGAGGAGCACACGGCCAGGGTATAGAAATCGACGAGCAAGCCATATACACATGTGTGGCGCGAGGTTTGAACGTATTTCATGGAGATATCGACTCGGGGCTTTCCGAGTATCCGGACCGTTCGTTCGATTATGTAATCCTCAATCAGAGCTTACAGCAGGTCAGGCATGTCGAACCGGTGGTCGAGGATTCTTTGAGGGTTGGCAAGAAGGTAATCGTTGGGTTTCCCAATTTTGCCCATTACAGCGCAAGGTTTCAGATGTTCTGCAAGGGCAGGGCGCCCGTCACGGCTTCCCTGCCCTATCAATGGTATGAAACACCAAATCTTCACTTTCTGAGTATCTGCGATTTTTTCGTGTTCTGCCGAGACAAAGGCATTACAATCGAACGCTGCGAGTACATTGGAGATAGGGGGCGCGTTTCCAGGTTCCCTAATATATTTGCTCAAATCGGCATATTCGTAATTTCCAAATGAGATGTGTTTGTCTTAGATAGAAACTTAGTCAGCCTGGAACTGAGTCAACCGGATTCGAAGTTCGCTTATGGTCAAAGTCATCTTTAGAAATGCGGAATGGCAGATACCCGGCAACATAACCATCCGGGAATTGATAACAAACTTGGGACTCAACCCCCAAAGCGTTCTGGCCGTCAGAGACGGCAAGTTGGTCAATAATGAAACCAGACTTGGAAATCAGGGCGAGGTCAAGCTGATTTCCGTTGTTTCGGGCGGGTAGGACAATGGGAGTACATCGTTGCCGCAGGTGCACAGCGGATAGTGTCATCAATATGCGCCAGCACAGACTCGCTCTGTGTGAAGTACATTTTGTGGAGTGGGTTGAGAATATAACATTCAGCTTCATCAAAAAGCACCACATGTTCGAAGCTGACGACCGGATACTGGTCGCGGTATCGGGGGGAAAAGACAGTCTGTCCCTGTGGCGCATTCTATTGAAACTGGGCTTCCAGGCCGATGGATTGTATATTGATCTGGGGATAGAGGCAGAGTGCAGCTATTCAAAAAGATCGGGTGAGTATGTCGAAAAATTTGCGCAAGACATCTTCCCCAACGTGAAACTGCATGTCCTGGATATAGCTGATATCTATGGAAAAACAATACCAGAAATGGCCGGCCGGAGAAAGGGTGGAAGAAAAAAATTCTGCTCGGTGTGCGGCCTGGTGAAACGGCATGAAATGAATCGCGTTGCTCGTGAACTGGGCTACACGGTCGTTGCCACAGGCCATAATCTGGATGACGAAGCGGCTGTCCTGTTTGGGAATGTTCTCCATTGGGAAGCCGAATATCTGCTCAGACAATCGCCCGTGCTCCCGGCGGATGGTGTGGGCCTGGTGAAGAGGGCAAAACCTCTTGCCCGGTTCTATGAGCGCGAAACCGCCGCTTATGCGATCATCTGCAACATTGAATATATACAGGATGAGTGCCCGTTTTCAGTGGGAGCGACAAGCCTTCGTCTAAAAGAGGTCCTTAACTCCATGGAGAATGGTTCTCCCGGGACTAAGCTGCAGTTCTACTTCAGCTTTTTGCGGGCCAAAGAACACAGCCTTCTCCCAGGGTACAGTCGGCCCGAACTTCGCCCTTGTGAAAAATGCGGGCAAGCAACCGGCGCACCAGGTCTGTGTGCCTTTTGCCGCCTGCTGGAGCCTGCGCGGGCGGCGAGCCGCCGCGGCCAGGATTGATGCCGCCAGAATCTGGAAACTTCGCAAAGCGGTATGCCGGGGACTTGGACAGGATTAACAGGATTAAGAAAGGTTTTCCACACAGTCCTCAGTCCTGAACATGGAGGTGCGCATGCAACCCATCTATCTCGATTACAACGCTACGACCCCCACCGACCCTGCCGTAGTAGAAGAGCTTCTTCCTTACCTGGCCGAGATGTTCGGCAATCCTTCAAGCAGCCACCCTTACGGGAAAAAGGCCAGGGAGGCGGTGGAACTGGCGCGAACCAGGGTGGCGGCCCTGCTGGGCTGTGATTCGGCGCAAGTCATCTTCACCAGCGGCGGCACAGAGTCCAATAACCAGGCCCTCATCGGCGCCGCTTTTGCCAACAGGGACCGCGGGAAGCACATCATTTCCACCACTATCGAACATCCTGCGGTTCTGAACCCTGTCCATTGGCTGGAGGGGCAGGGCTTTTCGGCTACATATCTGCCGGTTGACGGCGCCGGCCGCATCGATCCCCAGACAGTGCGCCGGGCCATCACCGGCGAGACCATCCTCATCAGTGTCATGCACGCCAATAACGAAGTGGGGACGATCCAGCCGTTGGCCGAAATCGGGGCAATCGCCCGTGAAAAAGGGATCGTATTTCATACCGATGCGGCCCAGTCGGTGGGGAAGATCCCAACGCGGGTGGACGATCTGCGGGTGGACCTCTTGACGGTCGCCGGCCACAAGCTTTATGCCCCCAAGGGAATTGGCGCGCTTTTCATACGGAGCGGGATAAAAATCAACACCTATTTACACGGCGCCGGGCAAGAAGGAGGCCGCCGTGCCGGTACGGAAAATGTTCCTTATATCGCGGCCCTTGGCAAGGCGGCCGAATTGGCCGCACAGCGCCTGGCCTCCGATGGCGCGAGCATCCTCCGCCTGCGGGAGCATTTCTACAACAGGTTAAGCGAGCTGGCGGATGGTGTAATGTTGAACGGACACCCAACCGAGCGGCTCCCCAACACCCTTAACGTCAGCTTCGCAGGGGTAATCGGGGCAGACCTCCTGGCGCAGACACCGGAGATCGCCGCCTCCACCGGGTCGGCCTGCCATGAGGGCAGTGGTGAATTGTCCGGGGTGCTCAAGGCCATGGGGACATCCCGCGAGCAAGGCTTTGGCGCTGTTCGCTTGAGTCTTGGCCGGTTCACCACAGTTGAGCAAATAGACCGCGCAGCCGAGGTTCTCGCCGCGAAAATCAGGGAACTTCGTGCCGCCCGGAACTGACCGATTGATCCCTGAATGACCGCCTCGTATGATAAACTTGTACAATACCCTGCTCGATGTGTGAGCGCGTAGCGCGGAGGCCGACCGCAGGATAGGTCTATCACACGGGATGGGCGGGAGCGGGAGGCCTCATTTTCCGGAACACGCGACAACTGCACGATTCCGTGTCAAACTGGCGGCATTTATTCTTTAAATGAAAGAAGAAGGGTTGCCTGAGCGGAATCAATGGTTATTCCAAAAAAACAATCAACTGGCAGAGGAGGTCCTCTGAGAGAGCAAAGAATCTTGCCAGGCACCCGCCTCGCGGGTGGGTGTGCGGGCCGTCGAGATCCAGGCTGCGGCCCTGCCGCTTCCCGGTGGTGGCTAACCTCACAAGTGAAAGAAGGAGAATAGACATGGGAAAGATATTTGAGGACAACAGTTTGAGCATCGGCCGGACCCCGCTGGTCCGCATCAATCGAATCACGGCAGGGTTGCCCGGGATCGTATTGGCAAAGATCGAGGGGCGCAACCCCTCATATTCGGTGAAGTGCCGGATCGGGGCATCAATGATCTGGGCTGCCGAGGCGCAGGGAAAGCTGAAACAAGGTAAACGGGATGTAACCGTGATCGAACCAACCAGCGGCAATACCGGGATCGCCCTGGCGTTTGTCTGTGCGGCCAGGCAATACCCCCTGGTTCTAACCATGCCGGAAACCATGTCCCTTGAACGCCGGCGCATGCTCAAGGCATATGGGGCGGAATTGATTTTGACCGAAGGCCCCAAGGGCATGCCTGGGGCCATTGGTAGAGCCGAAGAGATCCTGGCGGGTGACCCGCAAAAATACTTCATGCCTCAGCAATTCAAAAATCCGGCCAATCCGGAAATTCATTTCAAGACCACCGGCCCTGAGATTTGGGACGATACCGACGGCCGCATAGACATCCTAATATCGGGCATAGGGACCGGAGGAACTATTACGGGGGTAAACCGTTATATTAAGGGAGTAAAAGGAAAACCCATCTGGTCGGTTGCCGTTGAGCCGATTCATTCACCGGTGCTGACCGCCATCCGCAACGGGGAACCGCCTAAGCCTGGACCGCACAAGATCCAGGGTATTGGCGCCGGATTCAAACCTGACGTGCTGGACCTGGATTTGGTAGACGAAATAGCCACTGTGTCAAACGATGAGTCCGTGGAAATGGCAAGGCGTCTGCACAAGGAAGAAGGAATCACCTGCGGGATTTCCAGCGGTGCAGCGATGGCCGCTGCCGTTCGATCGGCAGCTTTGCCCGCAAACAAAGATAAGATAATTGTCGTCGTCCTGCCCGATGCGGGCGAACGCTATCTATCAAGTATTTTGTTCGAAGGTATTAACCCCTGAATCGCGCCGAAGGCATCCCGCGCCCGCCCAACGCGTCAGGCTTCCGCCTAAAGGCGGTAAAAGGATCTTCCGCCTAAAGGCGGTAAAAGGAATGACCAGATTAGACACGCGATGCGGTCGCCTTCCGCGCTCCGCGATGTGAAGCTATTTAAGTGTTATATGTAAGTCTATCATACGAGGTCGAGCCAGGCGTTTCCGCAGCGGACCTTTCGTCCGAAGCGGTCTATGGCATTCTTTTGGCGACATTGGGCATCCCTGTATAAATTGAGACGGGGTTAGCGGATACCGCTTGCCCCGTTTCCATTTCACCTCGTAAGATAGACTAAGTCTAATACATTACTAAATATTCCATTCAATTACCTATTTGAAAAGTATGAATGACCTCTTGAGGGAGCTTCCTTGTGACAATCAGCGTTGATACTTTTCCACCAATTACCTCTTTGTTGAGTTCATATCCGTCACAGGTATCCTTGGAATAGCGGGCAATCATCTCTCCGATCAGGCGATCCTCCGGTTCTTCGGGAATTGCTGTCGCCAAAGCCGCCGGGCCTTTGAAATTAGCAGGAGTAAAGAGAGTGAATCCCGGTTTTGTCAGGCAACTGATCCGCCCATTCTCCGCTTCGTTTCTGCCCAGGATAACCTTGAGGGCCGGTTGAACCCTGAAATGCCTTCCGACCCTGAGAAGGTGGATGTCCGTCATGTCGAAGCCGGGCGTGCAGGCGAACAGGTCCCGGAGCCTCGACGCTATGATGGGGTCGGTTAGCAGACATCCGCCGGCGGGGCAGGGATAGTCCCTTATCCCGAGATTTTTCGCCATATCGATCTGCGTTTTTCTCGATCTGCCCGTGATGGAGAGAAGTTTTTCGCGGTCAACTATCCCCTCGCGCTCGGGCAGGCTCGGCGGGAAAAGGTGGGCAGAAAGGGGCCTCAGGATGAGTCCCTTGAGGCCGCTTTCTCTTTCGATGAGTTCAATGGCATTCCTGTGCTGGGACATGGGTCTTTGGCCGAGCACTTCTCCAGTGACCACAAAGGAAGCGCCCAGCGAAGCCATCCTCTCCCTGACTTTCCTGAGCATGTAGATCCGGCAGTCGATGCACGGGTTCATGCCCCTGCCGTGACCGTGAGGCGGGTCCCTTACAATTTCGAGGTATTCCATGCCCTTGGCCATTACCTGGATGTCGACTCCCAGCTCTTCGGCAATGATACGCGCCTGGTTCCTGCACCCAGCCTTTTTGGGCGTGCAGTTGCAGAAAGGACTGGTAAAGTGGAAAGCTATTACATCGATACCCTGGTCAATCATGAGCTTGACGGCGAGAGAGCTGTCAAGACCTCCGGAAAGGAGCGCAATTGCCTTCATATTCATCCTTCAGGACGCCGCTTGCCTGATCACATGCCGGCAGTCGGCGCCAATCGCCCAGACGCCTATATCCCAATATATCGTGCGTAAAAAGTCCTTGCCCTTGCCACATCTGTCGTATTGGCGACAATGGCCCTGCCATCCGGAAAGATAACCATTTCGCCGTCATCGGCTTTAAAGCGAATCAGCAGGCCGCTCGAACTGACGCTGCCGACCGGCTCGAGCCGTTGGCGAAGCGCCTCAAAGTCGAGCTCGACGGGTCGCGGAGGGTTTACCTGGACAGCATTGCGACCGCAAAGAGAGGTTGTCCAGGAGACATGGCGCGCATCGAGGAATTCGAAATTACCCAGGGCGCAGCATGGACATTGCTCATCTCTTTGGAACTTCATAAGCTCAAAGGAACCGTTCCAGACATCGGCGGAGAAGAGGGCCGTGTTGGCCGGGGGCGATCCCAGCAGTATCCGCAGGGCGATCGTCACCTGCAGCGATGCCGTGACGGCAACGGCTGAGTTGAGTACGCCGGCGGTATCACAGGTGGGTACGGCGCCGGGATCGGGAGGGCTGGGGACAAGGCATCTCAGGCAGGGACCACGGCCTGGGAGGATCGGCATGACCATGCCCACAGTGCCGAGCACTCCAGCGTACACCCATGGTTTGCCCTGTTTGATGCAAACGTCGTTGAGCAGATAACGGGTCTCGAAGTTGTCGGTGCCGTCGAGGATAAGATCGGCGTCGGCCAGCAGCGATTCTGCGTTTCTCGTTGTCACATCCACAGCCAGCGATTCCACGGCGATGGTGGAATTGATCGCCCGCAGTCGCCGTGCAGCGGCCTCGGCTTTGGAGACATTCGCCGCTGCGTCGCTTTCTTCGAAAAGAACCTGCCGATGAAGATTGCTCCACTCCACAAGGTCACGGTCTGCAATTCTAAGCCTGCCCAGACCGGCCCTTGCCAGCAGTTCGGCCTGAAAGCATCCGAGCGCTCCGCACCCGACTATAAAAACGGTGCTATGAGCCAGTTTAGCCTGACCGCTTGCACCTATTTCGGGTAGGATTTGTTGCCGGGCATAACGATTTTTATCAGTTGAATTCATTTTGTCCCTTCAAACGGAGTACGGAAGACTGAGGCTGGATGACGGAGAACGGAACTTCCGACCTCTTACATCCGATCTCTGATCTCCGTCAAGCATCGGTCGATCCATCCTCCTCCGAGCAGACGGTCGCCGCAGTAAAAGACTGCGGCTTGTCCAGGCGAGACGGCCATCAGGGGACGCTCGAACCGGACCCGCACCGTTCCCGGTTCGTCTTGCTCGACGGTGGCTAAAACCGGGGCCTGATTGTACCGGACCTGCACGGAGCAGCGAAGCCGCTTAAATCTCTGCGTCAAAGCATGCCAGCGGACACCAGTGGCGATGAGCCCCTGAGCAATCAATCCTTCTTTTCGGGTGGTGAGAAAAACAGCGCCGCTCTTCGGATCAATAGATTTCACCCAGGCGGCGGAACCCAGGGCCACCCCGAGCCCGCGTCGCTGCCCGACGGTGAATCGGTGAATCCCTTCATGCATGCCCAGGAACCTGCCTTCTTCATCAAAGAACGGTCCCGGCTTCATGGCTTCATTGAACCGTTGCCGCAGGATTTCCGGGTAGGCTGTCCCTTTGGTGGAGAAACACGCGTCCTGGCTTTCTTGCCGGTCCGCGTTCCGCAGTCCGATACGCCGCGCGATACTGCGGACTGCATCCTTTGTGTGCCGGCCGACCGGGAATAACGCCGCCGAAAGCCTCTTGGAGCGTATCGAAAAGAGAAAATAGGACTGGTCCTTTCTAATGTGCGCGCCGCGCAAGAGGAAAGCCTCGCCGTTTTTTCGCACGCCGATGCGGGCATAATGACCCGTGGCTATTTTCTCTGCGCCCAGCGATTTGGCATAATCGAACAGCATGCCGAATTTTATGTGCTCATTACAAATAACGCAGGGGTTGGGAGTGCGGCCCCGGGAGTATTCCTCCCAGCTACGGAGCAGGACGGTTTGTTCGAAGACTTGACGGCAGTCCAGCACGTAGTGATGTATACCGAGGCAGCCGGCGGCAGCCCGGGCCTGGGCGACGGCATCGGTCCCGCAGCACGATCGTCCCGGAGCGGACTCGTGACATGCGTGCAGTTGCAGGGTGACTCCTATGACCTCGAATCCCTGCTCCAGGAGCAGAAAAGCCGCGACGCTTGAGTCAACCCCGCCGCTCATGGCCACCACAATGCGTCTTTTCGGCAAAGTCAATGCCGCAGTCCTTCCACCAGTTCCGGGAGAGCCCTGAGAACAACGTCTACTTCTTCCACTGTGTTATCGCTGCTGAGCGAGAAACGAATACAGCTCGATGCCTGGTCTACGGTGCATCCCATCGCCGAAAGCACATAGGAAGGTTCCCTCGTATCGGACTGACAGGCTGAGCCCGTAGAAACGGCAATTCCCATCAGGTCAAGATTCATGGCGAGCATCTGGCCGTCTACCGCCTCGAAACTCACGTTCAAGGTGTTGGGCAGGCGGTGTTCCGGGCACCCGTTGATCTTAACGTGCGGCACTCGCTCGACGATCCCTTTTTCCAGTCGATCCCTCAGCGACTCGGTGAGGCGGCTGTTCTCCTGAAGCCTCCGCCCGGCGAACCGGCATGCCTGCCCAAAACCAACGATGGCTGCAACATTCTCGGTTCCAGCCCGCATCCTTCGTTCATGATGACCGCCGTGTATAAGCACCGGCCCATGAATGCCCGAGCGGACGAAAAGCGCGCCGCAACCCTTGGGACCGTGAAATTTATGAGCCGAGAGGCTCAACAGATCGACCCCCAGGCGGCGTACGTCCAAGGGGATTCTCCCCGCAGCCTGAACGGCATCCGTGTGGAACAGTATTCCCCTTGATTTTGCTATTTGCGCCGCTTCCAGAACCGGCTGTAGGGCGCCGACCTCATTATTGGCCAGCATTACGGAGATCAGGATGACGTCATCATCGATTGAATCGGCAAGAGCCTGCAAGTCTATTCGGCCCTGGCTGTCCACCGAAAGATAGGTTACGCGAAATCCGTTTTTCTCCAGGTGACGGCTGGAGTTCAATACGGCCTGGTGCTCGACGGCCGTGGTGATGATCCGGCTGCCCGGCTTTCCGAGGAGGTTCGCAATTCCCAGTATTGCCTGGTTGTCAGCTTCGGTTCCCCCGCTCGTGAAGACGATTTCATCGGCAGACGCAGCGATAAATTCCGCAACGTGCTCTCGAGCCAGATCCATGGCCCGCCTCGCCTCCTGGCCAAACCAGTGGATGCTGGATGCATTCCCGTAAGTATTACGAAGATATGGGAGCATCTCCTCCAAGACTTCGGGATCGAGCCGCGTAGTGGCGTTATTGTCAAAATAGATGCGTTTCATGCCTTGATCCCCAATCTCTATCCGCTTTTCCTTTCTCGCGCCTTCGCGTGTAACTTGATTTGCCGCTCGTCGCGAGGCGATAGAACTAAAAGGAACTATTTTTTTCTGCTCGTCGCGAAGCGATAGAACCAAAAGGAATTATTTTCTTTATGGGCTGCAGCCAGAAGTACCGAGCTGTCCACGCCCCCCGATTCCATTAGCAAAACCTCCTGCTGCCTCTATGGTGAGCGAAAATTATAACCTAAACTGAGCGATTAGCTAGTGTCCATCAGGAAACACCGGACGGAAACCAGCTACGGTCCAGCTCAGACATCCCAATAAGCTGCGTTGAGAGTTGAGGCGACGAATGCCTCCGATTTTTAACGCCTGGCGCAAGGTGAGTGATGTTCCCTGCAGTCCCTGGGAGGCCGGATCGCGCGCAAGGCGCGGGGAGCGTAGCGCGGTCTCGACCCTGCAGCCAGGGCCGGACTATGACGAAGGATATGTGGCCTAAAACTCCTGGTACGACACTACCTCGATTCCGTGCTCCTCGAGGTCTGCAACGATTGGCTTTACGTCGGTTTTTTTTAGCCGGACGGAATAGGAGTAATCAGGTCCCTCCTCGAGGGGCATAAGGCAGAGGCTGATAATTTCGCCTCCATGCAGCCTTACGATTCGGGTTATCTCCGGAAGCGGGTTGGGAGAGCCTGAAACCTTTATGTCCAGTCGCGTGGATTCAGTGAAAAGTCCCAGGAAAGTGATGAACGCCGAAAGAATGTCGCTGACGGTTATTACGCCAACCAGCTTACCATTCCTGACGATGGGCAGGCCGCCAACACGCTTATCCAGCAAAATACGCGCAGCCTCCTCGAGCGCCATCTCGGGATGGATCGTAAAGGGCTTTCGAATCATCACGTCCTCAAGGGTCAGTTCTTCGAGCATCGAGGCGATAAGCACCCCCCTCAAGTCCGCGTCCGTAATCCAGCCCACCAGATTCATCTTCTGATCCACCACCGGCAGATGCCGGATGGATTCCCCCTTCATCAGAGCCATAGCTTCCTGAATGGAGGCTTCCTTCCTGACCGTTACCAGATCGGTTGACATCCAGTGGCTCACTATCACGCGGCCTCTCCTTGCGCGCAAAAAGCTAAAATCGGAAAAATCCGATTTAATGAGTAATTACAAGCGGTTTTAAGAAACGAAAAAAAGGCTAAGCCAAATCCCCTTAAAATGCAAGAGCATTCTAAATACGCGCGGCGCCGCCCATCGATGCAGGCGCACTAAAAATTGCGCAATGTGCGCACCTGCTCGGAGTTTTGAGCGGTTCGCGAAGCGTCCGGATCGATGGGGCAACTATGTTCTTATCCTCACCGGATCGTGATCGCTTTTTTCCATGAGGCCGGCTATGCTCACCGTCCGGTCCCCGAGCATATTCGTGTAGCTCCCGAGCTCGTTATCATACCAGCCGTAAATTACGGCCTGGGTGACCGGCACTTCGATGAACCTTTGCCGCCGCGGCCCCTTAGTCTCGACGCTTCGCGAGACGATTCCAAGGTCCAGCGAAGCCGAATTGTCCGCACCGGTTGACTTCAGGTATTCGAATGCGGAAGCCAGGCGCTCGACATCGATATGAACTGCCGAGGTGCGCGTGTGGTTCTCGCAGCCTTCGATGACCGCAGCGGCCCGGGGCAGTCCGATAATGTCGGAGGACACATTCTGTTCTTCGGAAAAAATCAGGTAGCCCTCGGGGAAATGGGAAACGGCTCTTTTGTAAATATTATTTACCAACTCATGATTAACCGGGTTCGTCATGCTCTCGTCCTGAATCATCAATGCCAGGATTATGAGAGAGCCGGTCGTTACGGGGATTCTAACGGACTCGGCGATGATGCCGATTCTCTTCATCTCCGGGATCACCAGTTCGAGCGCTTTGGCTGCCCCGGTGCTGGTAAGGATGATATTGTTGAAGGCCGACCGAGTCTTTCGCAGGTCGGTCGCTTTGGCTTTCGGCGCGCGGTCCAACACGGATTGCGAACTGGTGGCTGCGTGAACGGTGGTCATCGCCGCCGAAAGGACGCGCTCGGCCCCGAAATAATCCAGCAGGGGTTTCACCATGTAAGCAAGACAGGTGGTCGTGCAGGATGCGTTTGATACGATCAGGTGCTTCTTGGGATCGTAATCGGAATCGTTTATGCCCATAATGGTCGTAACGGCATCGGGGGGCATTTCCCGGCCCTTGTCCTTTATCTTGAACGGCGCCGATACGATAACCTTCTTTGCGCCCGAAACAAAATGACCGCGTACCGACCCTTTAGGGTCTTCCGGAAGGGCAGCGGGATCGAGAAAAGATCCCGTGGCGTCCACGACCAGGTCAACCCCGTATTTGCGCCAGTCTATATGAGCCGGATTTCTGGCGCTGCGCAATAAAGTTGTCTTTATCCCGTTCACCACAAAACTGCCCGACTTTTCGTCGATCTCTTCAATGACCCTGCCGGCCCGGCAGCCATAGAGAAAGTTGTTCAAAGCCCCATAGGTGGAGTCCTTCTCCAGGAAATGTGCTATGTCCGCGAGTCTTGTTCCTACCTCCCGGCCTATATTGACCACGATCTCCGAGAAGTATTGACGCTCCACATGGTGCCAGATTGAGAGCTTTGCGATTCTCCCAAGGCCGTTGATGCCCAGTTTCCGCGCAACCTTTGTTTTTTCGCCCATGATGGCCTCCGTGTTAAAAGAAGATGACATATAAAATATCAACTATGAGCGGGCCAATGTCAAAAACTTATTCCGGCAATCCGTACCAATTTTACGGCTAAAACCAGGGGGCTACCTTTTAAGATAGGGTTGAGTGGAAAGTCTGTTAACGTTTTACGGAGTGAATCGGTTTTTTTTATGCCTATCTTTATTTTATGAGAACCACCGTTCCGCGTGTGGGAATCGTCGTGGCCATATATGACGTTCCAAAGCTAAATGCCTGAAAGGACCAAAAACATGGAAAAGAAAAGTTGCGAGTTACAGGGCAAGATTTTCCCAAATGGCAGCGTAACCTGCCCAGGTGACCAGTGTATACGATGCGCCGATGGGAATTGGGGACCCTACGACTTCGGATTTACGCTAAGCGGCGTTCAAGATTAGACCAGTTTCCGTCCGGAAAGGGTCCTTTTCCGCCCTGGCGGTGTCAATCTTCGGACTTGCTTGTGCGGCGTACCCCTTCCGCCTAAAGGCGGTAAGAGGAATGACCAGATTATGTACGCCTCCGCACAAGCCCTCGATGTCCTTGCCAGAACGAAAAATCCCTCCTTTCCGAATCGGAAACTGCAAGTGTCTTATAAGGTGAGATTCTCCTACGTTCATCCGGGTTTCCGGATGAGCACTAGACCATGGCAAAGAGAGCGCCCCCAGGCATCGACGGGCAGACGGCGAAAGAGTACGAGGCAAAGCTCTTCGACAGCCTGTCTATAGCATTAATGATTTGAGAAACATGGCCCGGCCCGCTTCAAGCCTGACCGGAGAAGGCACTGAGATGGAGCAAACCGAATGCGTTTATGACGATAAACAGTATTCAAGCGGCAGCGAGTTATGCTTTGAGGACCTGTGCATACGCTGTGACAGCGGAGAGTGGGTGACAAGCGAATCCGATTTGGGCTACGGTTACTGACAAAGCGGTCTCAAGTCCAGGCAAAGATCTTGCCCCGACGGCAACACCGGTTTTTATCCCTCGTAAGAGAGACTTATCAACAACACTGGGCAAGAAAATGCCATATCGATTGCGGGCACCCCTCAACGATAATCTGGTCATTCAATTTACCGCCTTTAGGCGGAAGGTACTTCGCGAAGCGCGGAAGGCGACCGCATCGCGTGTCTATCGGACGCATTGCGCGGGCGCGGGATGCCTTCTGACACAGATCTCGCCCCCTTGTCCGGCAATGGGCGCTAAATTTTGAATGTTCCTTTTGAAGATGGAAAGTCCATTTTTTTACCATCTGCTGCAAGTCCTGGCGCAGAACTCGCGTAAAATCTCCTTTAATAGTCTACCTTTTTAGCTTTTGAAGTGACCCGGTCAGGAAGAAAAAACTGTTTCAAAAACAGGCCGGATCATCTATTTTCCTGAGAAGACAAATGATCCAGTCGTTTCTAAATATGGGAAGGGCTCGAACTGTGAAGTCCATCGCGGCACGTCTTGCTACAAGACTGAATGGAGAGGCTAACAAACTCTCTTTCGAGGATAGATCGGTTCACGACTGGTACCGTTTCGTACTGTCCTTTCCGCCTCACCTGGTGCGGACTTATCTCAGTCGGTTCGGTGTAACGGAAAACCAACGCGTTCTGGATCCATTCTGTGGGACCGGCACAACGATCGTTGAATGCAAAAAGCTCGGAATACCCTCCCTGGGGATAGAAGCGCATCCCATGACAGCGTTTGCGAGCAGGGTCAAATCCGATTGGACCATCGACCCGGCAGGACTGGGAAACGATGCCAGGAGAGTCGCCGGAATAGCTGAACAAAAAATTAAAAACGGGAAGGTTGACTTTGAACTACCGCCTGACGCTGAAAAGATCCTGTTGAGAGATTCAATCAGCCCAAGACCATTGAAAAAGGCCCTTGCCATCCTCGCAGCCCTGGAGGAAGCAGGGGACCCCCGGTTCAGGAATCATGAATTTCTTGCCTTGGCTAAAACACTGGTTTCCACGGCGAGTAACCTCAACTTCGGACCTGAAGTCGGGGTAGGAAAAATAAAGAACGATGCTCCGGTAGTCCTTAGCTGGCTTGAGAACATCCGCGTAATGCGTCACGATATCTTAAAGCTGAAAGACAGGGCGGCCATATCCAGTCAAATCTCCCAGGATGACTCGCGGGAAATGGTGAACAAATTAGAATCGATATCAATAAACGCTGTTATCACCTCGCCGCCCTATCCAAATGAAAAAGATTACACCCGTACCACCAGGCTGGAGTCGGTCATCCTCGGGTTCATCAGTAACCGAAAAGAGTTGCAGAACCTTAAACGGAAACTGATTCGATCAAATACCAGGACTATTTACAAAGACGACTCAGATGCTGCGCATATCGACAATTTCCCTCAGATTTCGATGCTCGCGGACAAAATAGAGGCCAGACGTGTCGAACTTAAAAAGACCAGTGGTTTTGAACGGCTTTACGCCAGTGTTACGAAGCAGTACTTTGGCGGCATGGCCCGCCACCTGGCAAATCTGCGGCAAGCGCTTGCGCCTGGAGCATGTCTGGCGTATGTTGTGGGCGACCAGGCTTCTTTTTTCCGGATCATGATAAAGACAGGGGAATTGCTGTCTCAGATCGCGGTTTCCCTTGGCTACGAACTGATCGGCATAGACCTTTTTCGAACACGGCTGTCAACCGCAACCCGAAGCCAGCTTCGTGAGGAAATCGTCGTTTTACGCTGGCCGGGTTGAATGGAGTCCAGTTGAAAAACACAAAAAATCGGTACAGCCAAATAATTGAACGGATTTTCCTTTCCCATTACTCGGAAGGAACTCAAGAGATATTCTTTGAAAGAGACGAGCTTGTAATAACAGCCGGTGAATTAGGAATAAAATTGCCGAAAAATTTGGGTGATATCATATACAGCTTTCGATACAGAACAGCCCTTCCCGATTCGATCAGAAGCAAAGCGCCTGAAGGCAGGGTCTGGGTAATCAGGCCTGCCGGGCGATCCCGCTATTGTTTTGCAGCAGCCACTCAAATCGACATAGTTCCAAATCCCGCCCTTGCAGACACAAAAATTCCCAATTCTACGCCAGGTATCGTGGAGATGTACGCTTTAAGCGATGAGCAGGCGCTTCTCGCCATAGTCAGATATAACAGATTGGTTGACATACTTACCGGAATAGCCTGCTACTCGCTGCAGAATCATTTACGGACTTATGTCAGAGGAATAGGCCAGGTTGAGAGCGATGAAATCTATGTAGGGCTGGACAACCGGGGCGCACACTATGTTTTCCCGATACAGGCCAAGGGCGGAAGCGATAAATTGAACATGGTTCAACTTGAGCAGGATTTCGCCGTATGCGCTGCAAAATTTCCCAACCTGGTCTGCAATGCCATAGCCGCTCAGTTCATGAAAGATGATCTGATCGCTCTTTTCCTCTTCGAGATGGGGGATTCCGGAATAACTTTACTTAATGAGAAACATTACAGATTGGTTCCTGCCGCCGAAATTTCAAAAGAGGAGCTTTTGACTTACCGTTCCCGCCTCCCAATACCTTTTCTTTGATGGAGGGCTATTAATAATCCGGGCTGGCCGAAAGATCCACCTGCTCCACTTCCAGCATTCCCGAGTAAATAGCTCCGGTCCTGCCGTCGATGCTTATTGAGTCGCCCGTTTTAACCGGGTGGCCGTCAATGGCACAAGTCTTTTCCGAGTCGCGGACCGTCATGCGGCTTACACCGACTACGCACGTTTTGCCAAGCCGGTGGGCTACGATGGCGGCGTGCGAGGTCGCGCCCCCCTTGCCTGTGAGAACTCCATCGGCAACCGAAATCTCGTGTATGTCGTCGGGGACCGTGTCGGAGCGGATCAGGATGACCGGTTTGCCGGCACACTCTTTTTTGATGCGCTGGATGGATTCCAGATCAAAGGCAGCCAGGCCCGAGATCGCTCCGCCGCTGACTCCGATACCGCTTCCCAGGTACCTTGAGTGGAGGTCTTCGATCTTTTTGAAAACCGGATAGGAGCGCTTTGTCCGGGGAGTCATGTTGCGGGACTGCAAGACATACACGCCCTCTTCTCCCGCCCCCTGGAATGTGAATTCCACTTCTTGTGGCGCCCAGTGGTTTTCATAGACCAGCTTTTTGGCTATGTCTGACAACCTCTTATAGACGCGAGGAAAAAGGGCCTGGAGCGAAGTTTCCGTAGGCTCGGCTTCTCCGAGTCTTTGTTTTTCGGAGAGCGGGAGCGTTTTGACCAGACCTCCCACTACGTCTTCTCCCTGGTTTCCCCATGTGAAGTCGCCGACCGGATCGACCTTGTCCTCAGATGTGCGCGGATTGTGGGTGAACATGACGCCGGCCCCGGAATGAATGTTCAGGTTTCCGAATACCATTGCCTGGATTGTAACGGCGGTGCCCCAGTTGTCCGAAAGAATCATAATCTCCCGGTAGGTCTTAGCTTTGTGCGATTCCCATGATTCCACGACCTGCCGAATGGCCGTGAAGAGCTGTTCCCTGGGGGATTCGGAAAATTCGATATCATGTGCCTGCAGGACTTCCCGGTAGGCAAGAGCAAGCTCCCTCATTTCGACGGGAGAGAATTGCCGTTTAACGGACCTGTCATATTTTTTCTTGTGCTTGTTCATCATAGCGCTGAATTCGTCGCGCGGAATTCCAAACGACATTCCCCAGGATTGAACAAAACGCCTGTAGTTGTCCCAGGCGAACCATGCTTCCCCAGTTTGCGCAATCAGGCCTTCGACTATTTGCTCGTTGATTCCCACGTTGAGAAATGTGTTCATCATTCCTGGCATCGATACCGCCGAGCCGCTCCGCACGGAGAAAAGAAGGGGGTTGGCGGGATGGCCGAATTTGCGGCCCGTTTCGACCTCGGCTTGCGCCACCATTTCCATCACCCGTTGCACGAAATCCTCCCGGGATTGCCAGAAACTCTCTATCACAGGCCTGCACCGGAAATACTCAGTAGTGATGACGAAGCCGGGCGGGATCTTGATCCCCATGGAGTGTAGGTTGGCCAGTATGTGCGCCTTGCTCCCCATGTATATGGAATCGTGCGTCTCGCTGTTCGGGCGATAAAGGTGAGAAACAGTCCTACCGGGGTCATAGCTGAGCAGCAAGTCCAGATCATGGACGCTCAGCTCTTCGCGCTGCGTGGCCAGCGTGGTAAGAATGCTGGCGATAAAATGGTCGAAATACTGAAGCCCGAAAGTTCTGGCGATCAGATCGCGAAGAAAGCTCTCCGAGACTCTCGGGATTCTTTCCGCCGCGACATCACCGCCTCTTTGATATCTCTGAAGCAGTCTGCCGGCTCCTAGTTGCTTGATTATAAGTTCGAGGTTTTTATCATGAACCGAATCGTAATGGGTATGAATTATCTGCTTTATCGCTTCGGAAAAACCTCTGAAGATGTCCATGTACTGTGAATGCGAGAACCCGGGGACCTCGAGGGCTTTCATGAAAAGCTCCTTCTGGCTCTCGAGCCGGCTGGACGTAATCCCGTCAATCTCCAGCGCTTTCATAAAAAGCGGAATGAAACGGGCGATCCGGTGAAAGGTGGCCCTGGTGATGAAACTGAGGTTGACTGACATTATGATCCCCTCGAACATGACATTAGCGAGGTTTTCCAGCCGAAAGGTCAGTCCGAGGGCATCGAAGCGCGGTTCGTTATAAGACCCATACATCGAGGGAATGTCTACAGCGATATGACGCTTGTAGTAAATGTTCTCCATTATCTTCAGTTCGCCGGGGGTCAGGATGACCTCCTTCAACTCACCGAGATAATCCAGAATGGCCGTAAGCAACTGGTATCTGTCACCATCACTGTTATCGAGCGCGTCGAGCAGCTTCCCCGGATCGGGCAAGCCAATGGTTTTTGCGCGCTGGAGGTTAATATGGATGTCCTTAAAGCTCAGGGCATATTTCTCGTGGAGAAGCTGATAGAACTGGATCATGAGAAAGGCGCGTGAGCGCTCTTTTTCGGGAACGCCGTGAACCTGGCCTATCAGACGTTTGGCATCATCTTCGGTCAAATCGAGCAGGTCCTGAACGTGGTTGATCGCTTTGTCGCCGAAAACGCATTCAAAAATCCTGTGGATGTCTTCAACCTGGGGCCCGGATTCAGGTATATCGGAATAGACCTCGCTTGGAATCAGCCGTTCCAGGGGTCTTTTGTCCGTTGTCCGCCAGTATTCGATAATCCCCTGTATGAAAGATACGATGATGTTGTTGCTTTCTACGTGGCTTTGCTTTCTCAAAAAGTGGATAAGCTTGTCGCTCCGGCCGGTGATTTCGTCAACGTCGGTGGAGACTTGCCTGAGCAGTCCCTCGGCCCCGATCTGGCTGAAGTAGACAGGGAAGAGCTTTGCGAGTTGCTTCACCAGGTTGTAAACGGGCCGGATGGGAGCGTTGAGCAACTGCGAAACGTCCTTCTGGAAAAGGTCCGTGTCCCGGACGAAAATCCCGCCCAGAGACAGGTTTACTATGAGGGCGGAAAGAAGCGCCCTCGATCGCAGAGGGTTAGCTTTTATGATATCGAGCCATATTCTAACGTTGGCAAGATGGGCCGGATTTACTGATATCTGCCATTGCGTGCTTACCTGGCCGAGCATGGGTGATTGAAACCCCAACCGTATGATTCGCCTCAAGAAGAAATCGATCAACGGCCTGTAGTCTGTTGCCAAAATTTCCAGGCCCATCGTTCGGATGATCTGGAGCGCAGCCTGTGGATAATTCTGAAGCGAAATCCCAAGGACGCTCAATATACGATCCAGCAGCGTTTCCAGTTGATCTGTGGATTCCTCCCTTATCCACCTGCCAATCTCGAAGTTTATTTCCCGCAGCACATCCTCATGGATGGCCTCAAGCCCCTTTACTTCCAAGGTCTTTAGCTGTATGAGCATGCTGATGTGACCGGCCTGGGAAAGTTTGTCTGCTTTCTCAGCGATCTTTCGGGGCAAATGAAAATAGAGTTGAACGAGATCGTGAAAGTCGGTCATGCCGGTCAGCATTTCGACAGCTCTGCGATGATCCGGCTCGGGAACAACTTCGGTCTCCAAGGCTTGCAGCCGTTTGCGTAACAGCTCGTGGCCAAGGGGCATGCAGTCTTCCAACCAGGATCCCGCCGGCCGGTTTGCCTCTGCCTGTTGATCCAGCCACCTACACGGGTCCTCCCTGCTCAGCCAGAAATCATAAGTGTTCCTGAAAAATCTCTCCAGAAAGGCTCTTAGTTCGACGAACGAGGGGCCGTCCTGCCAGATTCTTAGCAGCTTGGCTCCGATGCGTTTGGGAGGATAAAAGCTTCGCATGAGGAACTCAAAGGGAGCCTCGGGCAGTTCTAACAATTCCAGGAAAAGGCGCCTCACAATGCCCTGGTGGCAAGATGTATCCGTTGCGAAAAGCTCCTCTATACCTGTGGCGCTGATTTCGCCCAGAGCGGGCTTTGCGAGTTCTTCGGGCATTTCCTCCAGGAGTTTTAACCAGTATGCAAGAAGGTGATCGGCAGCCAGGCTTCGGATTTCGAACCGCTCAGAATCTCTTAAGGCATGGAGAAAAATGTTGGAGAGCAGATATATCACCTTGCCGTTCAGAACGCTGTTTCGATAGAGGCGCAGATTGCCGATGGCATACCTTTGGGTCTCTTGCACAACAAAATGCCAGTTCCTGTACTTGTGATGGTATTCCAAAAGAAGGTCACGGGCCTGCTTTTCCTTGCCGGCATATCCTTTAACCGCATCCTCCAGGGTCTGAAAAGAATGTGGGATAACCACCGAGATATTTGTCAGGTCCAGGTTCGTGGTGAGAGCATCTGATTGAAACTGGTCAAAGTCCATGAGGAAAGTTCCCTTCTCGCTTCTTTTGCCCCCTCACCGCGTCACGGTCGGCAGGAGATATCAAGTTCCATCAGGATAGCCGATTCCC
>Ga0181539_1000999_pt1 | contig 32483 bp, 39 predicted proteins | sample PEATcosm2014_Bin_46_FD_119767 | JGI IMG/M metagenome (GOLD analysis project Ga0181539, IMG submission 119767) | Peatland microbial communities from MTU Mesocosm Facility, Houghton, MI, USA - PEATcosm2014_Bin23_60_metaG | ecosystem: Environmental > Terrestrial > Soil > Wetlands > Peat | place... | reverse complement strand
GTAGCCGCGCGCGCCGAGCGCGGCCGGCGCGCAAGCGCCTCTTTTCGCACGCCTCGTCCAAGCGGGACCAACGCGGTCGACGCCCGCGTCTACAAACCCGCCCGGACTTTTGCCCCTGTTACCTGTTGCCTCCCTTAAGCGGCTGCTTGCTTAGGGCGAACATCCGCAGCCCTTTGCCGCTCGGCGAGACCTCGACGTAGGGCCTGCCCAACAGCTCGTGCAGCTTTTTCAGCTTGTCCATCCGGTCGCGACAACGATCAAAATCGAGGCCGATGAGGTAATAGGACTCACCATCCATTTCGATCGGTTGGCTTGCCGACATAACGATCCCGATGCCGCTGCCCTTGCCCGCTCGGTGAGCGGCGATCGCATCGGCGAACGAAAGCCAGTGCTGCGGATCATGAGCGTTGATATGTCGACCCGTCTGCGGATCGACGGGGACCTTGTCGAACTTGCCGTTTGCCTTCAGTGGCCCAATGCGCCAGACAATCCACTGCGACAGCCCCTTCAGAATGTCGGGGATGTTTCCGGCCTGCACTTGCGGCACACTCGGCAGGGTTGCTGTGATGTTGCTGGACATGGGTAGCCCTTCCGGCGACTGCGATTTTCTTGACGGATCACTTCCTGATCGCGGATCATCGTTTGTCGTCGGCCCCGGGCGACTCAGGCGGCACGGAACTCACGAGTGGCGAATGACGAAACAAGTTCCTCGCGTGGGCTGAAATCGCCCTCCTGACGGCGCGACTAGGGTGATGCTCCTCGCCGCGAGAAATCCGAATGACTTCGCGCAGCAAGTCGTGCGGGAGCAGATGCCGGCCCGAGGTGTGCGCAAAGAGGAGCGCCGTCGCGTCATACTCAAGGCGGCCGAGCCCGGGCGTCGGCGTGATCCCCCCCTCAACCAAGAGGCGTGCAAGGGGGAGAAGCGCGAAGAACTGATCTTCCGCCGATAGTTTTCTTTCGCCGCCTTCTGGCGGGGCAGTTGACTGCGACATGTTGAACTCTCCATGTCCGGCCGGCTCGCGTCCGAAGTAGGTCGGGGTTTACCGATGCTTTGCGCTGATTTCCGGACGTCGCGATTAGGCGACCTCCCGCGGCGGAAGCGACGCGAGCCAGCGTCGCAAGTCATCGTCAAGAATGATCGTGCGCCGACCGATTTTGCGGGCTTGAAGCTCGCGGTTCTTGATTACCGCATAGATTGACGTGCGGCCGCAATTTGCGAGTCTCGCCGCCTGTTCGATTGAGTGCGCCATCGGCAGCGCATCTGAGGTTGCAGGTTTCGCCATTTTCCGTCCTCCCGCTCTCGAACCCGCCGACATTTCAGCGGGTTCGAACGAACGTGCCCGGGAGTTTCGTACAGCGCGACCCGATTAATTAGAAAGAAACCGGCAATCCTAACGCTCAGTTATTGCGAGACTATTTGGCAGGCCTGCCCCGCTTGCCCCGCGCGCTGTACTGATTCTGCAATCGATACTGAATCGTCCGCTCATCAAGCTCAGTCAGCTTGCCTTGGTTCGCGCACCAGTCGATGAAGTGCCTGTAGCTCTTCATCTCGCCCGGGTGCTGGCGGAAATATTGCGCGAGCAGAAGAGTCATTTCCGCATCGCGCTCGGTCAAGTTTTCGAGCTTGTCCGTCTGAGCGCGGACGGTCTTGTTGAGTCGCTTCCGGGTCCCCGAAGATAACACGTCTTCGGCGAGCCTCCCCTCAGCCTCCAACAGTTTACAGCTAGCATCAAAAGCCTTTCCGTAATGGGTTGCGTCCTCGGGCGTCGTGTCCTTGCATTTGCGTCTCATGCTCGCCCCCGCGTCGTCTCGCTTCTATTTTCCCGCTAACGCCACAACGTTCGATCTTTCGACGATGCCCAGCGCCGGCAGCGCCGCGCGCACAGTCTCCGCGACGTAACTCGGCGACAGGTGCGCATAGTGGCGCTCTGTCATCCGCGTGTCGGCGTGGCCGAGTTGCGCCGCGATGACGCCCATGGGAACGCCGCGCATCGCCAGGGCGCTCGCATAGGTGTGGCGCAGGATATGGAAGGTCGCGGCAGGTTCGATCCTCGCGCGGGCGCTGGCGGCGTCCAATGGCCGTTGCTGGTGCGATGGCCCCCAAGTCTTGCCGTCGTCGCGGACAAACACTAGCTCGCGCCCCGTGCGCCCGGCGGTCAGTTCGGCAAAGAGCGCGCGCCCTTCGTCGGTCAGCACCACGTGGCGCGGCTTTCCGCTCTTGGACTCGCGAATGGTGATCGTCCCGACCTCGGCGTTGAAATCGGCGACGCGCATCCGGGTCAATTCGCCATAACGGCAACCCGTGACCAAAGCGCCTTTGACGATGTTGCGGAAAGCGCGATCGCTGGCGTTTACGATCCTGCGGCATTCATCATCTGAGAGGAAGTGGACAACCGGCGCGTCCGCCTCACGGAACGGCTTGACCTTGCGCCATGCATCGTCCGATCCAATCCGCCCTTCGTGGAAGGCATGGTTCAGCGCGGCCTTGAGAACCGTGAGGGTTCGGTTCGCCGTCGCGCGGCGCGCCCGCACGGCGTCCACGTCTTTCATGTCGACGGCGTGGCTCTTGCGGTCCTTGGCGATGCGCGGGGCGCGTGTGAGCTTGGGCGCGGTCGCCAAGGCGGATTGCCAGTCTCGAATGCGTTTCGTCGTGAGCTTCGCCAGTTCGACTGCGGCAAGTTCGGGCAGGACGCGCGCCCGCGCGGCGGCGCGGTCTTTCGCCAAGCCCTTTGAGCCGCGCTGTTCACGATCGGCGAAATAGGCTTCGAGCGCGTCGGCGACCGTGTAGGGGCCATCATCCGGTGCAAGCCCAAGGTTGGCGCGCTCGGCGGATTTCCACCATTCTCGAGCTTTTGCCTGAGCCTCCGAATAGGTGAAGACAGCCACGCCGTCCGCATCCTGAAGATCGTCGGCGAGGCCGAGGCCGCACTCGGCATATTTGCCGTCGCCGAGAAAGCGCCGGGCCACCCAAGTTCCGCCGCCAATCTTGGTGCGTCGATAACCGAGGTGAAGCCCGGATTCGAGTGAGCGCCAGTAGGGGTTGCGTCGAAGCGCAAGGCGCAAGCGCGCGGCGCGTGTTTCGAGGTTCGTGTCACGGACAGTGCGGGCCATTGCAAAGCCTTGAAATTGCTAGTACCCAACTTGTACCTAATAAGCGTAGGCGAATGACCACGAACGGTCAAGGTCGTCGACGGCTTATTTTGCAGGGCTTTCAAGGCGTCTTGGGGTTCGCGAGGGTTCGCAAAAGTGCGAGTTATCCCTCTCTCACGGCGAAAACAGTGGTTCGATCCCCCTTGGGAGCGCCATTCGTGGCGTTGCTCGCGCGCTTCCCCAACCCGCTGCCGCCATCCCCGTCTACGGCGCGCCCGGCGGCCCCGAGCTCCCTCGGGCGTCGCGCGGCTCCGCGCCGAAGACGAACAGGCCGCCAGGACCGCCGCCGAGGCGCTGATATTGTCGCTGATCGAGCTGCAGACCGACGCGGAAAAAGCCCTTACCCTCGCCGTCCACGAAGGCGTGCTGAAAGGCGGCGGCCGGGTGGTCGTCGGTTCGGTCGCGACAGAGGTTTACCGTCGGATCGACGATTACGGCCGCAAGGCTTCGCGCGAGGCTTCCCCCGGCCCGGAGGCGTCGTCTTGCCGGCCGCAAATGCACCATAGCAACTCCGGAGGACGATCATGGATGCGTTTGGACTGCCCGAGCCTTTGGCCGTCGCCCTTCACGCCTCGCTGAAGAGCGCCGAGACGATCGTCGTCTTCACGGGCGCAGGCGCATCCGCCGAAAGCGGCCTGGCGACTTTCCGCGACGCGCAGGTCGGCCTGTGGCGGCGATTCAACCCCGAGGATCTCGCGACGCCGCGCGCCTTTCGGAAGAATCCCGCCTTGGTTTGGGGCTGGTGCGAGTGGCGTCGCGCCCAGGTGTCTCTGGCCGAGCCCAACGCAGGTCATCTCGCCATTGCGCATTGGGCGCACTCGCGCGAGGTCACGGTCGTCACCCAAAACGTCGACGACCTGCACGAGCGCGCCGGCAGTCGTCGTGTCGTCCATCTCCACGGCAGCATCTTCAGGGCCCGATGTTTCGACTGCGGCGCGCCCTACGATCTGCCGTCGGCGAGCGCCTCGACGCACCTTGGCGGCGAACCAATCGACCCGCCGCGCTGTTCCCATTGCGGCGGCATGATCCGTCCCGGCGTCGTCTGGTTCGAGGAGGCGATGCCCGAGAAGGAATGGCGCGAAGCCGAGGAACTCTGCAAGCGGGCCGACGTCCTGATCTGCGTCGGCACGTCCGCGCTCGTCTATCCCGCCGCGCACCTCCCGCAGTTGGCCGCACGGCGCGGCGCGGCGATCATTCAGGTCAACCCGAATTCGACCGAGCACGATTCTCTGGCCGAATTCGTCATTCGCGGCACGGCCGGAGACATCATGCCGAGGATCGCGAAAATCGGCATGGAGCCGTAGCGGGCGGATAAGGCGCCACGCTTCGGCGTTTTCCCGGCGGCGGCAATTGCAAATTTACGCAAGGAGCGACCGAAGCCGCTTTGAGCGCCGAACCGCGAATCGGGGGGCAGGAGTTCGAATCTCCTCGGGCGCGGCAAAATCGACGCCGCTCGGAATGCGTTTCAGCGCCGACATGGGCCCCACCCCGAGAGGGGCGCGCCACACGGAAATGCGACACGAAGCGTCATTGATGCAGCGGTCCCGATCGGCTCCGATCCGACTCTCGTTCTCGCTCGCGTTTTCGACGTTGCCTCGAAGCGCTGGATCAGATTCCGTAAGGGGTCCCGTGCCGGCGCGAAACCACGCGCGCGTCGCCATGCGCTGCTCGCGGAACCCGAGCTCCGAAGCATCGGCGTGATGAACGTTTTGCTTGACGGAAAGTCAAAAGTACAGTATCGATGTTCGCAACAGAACGCGCGTTACGGCGCCCAAGGTGGGGGAGAAATCCATGTCGCTCATTCACCGAGTTGGTCTGGCCGCCGTGATGGACGAGCAGGCCAAGGCCCATGGGGACCTCGTGATCGGATTGGCGGGCGCAGGGCAGATGGGCACGGACATGATCGTGCAGCTCTCTCTGATGTCCGGCATCAAGCTCGGCGCGGTGTCGGAGATTCGCGCCTCGGCGGCGCGCGACGCGGTTCTGATGTCGGGGCGCGAGGCCGGCGACATCGTTTCGGCCTCCAGCGCCTCGGCGATCGATCGGGCGATCGAGACGGGCAAAGTCGCGCTGACGGACGACTATCTGGCGCTGTGCTCGGCGGGCCGCATCGACGTGATCATCGACGCCACCGGCAATCCCAACGTCGGCACCTCGATCGCCCTCGAGGCGATGAAGAACGGCAAGCACATCGTCATGCTCAACGTCGAGGCGGACATCACGATCGGCCGCTTCCTCAAGGAGGAGGCGAAAAAGGCCGGCGTGATCTACACCGGCGCGGCCGGCGACGAGCCTGCGGCGACGGTCGAGCTCGTCGGCTTCGCGCAGGCGGCCGGATTCGAGATCGTGGCCGCCGGCAAGGGCAAGAACAATCCGCTTCAATTCGACGCCACGCCCGACCAGTTCGAAGAGGAAGCGCGCCGGCGCGACATGAATGCGCGCATGCTGGTCGAATTCGTCGACGGCTCCAAGACGATGATCGAAATGACCGCGGTGGCCAACGCGACCGGGCTCAAGCCCGATATTCCGGGCATGCACGGCCCCAAAGCGACGAAGAGCGAACTGGCGCAAGTGCTGTGCACCAAGGCGGACGGCGGCGTTCTCGAGAAATCCGGCGTCGTCGACTATTCGATCGGCAAGGGTGTCGCGCCGGGCGTGTTCTGCGTCGTCAAGCCGCGCCATCCGCGCGTGCTCGAGCGCATGATCGACTTGAAGGTCGGGCCCGGCCCGTGCTTCGCGCTCGTCCGGCCCTATCACCTCACCAGTCTCGAAGTGCCGCTTTCCGCGTTTCGCGCCGCGCGCAATCGCGCCGCCGATATGACGCCGCTCGACGAGCCCGTCGGCGAATGCATCGCCGTCGCCAAGCGCGACCTCAAGCCTTCACAAATGCTCGGCAAGATCGGCGAGTACGATTACCGCGGGTTTGCGATGACATGGTTGGATGCGTCCAACGCCGGCGCGCTGCCGCTCGGCCTCGCCGAGCGCGCCCGCGTGCTCAAGCCGATCAAGGCGGGCGAATTCCTCACCTACGAAAATTGCGCGCCCGACGAATCGCTCGTCATCACCCAGATTCGGCGCCGCCTCGATCAGGCGGACAGCCGCTTCCGCCGCGCCTGAGGCGCGAGCCCAACACGGCGGCGCGAGCGGCGGGACGTTCCTTTGCGCTCAGATCGAGACTTGCATGATGGACGATAGAGCGGCCTCTTCCTCCAGTCGACCCGCGGCCAATCGACCGCCTGTCTACGATCGTCTCACGGTCGCGCAAGTCCATGAAGCGCTGCACAAGATGATCCTCATCCGACGCTTCGAGGAAAGCGCGGAAGACGAGTATATGCGCGGCATGAGTTACGGCACCATGCATCTGTCGATCGGCGAGGAGGCATCCGCCGTCGGTATGTGCGCGCCGCTCAGCGACACCGATCTGATCACCTCGACGCACCGCGGACACGGCCACTGCATCGCCAAGGGCGGCGACGTCAATCGCATGTTCGCGGAGTTTCTGGGCAAGGAGACCGGATACTGCCACGGCCGCGGCGGCTCGATGCATATCGCGGATCCCAGCAAAGGCAATCTCGGCGCCAACGGCGTCGTCGGAGGCGGCATCCCGATCGCGGTCGGCGCTGCGCTCGCCGTCAAGCGGCGCCGGACAGGCGCCGTCGTCGTCTGCTTTTTCGGCGACGGGGCGAACAACGAAGGTGTGTTTCACGAATCGCTCAACATGGCGTCGTTGTGGAAGCTGCCGGTCATATTCGCGTGCGAGAACAATCTGTACGGCATGTCGACGTCGGTCAAACGATCGACGGCGGTCAAGGACGTCGCGCAGCGCGCGGCCGCCTACGCGATGCCCGGCGTCATCGTCGACGGCAACAGATTCGCTGATGTCGCCGAGGCGTCTTTCGAAGCGGTCGAGCGGGCGAGAGGCGGCGACGGCCCGACTTTGATCGAGTGCAAGACCTACCGAATCCGCGGACACTCGAGGAGCGATCGCAACCTCTATCGGACCAAGGAAGAAATCGAATCTTGGCGCAAGCGTGACCCGATCGAGTTGTTCGAGGCCGAACTCGAAGCGCTTGGTCTTGCGAGCCGGGAGCAGATCGAAGCCATCCGCGCGCAAGTCGAAGTCGAGATCAGGAAAGGCGTCGCGTTCGCCGAAGCGAGCCCGGTCCCATCGGCCGAAGATCTCCTACGCGACGTCTATACGACTTAAGAAATGGTGAGACGATGGTTGCGCCCGCACGTATTCTGAGCTTCGCCGAAGCCATCCGCGAAGCAATGGCGATCGCGATGGATGCGGACGAGCACGTCTTCTTGATGGGGGAGGACATCGGCGTCTACGGCGGCGCCTTCCAGGTGACCGGCGATCTCGTCCACAGATATGGCGAAGAGCGCGTCATGGATACGCCGATTTCCGAGCTGGGCGGCGCGGGGGTCGCGGTCGGCGCGGCGTTGAACGGCATGCGGCCGATTTACGAATTCCAGTTTTCCGATTTCGCCATGCTCGCGACGGAGCAGATCGTCAATCAGGCCGCCAAACTGCGCTTTATGCTCGGCGGCGCCGTTTCCGTCCCGGTCGTGTTCCGCATGCCTTCCGGCTCGGGGACCGGCGCGGCGGCCCAGCATAGTCAGAGCCTGCAAGCCTGGTTCGCCCATATTCCGGGGCTCAAGGTCATCGAACCGACGACGCCGCGCGAGGCCAAGGGCATGCTGCTCGCGGCGATCGCCGATCCCGACCCTGTGATGATCTTCGAGCACAAGTTGCTCTACAAGACGAAAGGCCCGGTGCCGGAGGGCTATTACACGGTGCCGCTCAATAAGGCGGCGGTCGTCCGGCCGGGCGCCGACCTGACGATCGTCGCCTCCGGACTGATGACCGTGCGCACGTTGGAGGCGGCGGCGACGCTCGAGCAAAGCGGCGTGGACGCCGAAGTGATCGATCTGCGCTCGCTGCGTCCGCTCGACATCGGCGCGATCTGCGAGAGCGTGAAGAAGACTTCGCGACTGATGTGCGTCTACGAGGGCGTGAAGACCATGGGAATCGGGGCGGAGATCAGCTCCGCGGTCGCCGAGAGCGAGGCGTTTGATTTCCTCGAGGCTCCCATCATTCGGTTGGGCGGCGCGGACGCGCCGATCCCTTACAGCCCGATCCTCGAAAAGGCGTCGGCTCCTCAAGTCGCGGACATTGTCGAGGCGGCCCGAAAACTCGCCACCGGAGCTGTGTAGCATGGCTGTCGAAGTCATTCTGCCGCGCGTCGACATGGACATGACGACCGGGAAGTTCACGCGCTGGTTCAAGAATGAAGGCGACGCGGTGGACAGGGGCGCGACGCTGTTCGAAATCGAGACCGACAAGGCGGCGATGGAAATTGACGCGCCCGCCTCGGGCGTGCTGCGCGGCGTCAGCGCCAAACCGGGAGACGAATTGCCGGTCGGCAGCGTCATCGCTTGGATTTACGCCCCCGACGAGCCTTACGCCGGCGCAGCGGCGCCCGTCGCCCGTCCGAGCCTCGCAACTCCCGCGCCGGCGGGGGGCGCGACGTCCGAGCAACGTCGCGTCGAGTCTGTCGCCGAGGCCGCGTCGCCCCCGCGCGGCGTGCGTGCGACGCCGCAGGCGCGCGCGAAAGCGCGCGAAAGCGGAATTGACATCGCGGCGATCAACGGCTCCGGCCCTCGAGGCCGGGTGCAAGTGGGCGACGTCGTCGCCCGCGCGACGACAATCGCGGCCGAGCAAGGCGAGCGGATCGCGCAAGGCGCCGGCGAGAGCCGCCCCGTGGCGATCGGCGAGGCGAAGGCGGCGTTCACGGGCGGCGGCGCGGCGGCGCCGGAGATTCCGGCGGTCGATTTCGCCAAGTTCGGCCCGGTGGAGATCATGGCGCTTTCGCGCATCAAGCGCATCTCCGGGCCGCGCCTGCACGCCGCGTGGGTCAACATCCCGCACGTCACCCATTGCGACGAGGCGGACATCACCGATCTCGACGCTTTCCGCAAGCAGCTCGACGACGAAGCCAAGGCGGACAAGAAGGCGCCCTATCGCGTTTCGCTGCTGCCGCTGCTGATGAAGGCCTCGGTGACGACGCTGAAAGAGTTTCCGACCTTCAACGCCGCGCTCGCGCAAGGCGGGGACGCGCTGATTCTGCGCCGCTATTGGAATATTGGCGTCGCCGTCGACACGGCGGAAGGGCTGGTGGTCGCGGTCGTCAAGGACGCCGACGAGAAAGGCGTCATCGAACTCGCTCGAGAACTCGGCGCATTGTCGGCCAAGGCGCGCGAGGGCAAACTCTTGCCGAGCGAAATGCAGGGCGCAACCTTCACGATCTCGTCGCTCGGCGGCATCGGCGGCACGGCGTTCACGCCGATCATCAATGCGCCGGAGGTGGCCATTCTGGGCGTCGTGCGATCCAAGACGGCGCCGGTTTGGGACGGCGCGGCGTTCCGGCCGCGCCTCATGCTGCCGCTTTGCCTTTCGTACGATCACCGCGCGATCGACGGCGCGGCGGCGGCGCGTTTTTGCCGCCATCTCGCGCAGACGCTCGCCGACATGCGGCGCGCATTGTTGTGAGCGCGGGAGCCCGTCGAGGGTTTCGCGCGATCCCCCACGATTCTCGATCGGGCCTCGTGCATGTCTTGCGGGCCGGACGGCGTCCTCGCGCGGCGCTCGGCGCGGTTTGCGCCCGTGAGCGTCGGGCCCTCAGCGGTTTTCGATCGATTTTGGCGCCGTTGTGAGAAATCGCTTCGCGTCGCGCGATGCGGGTCGGCTACGAAAATACTCGGGGCCGTTCCAGTTCGGTTCTCGGCCCAAAAAGACGTCGAAGAACGGCACGGCGCGTCCGACATCTTCATGGACGTTCTCGCGAAACGACTCCCAGAATCTCAATTCCCCGATTTGCGGGCTGAGCGCGACGTTCGTATTGAAATCCGTCTTCAAGATGGCGCGGACGAGGGCCAAGCAACAATTCGTGTAGAGGAATCCCTCCGGCCAAAACTCACAAATCGCCGCCATCGGATCCGCGGGAATACATTCGGTGACCTTCCCGATCTCTTTCGCTTTAACCGGGTTCGTGCGCAAGAGTTCGCGCAGCATGAGCCCGCCGGAGAATACGGCGAAGTCGGCTCGGTTGAGGGCGGCGTCGGGTCGATCGCGCTCGAAAACGTTCGCCCAATTGAGAAAGGCCGCGGCAAGGCGCCGATCATTTATCGCGAACGCCAAGTTGTATTTCTGGCCGAATTCTTCCGCTTCTTTCTTGAAATAGTGCTGAAACCAGGTTAGTCGGCGCGCGAGATGACGCAAGTCATGAACTTGATCCAACGGCAAATCAAGATCGTGCACCATATTAATCTCTCTCGGCGCGGTCCGCGCCGCAGCGACGAACCCGCAACTGAAAATACCACTCCGGCGGAAGTGTGGCCGGCGCTCCGCCCGCCGGTCGGTCTCGCCGGCGCCAGGGTAGCGCGCTTCTCCTTCAAAGTCTGCATTTTTCAAGTCAAACGAGAGACCCGCGGCGAGGCCGATGTTTCGTGATTCCCGGCTCGTGGACGCTCGCCCCGTCGCGATGGACGGCCGCTGAAATTGAGCTTAATTAGCGTTCGACATGGCGCGCCGCGCGCGAGCGTTGTCGAAGATTTCCCCAGGGGGAAGAGCGGTGGGAACGCGCCGCACCGAAGGGGGATATGAATATTGCTTGGACTAAACTAAGGGACGAAAGAGGGTTGGGGTCGGCGAAAATGAAGGTCGAGGACGAGGGCCACGATAGCGCAAACGGTAAGACGGCGGCTTCCGGCAGAAGGTCACCACGCCTGCGCCATCGCATTGCTTGGATGTACTACGTCGAGGAAATGACGCAGAGCGCGATCGCCGACACGCTTGGAATCGGCCGCATCACCGTGGGGCGAATGCTGTCCGAGGCGCGCGCCGCGCATGAGGTTCGCATATCGCTGAGTCGAGACTTGGCGGAGCTCACCGAAGCGGAAATCGGGCTGCAGAAGAAATATGACGTCCGCGACGCTATTGTGGCGCCGGTTTCGGCGCCGCGCTCGGATCCCCGCCCCGCGATCGCTGCGGCGACGGGCGATTATGTTTCCGATATGTTGCGGCCAAACATGAAGATCGGTCTCGGGTGGGGCCAAACTCTGCTCGGCTCGTTGACATTCCTTCCGGAACGACACGTGCCGGGGCTCGCCGTCGTTTCGTTGCTCGGCGGCATCACACGTGCGCGGCGGGCGAATCCGGCCGAATTCGCCGCCCAGTTCGCGCGCTTTTTTCTCGCCGATTGTTATCTGCTCGCCGCGCCGGTGATCGTGGACAGCGCAAAAACGAAGCAAACGCTCATCGAGCGATGCGGGCTATCCGAGGTTTACGAGTTCTCCAAGTCGCTCAATGCGGTGGTGGTCAGCGTCGGGGAAATCGGTCCGAACTCCACGGTAAGCCTGTTCAGCGCCGTATCCGCGGCCGACACCGCGGCGTTGCGGGCGGCTGGCGCGGTCGGGGATATGCTGTTCAATTTTTTCGACATCAACGGCAAGCTCGTCGATCATCCGCTCAACGGCCGAACGATGTCGATTCCGATCGAAACGATCTCGGCGGCTCCCATCCGCGTTCTCGTCGCCGGAGGACCTAATAAGGTCGAGGCGATGCAGGGCGCATTCAAACTCTTTCGACCGACGGTCGTCATCACCGACGAATTCACCGCCAGATCCCTGCTCAAAGACGCGCCGAGCAAGAAAAAGCCCGCGTCGAGCTAGGCTTCTGTCGCCGCGCCGGCGCCTCCGGTCGGCGCCGCCGTCAAGACAGGTAAGGCAGCACCGCGGCGAACTCGGACGCCAGCGCGCCGACGGGGTCTCGATCGCGCGCGGCGGATATCAGGCGTGAAAATCGAGCGTCGACGCCGGCGTCGGCGGCGGCGACGATCTCTCGTTTGTCCAGCCGATTCGCGTCACGGGTCAATGACACGATCGCGGTCGCCAAGCCGACAACCATGCAACAATAGAAGTTCGGCGATAGGAGCAAATGCTTGGGCGTGCGCGAATCGTCGGCGTCGAGAGCGAGTTGCTTGATGGGTCGGTGGTCCGCGACGACATGCGCGATCGCGGCGCAAAGACGTCGAACGTTTTCGTCTCTCGACGAAACGGCGACGGCGCCGTCGCGATCCATCACCGACGCGATGAGATCGCGATGACGATCCTGCAAGGCGTCCCAAGCGGTGTCGATTGCCAATTCATGGATCAAATACGCCTCGGCCCCGAAGCCGCGCAAAAGCCCGCGTAGCGCGCTGTAAATCGCCACGCCGAACACATGCGCATTTTGCGCTTCCGATCGGGAGCGGCCAAAGTAACTTTCAATCGGCAGGGGAAAGCTGAGCTGCGACGGCGATGGCTCCGCCCTGGAGAGCAGCGCCGAAGCCGCCGCTTCGACTCCCGTCATGACGACGTCGGCGACCGACGCCACCGGCTCCAAAATCATCAACGGACCCCGCGCCGCAGCCAGTTCGCGGCTGCGCCGGATGCCGGAATTGACGCGGTAGCGCACGCCGCGCATTTCGTCCTTGACGGCGAGAACGACGTGGTCGGCCAACTTGCTTGAAACCATGCGGGGTCACAGCTCCAGACTAACCATTGGCGGCATTATAGCCTCGATTCGTTCGGCGGCGCCAGCCGCCGCTCGCCAGCCATCGCTCGACGTCGCTCCAGTTCCCGGCGACTAGCGTCGCGCCGGCGCGCGTCAGCCTCTCCCCGTGAGAGGGATCGAGGTGCGTCCCGCCGAGGAAGCCGATCGCCGTCATTCCCGCCGCGACCGCTCCCTCGACGCCGGGGATCGAATCTTCGACGACGACGCACCGTTCCGGGCGCGCGCTCATCGCCTCGGCCGCGTGCAGGAAAATGTCCGGCGCCGGCTTTCCGCGCTCGACCAGTTGGGAGCTGAAGATCGCGCCGTCGAAATAGGCGTGCAGGCCGGTTATTTCGAGGCTGAAGCGAATTCGCTCTTCGTGCGAGGACGAGACGACGCAATGGGCGAGCCGAAGTCGCTGCAGAAATGGAACCAGCCCCGGCGTCGGCTTCAGTTCCGACGCGAAAAGGGCGCGCGTGCGGGGCCAAAGCTGCGCCCGGTCGTCAGGTCCGATCACGCGCCCGACCGCCGCTTCGATGCGCGCGAAGATGTCGGCCTGTTTCAGCCCGAAACAGCCTTCCATGACGCCGAGCGGCAACGGGACGCCCAGATCGGCGAACAGCTCGGCGTAGGCGCGCGCCGAAAGCATCTCGCTGTCGACGAGAACGCCGTCGCAATCGAAAATGACCAGCTCGCACTCGCGCCCATCGGACTTCATGGCGTCGTCCAGTCGTCGATCGCTTTCGAGGGCCGTTTCTTGGCGGGCTCTAGAGCTCGGTCACGCATTTCTTGGCTCGAAGAATCGACGCCGCGGCCATGCTCAGTTCGGTCACGCCGAGGTTGACGAATTTCGGAATGAGCTCCGGCCGTGCGGCGGCCTCGCCGCAAACGCCGACCCAGATGCCGGCCTTGCGGGCGGCTTGGCAAATCAAATCGATAGCCCTCAGGACGGCGGGATGATCGGCGCGATTGAGATTCGCCACTTTCGGGTTTTGGCGGTCCGCGGCCATCACATATTGCGTAAGGTCGTTCGTGCCGATGGAAAAGAACGCCGCCTCCCGGGCGAGCTCGTCGGCGACCAGGGCCGCGGCCGGGGTCTCCGCCATCACGCCGAGTTCGAACGCGCCGTAGGGGATCTTCCGCGCTTCGAGCTCGACTCGGCATTCCTCGATCAACCGCTTCGTCTTAAGGATCTCCTCGACGTCGGCGACCATCGGCAACATGACCTTGAGGTTGCCGTGCACGGCCGCGCGCAGCAGCGCGCGCAGTTGCGGTTTGAAGACTTCGGGTCGATCGAGGCACATGCGAATGCCGCGCCAGCCGAGAAACGGATTGTCCTCATGGGGGAATTCCAGCCCCGGCGTCGGCTTGTCGCCGCCGACGTCGAGCGTGCGGACGATGACCGGAGCGGGCGCGAAAGCCTCGGCGAGACGCGCGTAGACCTGCGCTTGCTCGTCTTCCGTGGGCGGGCGCCTGCGCTCCATGAACAACAATTCGGTCCTGAACAAACCGACCCCCATCGCGCCGACGGCGAGCGCGGCGTCGATTTCCTTCAGCGAGCCGAGATTGGCGGCGATTTCAATGCGCCGACCGTCGCGAGTGCGCGGCTCAACGGCGACGTAGGCTTGCAGATCCGCCCTTCGCGCGGCGTTTCGCGCAATTTGCTCGCGGAAGCGCCGCTCGGTCGCCGCGTCGGGATCAAGCGCCACCTCGCCGGTCGCGCCGTCGAGCGCCGCCATATGGGCGCTGCGCAGCCGCTCCACGTCGACCTCGAGGCCGAGCACCGCCGGCACGCCGTAGGACCGCGCGATGATCGCGACGTGCGAAGTCGGCCCCCCGGTCGTGCAGACGAGTCCGCCAAAGCGCTCGAGCGAAGCTCCGGCGAGATCGAAGGCGCTGATTTCGCGTGCGAGGATCACCGACCCTGGCGGCGCGTCGGCGAGCGTGGCGTCGGTCTTTCCCAGCATCGACAGCGCGACTTTTCGCGCGACCGCCCGAACGTCGTCGCCGCGCGCGCGCTGGTAGGGGTCCGGCAAGCCCTCGAACTCGGCGGCGAGCTGCTCGCCCGCTTCGTGGGTGGCCGAGACCGCGTCTTGACCGGCGCGAATCCGCGCCTCCGCCCGCCGGGCGAATTCGACGTCGCGCGCGATCTCGCGCAGCGCCTCGATGATCTGAGCCTCGTCCGACCCGGCGGCGGCCTTGCGGCCGCGCTCCGCCAGCTCGGCGTTGACCGCCTCGACGGCCAACCGCAGCTTGGCGATTTCCGGGTCGATCTCACCGTTGCCGATCTCGCGGCGGAGCGCGTCGACGGGCTCCAGCGCGAAGAAGAACGACGGGCCGATCGCCGCGCCTTCGCTCGCCGCGAGGCCATGCAGAGCCGCGCCGTCGCGCGTCGTCGCTTCGACGCGCGCGGCGACCGGCGCCGCCTTCGCCGGCGTGTCGGATTTCGACGTCGCCTCGCCGCTTTCCGTCAGCGAGACGAAACGGCAAAGCGCGTCCAGAGCTTGGGCCTCGTCAGAACCGTTCGCGCGCAACACGATTTCGTCGGCTTCCTTGACGCCCAGCAGCATCAGTTTCACGGGGCTCTTCGCATTGCCGGTCTTGTCGCCGCGAACGATCTCGATGTCGGCGGCGAAACGACGCGCGAGCTTGACGAATTCCGTAGCGGGACGGGCATGCAAACCTTCGGCGACCCGCACCACGACCTTGCGCTCGATCACCCAACGCCCTCCCTCTTGCGCGATCCGCGTTGCGAGCCCGCGCGGCTCCGCGCCCACGAACCTCGCGTCGGTTTCAGCATCGCAATGTCGATGACGGCCGTCGTCGACCTATGACCGCAGAGAGATCTCGGTTCCCGGCTGCAAGGCCGCCGCCAGCGCGGTCAAGTCCACCGGCGCGACAGAAATCTCCCCCGGGCGGGGAGCGACGGCGGCGCCGTCGAAATTGATGACGACGTGCCCCATATCGTCGATTTTTTTCCAGGCATGTTCGCCAAGCGCGGTGACCTTGGTCGACATCGCGCCGATCCGCAGCTCCGCCCCGACGGCGGGCGCTTCCGCCGTCGGGTTCGTTACGACGCGATGAAGGACCGACACTTCCGCAAGTTCGGGAGGCGCGCCTTCGGCGAAGAGGATCAAGATCCCCCCTTCGACGATTTCGAGCGCTTCCTTGCTGACTTGCGTCACGACGGTGCGGAAGTATTCGGTCACGGTAGTCTCTCCCTCAATGGATAAGGAAGCTCGCGCCCCAGGCGATCAGCACGGATATCGGCCCCATGATTTGACGACTGAAGAGCACGGCCGGCACGCCGATCTCGATGGTGATCGGCTTCGCCTCCCCGAGCGCCAGGCCGACGGGCACGAAGTCGCACCCGACCTGCGTGTTGTAGGCGAACAGCGCGGGCAGAGCCATCCACGGAGCGATCGTGCCGTTTGCGATCTGCGGACCGATGATCGCCACGCCGATGACCTGCGCGATGACCGCGCCCGGCCCCAGGATCGGGGAGAGGAACGGCAAGCCGCAAATCGCCGAGATGACCACCAGGCCCACGACGTTGTTGGCGAGCGGACCCATCGGCGCAGCGAGGATCTGGCCGATGCCGGTGTATAGAATGATGCCGATCAGCATGGTCACGAAGGCCATGAACGGCAGCACGTTGCGCACGATTTGATCGATCGTCTTGCGGCCGGCCTCGAAGAACACGGCGACCACCCAGCCCATTCCGCGCCCGAACCTGCTGATGAAGTCGACGAAGCCGCCGCCCCCGCCGCTGGCCTGGGCGCCCGCAGCCGCTCTCTGCGCCGCCGAAGACGGCGCGACGCTCGCCGCTCCTCCCACCGCTGTCGCGGCAGCCGATTCGTCGGCTAAGGCGACCTGGTTGCTCGTGACGTCGGAGACATAAATGTCTGCGGTCATATAATCCATCAGCGGCCCGGTCGGACCGGCCGGAATAGTGTTGACCGTCGGGATTCGCTTGCGCGGATAAACGCCGCATCGCGCGGTGCCCCCGCAATCGATGACGACGCAGGCCATCTCGCTTTCCGCGGGCGGGGTGCGGAAACCCTCGACCGCAATCCCGCCCGTCAGTTCGGCGATGCGCTTGGCGACGGGCGATATCATGCCGCCGGTCACCGAGACGATCTTGTTGCGCGCGCTCGTCGGCATGATGACGAGTGGTCCGCCAAAGCCGTGTGGCCCGGCCGAAACCTTGACTGCTTTGTATTGGACGTCAGCCATTGGATCCCCCATCCGTCAGAGTTCGATGCCCTGCCGCTTGGCCAGGAACGCGGTGATGCGCTGGGTGACCATGCCCTTGAGCAGAATCACGATGACGCCGACGATCAAATAGTAGACGGCGACCGTCACGTGATAGTTAGGCGGCACCTTGCCCGCCTTCTCGAGATCCAAGAGCGCGACGAGCATGCCGCCCCAGACGAAATACTCGCCGGGATTCACGTGCGGGAACAAACCGAGGGGCGGGTGAACGAACGAGACCGCGGAATCGTAGAACGCGGGCTTGTACTTCTCGTCGAGGAACGTGCCGAAGGTGTAGGCCATCGGATTGGTCAGGAAGAACACCGCCAGGATCGGCATCACGGTGTAACGCGTGATCTCCCATCGACCCGCCGCCCGGGCGGCGCCATGCACGCGTTCTTCGCCGATCAGACCGATGAGCGCGTAAAAGGCCGTCATCAGCACGACCAGCGTGGGAATGATGCCGGTGACGAAACCCACGAACACGGTTCCGCCTGTTTGGAAGAGGCCGATGAAGTGAGTCCCCAGCGTGGTGAGCCAGCCGAGATGTTCTTCCGCCTGGGCCTTCTTGACCGCCTCGGCGTACTCCGAGCCCGGCACTTGAGCCAAGACGACCATGTTGTGGCCAACCCCGCCGCTCAAATGACCGACTTGGCCAGAAAACGTCGCCGGATCGAGATGCGGCGATATGACCCTCATGTATTGCACGGCGAGATCGATCCCGTGCAGCATCAATGGTGCAACCGACATTTCCCTACCTCCCTCCACCTAGTCCAGAGACAACGCCACCTTCGCGCCTTCGTTCCGATCACGCGGCCACGAAGTTGGGTTTCGAATCGCCGGCCGACTTGCCGACAGTTTCAATCTGTTCGAGGGCCTTCACGATAGCGAGCCCAACCCCGGCGTCGAACTTGCCCGAGGCGGCGCGCTGCTTCAGTTCGGCGGTGGATATCCCCTCGAGGTCGACACGGTCCCTGAGCTTGGCGAATACGCTTCGCCCTTGCATCACGCTGACTTTTCGGACGGTCCCGTCCGGAGCCGCCACGATCAGCGCGATCACGCCCTTGCCGAACCGACCCGGCGCCGCTCCGGCCCCCATCGCGCCGTCGGCCCATCTGGTCCGCAATTCCCGAAAGACCTTCTGGTAATGCCGCATTTGCAGCCACACGCCGGCCGACTGGACGGCCCACGCCGCCACCAGAACGATCAACGCGATCTGCCATAAAGGCATCGATCCCCCCAGCGTTGCCCGCGCCCCGAGCTGCGCGCCGATCCGCGAGCTCTACCGCCCGCGTAATTGTCGTGGCGATAACTGAACAGATGTATTGATTCATGTCAATATGTAACGCCGCGTTTTCCCGCTGGGGTTCGCGCAGCGGAGAGCCGCGGCCACAGCCGATGCGCTCGGCGCGGCATCGAACCGGGACCTCCTCGCCGCTCCTATATGACGCTTTGATCCAACACTGAAAATGCGAACGGCGGCGGGGTCCCGATCGGCTCCGATGGGGATCCCTCGCTTCGGTTCGATCCGCGGCGCCTCGGCGCACGCGCCGCAACGGGCGGCGCGTCATGAGCGCCGCGCTCGACTCCGGGGATAACGAGGGCGATTGCGCGCGTTCGCGTTCGCAGTCAATTTCGCGCGAATGGACAAGGGCGAACAAATCGGCGTTGGCGGCGTTGGGGTCGATTTCACGACTGGCGCTTTTGTGAATTCTCCATGGCATGTGCCGTTGACCGTTCTTCTTGCGTTCGGAGCGGCTTTGGCGACGCACGGCCTTGCGCCAGGATTTGCGAACGCTCTGGGGAACGGAAATAAAGACTTAAGCGGAAGGAAAATGCTTCCTATCGTCACTATAGCAATCGTTGACAAGCGCATGACATTCCGAATGTCGACGGTCGCCCGCGAACGGAAAACGGATTGTCCTGAAATATCCAAAATACAAAGTCGACCAAGCTCGAATGCTGCGAACGTATGCTGTCGCCCCGGCGCGGCGAAAACAGCGGTTCGATCCCCCTCGGGAGCGCCAAGTCCATCGACGACGCGAAACGACGAGGCAGGTCTCGGCGCCGAGCCGCCGGGCGCGAATCCTCCGAGCAGGCCCGCCGGCGCCGACGCGGCGTCACGCGACTTGTGGGTGGACGCGGGCGGGAGAATGATGTTCGAGAGGCGGCGGCTTTCGGAAAGCCGCGCCAATCCGTTCAGCGGGCGGTGATAAAGACGATGACCGACTTCGTGCAGGCCTGGCAATGCATCGGCTGCGGCCGGATCGAGGCGCCCCAACCGTGCATCGGCGTCTGCCAGGATCGCAAGGTGCGATTCGTCTACGCGGGGGAGCACGAGGAGGCCCTGAAGCGCGCGCGCCGGGCCGAGCGGCAGGCGGATATTCTCAAGGACCTGGCGCGTCGGTTGGCGTTCGTCAATCCGCAGGGCGGCCAATGGGAGCCATGCTATCGAGCCATGCAGAGCCGGGCGCGGCGCGTGTTGGCGACTTTGGATGTCGGTGAGGACGACGCCGGCGATTCGGCCGCGAATTAGGCGCGCGTCTTCGCGCATCCCTACGCCCGGCCGGACCACGCCTGTCGGGCGACCTCATGGACGGGGCTGCGGTTGTCGAAGGCGCCGATCGGCGATGTCGATAGCTTTTGAAGATGTCTGGTTCAGGTAGCTTTCTGAATGTCCGTCTTGGGTTTGCGGCTTTTTCTGCTGCCTTCCTGTGGGCGGGGTGGTCAGGTTCGGGGCCGATCGGCCCCGGAGCTGTCCACGCCGTCCACAGGCGTCGTCGCGAAACGGACTTACGCGACTGATTTGCGTGGGCCTTGGTCGGCACGTTCGTCGCCTCCTACATCATCGGCGCCATCAACGCGGGGATAGTCTCGGCCGGCGTCAACGCCTTCTACGCCCAGCTCGCCTTCGGTCTGGTGATCGTCGTCTCGGTCGTGGCGCAAACCATCATCGACCGCCGCATTCGCCGCCAGTCCGTCACCGGGCGGTGAAGCGCGCGACGGGCGGGTCGGGTTCGTGACGCCGCGCCGCCCGACGGTCCTTCGCAGTCGCGGCCTTAAGCCGCGCGAGGCTGGATGGCGTCGAGATCGGCGCCGATTTCGCGCCGTCGCTCCATCAGATCGAAGTCGGCCTGAAGGCCGGGAAAAAGCCGGGCGAAAGGCCGAAATATCGCGCCAGGCGAAGATCGGTGTCGGCGGTCACCGCGCGCTTGCCGAGCACGATCTCGTTGATCCGGCGCGGCGGAACGCGCAACGCCCGAGCCAGCGCCGACTGGTCGAGGCCGATCGGATGCAGGAACTCCTCCAACAGGATCTCGCCCGGAGACGGGTTGGGCAGGAGTTCGTCAGGAATGGGTGTCGACGATTTCGACATCGGCGGGACCTCGCTGCCGACCGCGCTTAGCTCGTTCGTGCGGACTCTTCCACCTCCTCCATCGCCAGCCGCGCCATCAGCGGCACGGCGGCGCCCATCTTGCGCGCGCGTTCGGGGTTGGAGGCGTTGCCGTCGAGCGAGCGCTTGTAGACGCCCTGCACGATCGCGGCGATGCGGAAGAAGCTGAAGGCGATGAGGAACGTCCAGTCCGGAATCCCGGCGAGCCCCGCGCGCCGGCAATAGGCGGCGACATAGGCCACCTCTTCGGGAAGGCCGAGCGCGGCGCGGTCGACGCCGGCGAGGCCGCGAAATTCGCCGGCGTTGGGCAGGCGCCATTGCATGCATTGGTAGGCGAGGTCGGCGAAGGGGTGGCCGAGCGTCGACAGCTCCCAGTCGAGCACCGCCAGAAGTCGCGGCGCGTCGTGGGAGAAGATCATGTTGTCGATGCGCCAGTCGCCATGGACGAGCGCGACGCGGCCGTCGTCGGCGGGCGTATGCGCGCCGAGCCAGGCGATCAGGCGGTCCATGTCGGCGATCTCGCCCGTTTCGCTGGCGCGGTATTGCTCGCTCCAGCGCTGCCATTGCCGCGCGAAATAATTGCCCGGCTTGCCGTAGTCGGCAAGGCCCGCCGCGGCGACGTCGATCGCGTGCAGGCGCGCCAGCGCTTCGTTCATCGCGTCGTAGACGCCGGCGCGCTCCTCGCGGCTCGATTCGGGCATCGCGGGGTCCCAGAAGATGCGCCCGTCGACATGGGTCATCAGGTAGAACACCGATCCGACGACGCCTTCGTCCTCGCACAGCGCGAGCGCCCGCGGCGCGGGAAAGCCGGAGGCTTCGAGCGCGACCAGCACGCGATACTCGCGCTCGACCATGTGCGCCGACTTGAGCAGCTTGCCCGGCGGCTTGCGCCGCAGCACGTAGCGCGCGCCGGGAGTCGTGACGAGATAAGTCGGGTTCGATTGCCCGGTCGGGAACTTGCGCGCAACGCTCGGGCCGGCCCAGCCCTTCACGCGGCCGCTCGCCCAGGCGTCGAGCGCGCTCGTGTCCTCAGGGAACCCCGCCCCGCTCATCGCGTCCCGCCCTCGTTGACGTAGCGCTTCAGCTCGGCCTTGGAGACGACGAGCCGATGCACCGCGTCGGGGCCGTCGGCGAGGCGCAGGGTGCGCACCGCCGTCCACATGCGCGCGAGCGGAAAATCCTGGCTCACCCCGGCGCCGCCGTGCATCTGCACCGCCTGGTCGATCACTTCGAGCGCGACGCGCGGCGCGATCACCTTGATCTGCGAGATCAGCGGCGCCGCGGCGCGCACCCCTTGCGTGTCCATCGCCCAGGCGGCCTTGAGGCATAAGAGGCGCGCCATCTCGATGCTCATGCGCGCTTCGGCGATGATGTCGCGGTTGGCGCCGAGCGCCGACAGCTTCTTGCCGAAGGCCTCGCGCGCCACCGCGCGCCGGCACATCGCCTCGAGCGCACGCTCCGCTTGGCCGACCGCGCGCATGCAATGGTGGATGCGCCCCGGCCCGAGGCGCCCCTGCGCGATCTCGAAGCCGCGTCCGCGCCCCAGAATCAGCGCGTCCTCGGGCACGCGCACGTCGGTGAAGCGGACGTGCATGTGGCCGTGCGGCGCGTCGTCGGCGCCGTAGATCGTCAGCGCCCTGAGCTTCTCGACGCCCTTCGTCGCGGCGGGAACCAGCAGCATCGAATGGCGCGCGTGGCGCGAGCCCTCGGGATCGGTCAGCGCCATCACGATAAAGAGCGAGCAGCGCGGATCGCCCGCGCCCGAGGACCACCATTTCTCGCCGTTGAGGACCCATTCGTCGCCCTCGAGGCGCGCGTCGAGCGCGATATTGGTCGCGTCCGACGAGGCGACGCCGGGTTCCGTCATCAGATAGGCGGAGCGCGCGCGGCCCTCCAGAAGATCGGGCAGCCAGCGGCTCTTCTGCTCCGGCGAGCCGTAGCGCTCGAGCGCCTCCATGTTGCCGGTGTCGGGCGCCGAACAATTGAACGCCTCGGAGGCGAGCGGCGACCAGCCCATCTCCTCGGCGAGATACGCGTATTCGACCGTCGTCAGGCCATAGCCCTTGTCGGACGCCGTCAGCCAGAAGTTCCACAAGCCCCCCGCGCGCGCCTTCCGCTTCAGCGATTCGCGAATTTCGATCAGGCGCGCGGTAGGCTGGAAGCGATCGCCGCCGCGCCCGACCTCGGCCTCGTACTCGGCTTCGAGCGGCATGATTTCGTCGCGCACCATCGCGCGCACCGCCGCGACGAGCGGGCGGACCTTGTCGGTGACGCCGAGATCCATGCCTTCCTCCCGATTGCCGATTTTCCGCGCGAGTTGACCCTCAAACGCGCGCTCGCGCAAGAGCGCGCGCCGAGGCGAAAGGGCGGTACCCCCCCGAGCGCCGACATTGCGCGTCTGGGCTTGCCTTGACGAACCCCGTGTAACTGTGAAAGCGGTCGGAGTTACGGAATTCACACCATCATTGTAATTCGCCGTTCGAGATCACTTGCTGCATGTTACCTCGGCCACGACTTCATTTCTGTAGGAAGGGACTCGGATGTTGAATTTTACAAGGTCACAATGGTCTGAACATGCCCCCAATTGAATGCGGATTCGGCGCTCCCCCGCTAACGGCCGTGTCTTGATATCCACGCGCAAAGGCAAGTCGAAGTCCCAATCAGGTCCTTCAATTGTCTTCGGAAGATTTTCGTCCCAGGCGTCGACATCCTCTCGGTCCGCATCGAAAGTGACTCCATACCGCGAAGAAATCTTGATATCTTCCCTCGCTCTTATGCAAAAAACTACGCGATCGGGGAGCGATCTGATGTCCAGCGTGACACCGTCGGTCTGCGCGCGCACGGCATTGCCAACTTCAGACGCAGACGATCCAAGAGGAGTCAGCGCGACCGCCAATAAGAAAATGCGCTTCGAACATCCCAGCACTTGACCTACCCATAGTTGCATAAGATGTTACGCCGCGGCTTCGTGAGGGGGGAATCGGCAATGAAACGGTTAGTCCTTTTGGCATTCTTAGTGTCGCTGGGCGGCTCCGTCCAGGCGGCGGCTCCCGAAATCCGCGCCTGGGCATTCTGCCCGATGACCCACGTGATGGGCCACGGCAAAGGCTCCTCGCTCGACATAGCAGAAGATCGGGCCATAAAAGACTGCATCGCGAAAGGCGGCCTTGAAAAATGTTGCCACAAGTTTTTTGGCGAGGGAAACGGCTAGGGCGCATCCTCAATTAGGGGATTCGCAAATCATGTAAGGCGTGATGCATAGGGAGCCTTCTTTTCGAAGGCTTTGCGACGAGGTGCGCCAAAGCAAAAGGATTCGGAAAACTCCGGCCCTTTTCCGCGCCTGAGGCCGTCTTCTCGCGTCCTACTTCGGGAACGGGACGGGGTTGTCCGACAAGGTCTGGAGATAGGCGAGAATGTCGGCGCGCTTGCTCGCGTCCGATTCGCCCGCGTAGCTCATCTTCGTGCCCTTGGCGAACGCCGACGGATTGGCGATCCAGGCGTCGAGCTTGTCGTACGCCCAATCGCCGCCCACGGCCTTCAAGGCGTCCGAATAGGAGAAGCCGGCGATCGAGGCGACCGGGCGTCCGACGACGCCGTAGAGCGGCGGGCCTACGATGGCCGTGCCGCCCTTGGCGAAGGAATGGCAGGCCTGGCAGGCCTTGGCGTAGGATTGCCCCTTGGCGGGATCGGCCTTGGCGAGCAAGGCGGGGAGCGGGCTTTCGGGCGCCGGGGCGGCGGCTGGAGCAGGCGCGGCGGCCGCAGCAGGCGCGGCGGTGGGCGTCGGGAAGGGGACAGGGCTGTCCGACAGCGTCTGGAGATAGGCGAGGATGTTCGCGCGCTTCTGCGCGTCGGGCTCGCCGGGATAGATCATCTTCGTGCCTTTGGCGAACGCCGAAGGCTTGGTGATCCATGCGTCGAGCTTGTCGTACGCCCAGTCGCCGCCGACGGTCTTCAAGCCGTCGGAATAGGAGAAGCCGGCGACCGAGGCGAGGGGGCGGCCGACGACGCCGTAGAGCGGCGAGCCCACCTTGGCGGCGCCGCCCTTGGCGAAGGAATGGCAGGCCTCACAAGCCTTGGCGTCGGCCTGCCCCTTGGCGGCGTCCGCCTTGGCGAGCAGGACGGGAAGCGGCGTCGCAGGCGCGGCGGCGGCGGGCGCGGCGGCGCCGGGCGCGCCGGGCAGAACATAGCCGGGCTTTTCCGGTCCCGTGGGCGCGAAAACCGCATTGGAAAACACGCCGAGCGCCATCGTCCCCAGCAACGCGCCGAGGACGGCGAGAGCGATTTTGTTGGCGGTCGTCGTTTGCATTCGCGGGGCGGCCTCGGGACTGAAGGTCGGTCGGCGGAGCGCTCGAAGCCCCCCGCGGGGAATCCTGATTAGCCGCTTTGCGTCGGACTTGGCAACACGTATAAGCGCGGCGCCGCAGCCTTTTTTGGGCCTCGCGCAAGCCGAACCCGCCTATGACCGAAGCCATCGTCCTCATCCCCGCCCGCATGACCTCGACGCGCCTGCCCGGCAAGCCGCTCGCCGACATCCACGGCGAGCCGATGATCGTCCACGTCTGGCGGCGCGCCGTCGAAGCCGACGTCGGGCCGGTGCTGGTGGCCGCCGACGATCGACGGATCGTCGCGGCGATCGAGGCGATCGGCGGGCGCGCCGTGCTGACGCGGCCCGACCACGCCTCCGGCTCCGACCGGATTTTCGAGGCGGTCGGCGCCTTCGATCCCGCGGGGCGCTACGACGTCGTCGTCAACGTGCAGGGCGATCTGCCGACCATCGAGAAGAGCGCCGTGCGCGCCGCGGTCGGCCCGCTGAGCGATCGAAGCGTCGACATCGCGACGCTGGCGACGGAGATCAAGCGCGCCGAGGAGCGCGACGATCCCAACGTCGTCAAGGCGGTGGGGACCGAGATCGGCCCCGGGCGGCTGCGCGCGCTCTATTTCACCCGGGCCCGAGCGCCCTGGGGCGAAGGGCCGCTGCTGCATCATATCGGCCTCTACGCCTATCGCCGCGAGGCGCTGGCCCGCTTCGTTGCGCTGCCGCCCTCGCCGCTGGAGCGGCGCGAAAAACTCGAACAATTGCGCGCGCTGGAAGCGGGCATGCGCATCGACATCGCGCTCGTCGACGTCGCGCCGCTCGGCGTCGACACGCCCGAGGACTTGCATCGCGCCCGCCAAATGCTGGCGCCGGGGAAAAGGCCATGACCGAAACCAAGACCATCGCCTACCAGGGGGAGCCGGGCGCCAATTCGCATATCGCCTGCCTCGACAATTATCCCGATTACGCGCCGCTCCCCTGCGCGACGTTCGAGGACGCCTTCGCCGCGCTGCAGGACGAAACGGCCGACCTCGGCATGATCCCGATCGAGAATTCGATCGCCGGGCGCGTCGCCGACATCCACGCGCTGCTGCCCGCCTCCGGCCTGCACATCGTCGCCGAGACCTTCCTGCCGATTCATTTTCAGCTTCTCGCCGTTCCCGGCGCGACGCTGCAAGGCCTGCGTAGCGTCCACAGCCACGTCCACGCGCTCGGCCAATGCCGCAAGATCATCCGCCAATACGCCCTCAAGCCGGTGGTCGCCAGCGACACCGCCGGCTCGGCGCGCGAAGTGGCGGAGCAGCGCGATCCGACGCGCGCCTCGCTGGCGACAACGCTCGCCGGCGAGATCTACGGCTTGACGAGGCTCGCCGCCGACGTCGAGGACGAGACGCACAACACCACGCGCTTCGTCGTGCTCTCCAAGACGCCGCGCTGGGCGGCGGCGCACAACGGGCCGCTGGTGACGACCTTCGTCTTTCGCGTGCGCAACGTCCCCGCCGCGCTCTACAAGGCGCTCGGCGGCTTCGCCACCAACGGCGTCAACATGACCAAGCTGGAAAGCTACATGGTCGAGGGCGAATTCTCGGCGACGCAATTCCTCGCCGATGTCGACGGCCATCCCGACGATCCGCCGCTCGCGCGCGCGCTCGAGGAACTGGAGTTCTTCTCGCGCGAGCTGCGCATCCTCGGCGTCTATCCCGCGCATCCCTTCCGCGTCGAGACTCAGAAGCGGGCGGAGTAGCGGGGAGGGCGTTTATCTCGACCGCGACTGCGGCCAATCACCCGGGCCCCTCACCCTACCTCTCCCCGCGAGCGGGGAGAGGAGTCGGCGGCGCCTTATCTTCCCCTCTCCCCGCGTCTTCGCGGGGAGAGGTAGGGTGAGGGGCCCGGGCGACTTTCCGCACTGTCGCCAATTTGGCGTCACTTCGTCCCGAACATCCTATCCCCGGCGTCGCCGAGGCCCGGCACGATGTAGCCGTGGTCGTTCAGCTTCTCGTCGATCGCCGCGGTCCAGATCTGCACGTCGGGATGCGCCTTGGTCAGGCGCGCGATGCCCTCGGGCGCCGCGAGCAGGCAGACGAAGCGGATGTCCTTGACGCCGCGGCTCTTCAGGCGGTCGATCGCGGCCACCGCGGAATTGGCGGTGGCGAGCATCGGGTCCATGACGATGACCAGCCGGTCGGCGACGTCGGCGGGCGCCTTGAAGTAGTATTCGACCGCCTTCAGCGTCTTGGGGTCGCGGTAGAGCCCGATATGGGCGACTCGCGCGCTCGGCACCAGGTTGAGCATGCCGTCGAGAAAGCCGACACCGGCGCGTAAGATAGGCGCGAAGACCAGCTTCTTGCCGGCGATCATCGGCTTCATCGTCTTGGCCAGCGGCGTCTCCACTTCGACGAGCTCGAGGGGCAGATCGCGCGTCACTTCGTAGCACAGCAGCATGCCGATTTCGTTCAGCAACTGGCGAAACCCCTTGGTGGAGACCGTCTTGTCGCGCATCAGCGTCAGCTTGTGCTGCACCAGGGGATGGTCGACGACGTGGACGTTGGACATGGCGGGGCTCCCGAAAGGCGGATCGGGCGCGACATTAGACCAAACCCGGCCGCGCCCGTTGTCGCCGAGCCGATCATCCCCAGATATTACGAGTGACGAAACGCCGCGAGCGCGGGGCGCAAGAAGGGTCTATTGACGGAAGGCGGCCTTCAATGTCTCTTGGCGAGCCAATGGCCAATACTCCCGCACGCGTCGCCAGTCGCAACTGGAACCTGCCCAACCTCCTGACTTACGGCCGGGTGGCGGCGGTTCCGCTCGTCGTCGCCTTCCTGTTCTGGCCGAGCGAGGCTTGGGCGCGCTGGACCGCGCTGGCGATTTACGCCGTGGCGGCGATCACCGATTTCTTCGACGGCTATCTCGCGCGCGCCTGGGCGCAGCAATCCTCGCTCGGCCGCATGCTCGACCCGATCGCCGACAAATTGCTGGTCGCCGCGGCGCTGCTCGCGCTCACTGCCGACCGCACCATCGCCGGCCTTTCGCTGTGGGCGGCGATCGTCATTCTCTGCCGCGAAATCCTCGTCTCGGGGCTGCGCGAATATCTGGCGGAGTTGCACGTGCCCGTTCCCGTCACCGCCGTCGCCAAATGGAAGACGACGGCGCAGATGATCGCGATCGGCTTCCTCATCGCCGGCTCGGCGGGCGAAGCGGTTCTGCCCGGCTCGATCATGATCGGCAAAGTGCTTCTGTGGATCGCGGCGATCCTGACGCTCTACACCGGCTGGGACTACATGAAGGCGAGTTACGACCATGTCGGGAGCGATTGAGGGCCGATGAAAGCGGTCTATTTCGCCTGGGTGCGCGAACGCGTGGGCAAGAACGAGGAGGCGCTCGAGCCGCCCGCCGAAGTCGTCACGGTCGGCGACCTCATCGCCTGGCTGTCGCGGCGCGGCGAGGGCTACGCCCACGCTTTCGAACGTCCTCGCGTGATCCGCGCCGCGATCGACCGCGCCCACGTCGGGCATGACGCCAGAATCGCCGGCGCGCGGGAAATCGCCTTCTTTCCGCCGATGACGGGCGGCTGAGGCGATGGGGACGGTGCGCGTCCAGGCCGAGGACTTCGACGCCGCGGCCGAGGCGCGCCTCATCGCCGCCGGGCGCGTCGACGTCGGGGCGCTGGTGACCTTCGTCGGCCTCTGCCGCGACGAGGGCGGGCGCCTGGCGGCCCTCGAGATCGAGCATTACCCCGGAATGGCCGAGGCCGAGATCGCGCGCGTCGTCGCGAGCGCCCAAGCGCGCTGGCCGCTCCTCGGCGTCACGGCGATCCACCGCTTCGGAGCGTTGGCGCCCGGCGCGCAGATCGTCCTCGTCGCCGTGGCCGCCGCGCATCGGGGCGACGCGTTCGCGGCGGCGGAAATGCTGATGGACTACCTGAAGACCCAGGCGCCGTTCTGGAAGCGCGCGCGCCGCGCCGACGGCGGCCTCGAGGAATGGGTGGAAGCCAAATCGAGCGACGACGCCATGGCGGCGCGCTGGCGTTCCTCCGGTTCGCCGTGACCGGCTCTACGAGCGCCCCGCGACGCTGTGGTAGACGGTCTGGACGACGACCGCCCCGATGATCGCGACGACGAGGCTGAAAAGGGTCGAGAGGTTCAGCCCGAAGACGGCGCCGATCCCCACGAGCGTGCCGATGTATCCGCACACCACCGCGCCGACGGCGCCGAGCGCGACGTCGACGACCAGGCCGGAACCGCCCTTGTTGAGGATCGTGCTGCCGACATACCCCGCGATGAGGCCGAGAACGAGCCAGCTCAGAAAATTCATGACGCCGATCCCCTCCGTGCAAGCCGCCGCTCACGCCCTCCCGATCGAATCGTCGAACGCGTCGCGGCGTGGAGACAATTTCTGCGCGGCTGACGGAATAAACGCAAGTCTTTAGTGTGGCGGCGCGCCGACTTTAAGAGCGCGCCACGACGTTGCGATAGACGATCAGCACGACGACCGCGCCGACGACCGCCAGGACGAGGCTGCCGATGTTCAGTCCGGACACCGCGCCGAGGTGCAGGAGCCTGCCGATGAAGCCGCCGACCACCCCTCCGACGACGCCGATCACCAGATCCATGACCAGGCCGGAGCCGGTCTTGTTGACGATCTTGCTGCCGATGAAACCCGCGATGAGGCCGAGAACGAGCCAGCTGAGGATATGCATGACGCCGATCCGCTCCGTGGAAGCCGCGCCCCCTCACCCGAATCCTCTGACGAATCGGCGAGCGCCGTCAATTTCTGCGGGAAGGACGGGAAAAACGCAAATGCCTGGCGTGGCCGCCTTCCGACCTCGCCGCGAAACGAACCGAGGCGTCCCGACTTACTGCAGCGCCGCGGTGAAGCGCTGGATCTTGCGGCAGGCTTCCTCGAGCGTCTTCAGCGAGGTGGCGTAGGAGACGCGGAAATTCGGCCCCTGGCCGAAGGCCGAGCCGTGCACCGTGGCGACGCCCTCGCTCTCCAGGAGTTCGCTGACGAAGTCCTCGTCGTTGGCGATTTTCTTGCCCGAGGGCGCCTTGCGGCCGATCGCCTCGGCGCAGGAGGGATAGACGTAGAAGGCGCCTTCCGGCTTCGGGCACTTGAGATGCTGCGCCTGGCCGAGCATCGAGACGACGAGGTCGCGCCGCTCCTCGAACGCCTTACGGCACTTCGGGATGAAGTCCTGCGGCCCGGTCAGCGCCTCGACCGCCGCCCATTGCGCGATCGTGCAGGCGCCCGAGGTCTGCTGGCCCTGCACCATGTCCATCGCCTTGATCAGCGGCGCCGGGCCGGCGGCGTAGCCGATTCGCCAGCCGGTCATCGCGTAGGACTTGGAGACGCCGTTCATCGTCAGCGTGCGGTGATAGAGCCCCGGCTCGACCTGCGCCGGCGTGGTGAAGACGAAGTCGCCGTAGACGAGATGCTCGTACATGTCGTCGGTCAGCACGTAGACGTTGGGATGGCGCATCAGCACGTCGGTCAGCCCCTTCAGCTCGTCGCGCGTATAGGCCGCGCCAGACGGGTTGGAGGGCGAGTTGATAATCACCCACTTGGTGCGCGGCGTGATGGCGCGATCCAGGTCCTCGGGCCTGAGCTTGAAGGCGTTCTCCAGCGTCGTCGGCACGAACACCGGCTCGCCGCCGTTGATCAGCACCATGTCGGGATAGCTGACCCAGTAGGGCGCGGGGATGATCACCTCGTCGCCCTTGTTCAGCGTCGTCAGGAAGGCGTTGTAGAGAATCTGCTTGCCGCCGGTGCCGACGATGGTGTCGGACGCCTTGTAGTCGAGGCCGTTCTCGCGCTTGAACTTGGCGGCGATCGCCTCGCGCAAGGGGGGAATGCCGAGCACCGGGGGATACTTGGTCTCGCCGCGCCGGATCGCCTCGATCGCCGCCTGCTTGATGTTGTCGGGCGTGTCGAAGTCGGGCTCGCCGACCGACAGCGAGATCACGTCGCGCCCCTTGGCTTTGAGATCGCGCGCCTTCTGCGTCACCGCGATCGTCGCGGAAGGCTTAACGCGAGAAAGGATGTCGGCGATGAAGGCCATGATCGGGGTTCCCGGATCTCTCGGATGGTTTTGAACGCGGCGCACCATAGTTTCGCGAGCGCCAAGCCGCAACCCGAGTTCGCGAGATTTCGCCGCGCCGGCGCGGGCTGACGCGAGTTCTCGCGCAACGCCGGCGCCTCGATGACGGGAAGCGCCGCAATCAGGGGAAGCGAGGATAGACCCGGATCGTCGCAATAATCGCCATCGCTCCAACTTCCCGCATGGACAATCCCCGCCGCGCGAGCGATGAAAGGCTTGCGCCGCGACGATCGACGGGAGGTCAGCATGCGCCGCCGCAACGTCTTCGCCTGCCTGGCGCTCGCCTCGATGGTCTGCGCCGCCCACGCCGACTTGGCGCCGCCGCCGCTCCAACTGGTCCACGTCGACGCCGGCGGCCTGAGTTTTCAGATCGTACTGCGCGACTATTCCGGCCCGGTCCGGCCGGCGGCCGAGCTTATCGGCTGCGTCGACGGGCATCCCAACTGCGCCCTGGCCCGATCGAGGGGTCTCATCGGCAAGGCGCTGCGGGGGATCGACGGCCAAGCCTTTCAAGCCAGCAAGGAGGTCCCCGGAAAGATACTGGAAGCTTTCCAGCGCGCCGGGGCGCCGGCCTCGATCGAACTCGATTTCGAACCGGACACGGCGGGCGGCGAGCCGCTGAGGGTCGAATTCTCTCGGCGCTGACGACGAGTCGGCGCGGGCGCTCAACTCGCCAGCCACAGCCCGAACAGGAACGACGACGAATTGGCGATGAGGGAGACGATCATGGCGCGGGGGAGGGTCAGTTGAGCCATCCAGGCGATCAGCACGCCCTCGGCGCCGATCACCAGCGCCTCGAGAACGAGGATCGCCGGCCAATAGGGGAAGCGCGGGTAGGCCCAGTAGGCGGCCGCCCAGAGCTGCGGATGGGTCACCGCGGTCGCCACCGCGGAGGCGACGCCGGCGTGCAGCGGGCCTCGACACGGCCATTTCGCCAAGCGGACGACGGCGAAGGCGATCGGCCCCTCGATCGCCGCGGAAATGAGAAGCGCTTGGGCTTCCGTCAGGGATGTCATCCTTTGCCCCGATCGTTCGAATACGCGCTCACGGACCATAAGAGGAGGATAGCATGGGTCGCCGGATCGAGTTGGCTTGCTTAGCGTTGGTGATGGCGGTTGCGACCGCTGGAGCGGACATTTTGCCGACGCCCGACCGCGGTCCGCCGATAGGCGACGCCGGCGGCCTGAGCTTCGCCGTGCAGTCGGTCGAGGTCGAGATGGGCCCCGCCAACGGGCCGAAATACAAGAAGAACCTGCAAGTCGTCGTGCTCACCGGATGCGTCGACGGGCAGGCCAATTGCACGCTGGCCAAGTCCAAGAACCTCATCGGCATGGAGGTGGGCTCGGTCGACGGCGCGAGCTTGCGGCCCGATGTCGGCATGGTGCGCCAGATCATGGACGCGTTCGCCGACAAGGCGGCGCCGGCGACGATCACGCTCGAACTCTATTCGGCCGGCGCGAACAGCCCGGCGGTCAAGGTCGATTTCGCCCGGCGCTGACGGAGCCGCCCGGCCGGCCCTAGCCATTTGCCTCGCCAGCGCTTAAGTAACCCCTTGCGGAGCTGGGGGGTGCGTCAGGACCATATTCCTCGGGGCCGTACGATCCCCATGGGAGCTGTCCCTGTCCTCGCCCGTGGGCTTGGGCACACGGCGCCCACCTACTTACGTAGGCGCCCG
>Ga0181539_1000998_pt1 | contig 32511 bp, 29 predicted proteins | sample PEATcosm2014_Bin_46_FD_119767 | JGI IMG/M metagenome (GOLD analysis project Ga0181539, IMG submission 119767) | Peatland microbial communities from MTU Mesocosm Facility, Houghton, MI, USA - PEATcosm2014_Bin23_60_metaG | ecosystem: Environmental > Terrestrial > Soil > Wetlands > Peat | place... | reverse complement strand
TCGTGCGGTCGAAGAAAAGGAATTCCGCGGTGACTTGTTCTACCGCTTGCACGTCTTTCCCCTGCATTTGCCGGCGTTGCGCGACCGGCGCGAGGACATACCCATGCTGGTCCGACATTTCGTTGAAAAGTGCGCGGTGCGGCTGCACAAGCGGATCGACTTCATCCCCGATGAGGCCGTCGAAACCCTGACGCACTGGAGATGGCCGGGAAACATCCGCGAGCTGGAGAACTTCATCGAGCGCTCGATGATCCTGTCGGAAGGCAACCGGTTGAGCCCGCCGCTCGGCGAATTGCGCGAAGAAATCTCTCGGCAGCCGTCCGATCCCGACGGTACTTTGCGCGACAAAGAACGGGAGCACATCATCGAAATTCTGCGTCAGACCCGGGGCACGTTGTCGGGTCTGGCAGGTGCGGCGGCCCGGCTTGGACTCAAACGCGCCACGCTACAGTACAAGATGCAGCGGCTGGGAATCACGCGCACAGATTACTTGAGCTAGAGCCTTTGGCCGCTCTTCGCCAGACCCGGCAGTCACTTCATCGAGCGATCGCAACGCTAGAATCCATTTTTGAGATTAGTCCCAAGTGTGTAGCGATCGATTCAGTTTCAACCCAGGCAACCGTGCCATCAACCCGACTCTACGAGAATTTATCTGCTTGCGCTAGCTTGGCTTCCGCAGCGTCAAGAAACGCTTTTGCACAAATGACGCAGCACGAGCCTCGGAGGGTCTCCAGCGGATCACTTTCCGACACGGCAGTGCCGATTTCGTAGTGGAAGGCCACTCTCCCTACCCTGCAGACTGGGCACAATTGCCTCTCCGACGATGGAATCAGATTGCAGGCTTCGAAATGAAGCTGATCCCTCACATCTCCTCCCAAACCTTCGCAACGGCGGTGTGGGCAGTCGTCATCGCGTCACGATCCGATGTTCCTGTAGAGGAAGACCAACCATCAATGACCTCGGTCACAAAGCAATGCCCACCACTTGCACCAGCGCTTGCCTCTGCTTCCGGCACGCTGGACGCTTGAACAATCGCCAGACCGCACGGTGAGATTAGGTCAAGCAACGCAGACCATTCTCAGGATCAGAAGTGGCCAGCAGAATCGACTTTGGCTGCGACGTTTCCATTTCAGACTCTACTCCGCCAAATCAGGCCGCAAAATCGCTTCACCAATTGTTTATCGCGAAAGCGCAAAATGTCGAGATGCCAACGGTCACATTCTGGTGGTTTCTTTCGGTTTTGCGATGTCCACGTAGACTTCGGATGCCTGGTTGCCGAACTCGCGTACTCCGAGGGTTGCCAGCGAGCGCTTCATCATCGGCATCGGCGTTTTGTAGATGTCGATGGTGTAGGATTGGTTCTCCTTCCAGTCGGTGCCCCTCTCTTTCAGCTACAAAAAGCCATCCCTTTTCATCTCGCAACTGTTCAATACTCTTCTGGCAACAGCAGCGTGGTTGCAGACCGGTCCGCTTCGGTGATTATCCACAGCGTCTCCCCGGCGTCTGTCTGGTAGCTGCTCAGCAATCGAAACCATGAGCCACGCTGTACTCATTCTCTGCGACATCGGTTGGCTCCAGTTCGCCCCAGTCCCCGATTGCGTGACGGTCCCAAGAAGCAGGTAGCCGGCTGCTTCGCTCTCTCCTGCAGCTATCGCCTCTGGCGTGACCACAACTTGCCCAAGTGGGAATAATGCAACCATGTCACTGACTCCTTTCTTCAGCCCAGTTGCGGGAAACTCACCCGCAGCGGGCTCTTCGTAAAGCCAATTGGCCTTGCTTGTTGGGAAGGGGCGGGCCGGCCGAGACGCCCATCAGGCTAGAACGATTGTGAGAACCGGGCTTCCAGGAATTCGCCCAGCTTCGCCGTCGCCTTGAATTGTGGGATGGGATCTAGTTCTTTGAATGCCGAGGTAAACGCATTGGAAAGACTCCAGATCGTTTGCGGCCGGAATTCCTCGTACTTCGGCTCGAAGTACAGGTCATGCACGCTGCGGGCGAGGTGTTTGGGAGCTTCGAGTCTGCCCTCGACGAATGCCTCGTAAATGACAACCTTGACGTATAGGAAATACAAAAATCGGTTTCAGATCTCCGTGTGATGTCGCGGGTGCCCTAAGGGAGGCAGAAAGATGTTGGGATCAAGCCGCTGTGACCGGTGCTCTGCGGCCAACCCAATGCATTAGGTGGCCGAGACTGTCCTGGAGAGGATCGGTACCGAAGGTTTTGAGACGAAGCCATCTCCAGCCCAGTCGGGGAGGGTGCGGTCGTCGCTGCTGGTTCAGCAGCACGAAGACACCAGCCCAGTCATTACAGAGAATTTTGGCGAAGAGCCAAATGAAGTTAAAGATACTGAAGGGCCGGAAGGAGTACACATCGCCGATATGACGGTGACGGTTTATTACAAGAAATAACCGTATTGGTCACCATCAAATCCGTAACTGGCGCAAAATCCCAATTACACTCACGACCCCGCCCCTGTGGGGGTTCTGAGTGTAAACGCCTGTTAGCGACAGTTGATAATGACAGTTGACTTCGGTTTGCCCGTGACACGACCAAAACCAGTAATCATTACAGAACTGGATCAGAAGTTGGGATCCCAACCCTTCCACCCGGCAGACACGCCCCTTTGACTTCGACGGAACAAAGTCTTGGTCGTTTCTCTTCGAGATCGGTTTTTGTTTTTCCTATAGATCAGGTACGAATGCATTCAGCAGGCGTTTGCGCCTTTATGCACTTGAGCTCGTGATTTGTCGCGTCTGGGCAACGCTCCCAAAAGCGTAGAACCGGAGCGAATGGCCGTCTCCTGGCCTCGTGCTTGTCGATTTCGGTTCCCACACACCTTCGTGCGCCAATCGAGCCATTCGTTATCTCGCGTCTGATCTCCTTTCAGCCCTAGATTGACTATTGGCTTGAATCGACTGAGGGGAGCTTGGACGATGAACGCTCTGGAAAGAAAGCTTGTAGGATCTGTCACGGCAATAACGCTTGCGATTCTGATTTGCTTGCCGGGGTGCGCTGACCACACATATGGCATTGCTCCGCCCCCCAACATTCCACCCCGACAGCCGAATGTAGTCTCACTCGATCCGCAAGACTGGTATATCTTCTACAGCGCCGGGATGGCTCCGCACCCTTTCCCGAATGTGGAAGGCGCTTGGTCATTTCTGTTCCCAACTACAGGCCATGTTAACTACATACAGACACCATTTAATGCGACTACCGTCCTGCACAGCGTGCACATAACCTTCAGAGTCGACAGTGATGCACCGCAATACGAAGTGATTGATCCCAACGACATACTCCCCGCGACGGTTCATATTTTCTTCGAACAGCGGAACGACGATCTCATCAACCCCGACGGACGGTGGTGGGCTGACACAAGCGTCTATAATCTCGGTTCGCACGACGACACGACGATCACGACTATCGTGCCATTCGATCCGAGTCAGTGGAGCAATGTGGAGGGCCAAACTGATCCACAATCGTTTTATGCTGCGCTGAACAATGTTGGCTGGATAGGTGTGACGTGCGGCGGGCAGTACTTTTTCGGGCACGGAGTCGCTCTAGGTAGCGGCGCCGCAAGGTACATTCTTGTCGATTTCCATGTCGAGTGAATTAAATCGCTGCCGGCGTTTCGAGGTGTGTTCTGCTAACCTAATCCTCGGCGTCTCGTCCACAACAGGAGTGAGGTGTTCATGCTGGAAGGTTCGCGTTTGCTGACTTTTTTCCTGATTTTTCTCATCGGTGTGGTTGCCCTGGTCTGCGCGGAGGATTCCCGGGCTGGGGATTCCACCGCTCCTTCTAGTCCGAGCGGTCCTCCGAAAGCCAAAGTTGTTCCGGTCGAGGACACCGTCCAGGGGCACAAAATCGTCGATCGCTACCGCTACCTCGAAGATCCGAACGATCCCGACACCCAGCTTTACGTCGAGCAGGAACTCAGCTACACGCGCTCCATCCTCGACCCGTTGCCCGGACGCGACAAGATCAATGCGCGTCTTTCGCAATTGCTTGAGATTGGCACCGTCGGAGCTCCGCAGATGGGCGGCAAGTATTACTTCCATACCCGCCGCGAAGGCAACCAGAATCAGCCCATCCTTTATGTGCGCGAGGGATTAAATGACAAAGACCGCGTTCTAATTGACGTGAACAAAATGTCCGCCGACGGCACCGTCGCTCTCGACTGGTGGTACCCGGCCGAAGACGGTAAGTACGTGGCCTACGGGACGTCCGCCAGCGGATCGGAAGAGAGCACGCTCCATATTGTCGAGAGCGCGACTGGTAACGTCTTGGCGGACACCATCGAGCGCACGCGCTTCGCCAGCGTGGCCTGGATGAAGGACAGCTCCGCTTTCTACTACACGCGCCATCCCAAGAAAGGCGAGGTTCCGGACGGAGAGGAGGTCTACCACGTCAAGGTTTTCTTCCACCAGATCGGAAGCGACCCCGCCAAGGATCCATACATATTCGGCGAAGGCCGCAATCCGCAGGACGTTCCCAGCATCACTCTCTCCGAAGATGACCGCTGGCTGCTGATTGACGAGGGCGAAGGCTGGACGAAGTCCGAGATGTATTTGCAGGATCTCCAGTCGAAAAGTCCTCCGCTCGAAATTACTACCGGCAAGGATTTCCTCTACGGCGCAGAATTCTTTGAGGGCAAACTCTACATCACCACCAACGAAAACGCGCCCCACTATCGCGTCTTTGTCGCCGACGCGGCCAATCCTAAGCGCGAAAACTGGAAAGAAATAATTCCGCAGTCGGACGCCGTGTTGCAGAACGCGAGAGTGACCGGCGGCAAACTCCTGGCGCAGTACGAGCACAACGCGACTTCCGAACTGAAGCTGTTTGAGCTTGACGGCAAGAAACTCGCTGACATTCCGCTGCCGGCCATCGGAGATGTTTTCGGCGCCTCCGGCCGCTATGACCGCAGCGAAATCTTTTTTGGATTCCAGTCCTTCACCGTGCCACCTTCGATCTACCGCGTTGATTTAACCGACGTGAAAAGCGCGCTCTGGGCCAAAGTCGACGCGCCCTCCATCGATCCTTCTGCCTATGACGTGCAGCAGGTTTGGTACAGCTCGAAAGACGGCACGAAGGTCCCGATGTTTGTCGTCAGCAAGAAGGGAATCGAGAAGAATGGCAAGAACCCCACCTTGCTGACTGGCTACGGTGGCTTCAACATCTCGATGACGCCGACTTTCAGCCGCAGCATGTATCTCTGGATGGAGCACGGTGGTATCTACGCGGTCGCCAACCTGCGCGGTGGCTCCGAGTTCGGCGAAGACTGGCATCGCGCCGGCATGCTCGACAAAAAACAGAACGTGTTTGATGACTTCATCGCCGCCAGCGAATATCTCATTGCGCAGAAATACACCGATAAAGATCACCTCGCCATCTTCGGCGGCTCGAACGGCGGCCTGCTGATGGGCGCCATGATCACGCAACGTCCCGACCTGTTCCGCGCCGTCGTATGCGCCGTGCCGCTGCTCGACATGCTGCGCTATCAGAACTTCCAGATCGCGAAACTTTGGATCCCGGAATACGGTTCGGCGGAAGAAGCCAAGCAGTTCGAGTGGCTCTACGCTTACTCGCCCTATCACCACGTAAAGCCGGGTGAGGAGTATCCCGCCATCCTCTTTATGACGGGCGATACGGATACGCGCGTCGATCCCATGCACGCCAAGAAAATGGCCGCGCTCATGCAAGCCGAAGCCAAGAACGGAGCCAGCAGAGAAAGACCAATTCTGCTGCGCATCGAAACCAAAGCCGGACACGGCCAAGGCAAGCCCGTCACCAAACAGATCGAAGAGAGCACCGACATGTACTCGTTCCTGTTCTGGCAGTTGGGAATGAAGCCGTGATTGTGGGGGGACGGGCGTCTCGCCCGTCCAGCCGAGCGAAGCTCGGCTTTTCAGCGTCCAGTTCCCCCTGTGCTCCCCGTGTCCTCTGTGGTTAAATGATGTCGATGGCTACGGAGCAGAAAATTCGCGTCCTCGTTGCGAAGCCTGGCCTCGACGGCCATGACCGGGGCGCCAAAGTGATCGCCCGCGCTCTCCGCGATGCCGGCATGGAGGTCATCTATACCGGCCTGCGCCAGACGCCAGAAATGGTCGTCAATGCCTCGCTGCAGGAAGACGTGCAGGTGATCGGACTCTCGATTCTCTCGGGTGCGCACAACGCGATCGTTCCGCGTGTGATGGACCTGCTGAAGCAGAACAAGATGGACGACGTGCTGGTGCTGGTCGGCGGCATCATCCCCGATCAGGATATCGAGGGCCTCAAGAAAATCGGCGTAGCCGGCATCTTCCAGCCCGGCACACCCATGGACGACATCGTTAAGTTCATCCGCGGTCATGTAAAGCCGCACGGCGTGCCGGCCGTTTAGTTTGCGACCCCGGCTCCAGCCCAACCAACTTTGTCATCCCCATTCAAAATTTGTCATCCTGACCCTGAGCGCAGCCGAAGGGGAAGGACCTGCTTTTCGCCCGCGAAATTCCGCGAGCCTTCCGCTCGCCCAATAGTGCATCATGTTCTCGTGTCTTCGCTCTTCTTCCGAATCGAGTTCAACGGCTCGGCACGCATCCTCCGTCTCACGTCGCCCGACGGCACCAACCGCCTCACCCGCGCCTGCGTGCTCGCACTGACCGTCGCCATTGACGAACTGAAAGACGAACCGAAAAAGCAACTCCGCCCACTGATCATCGCGGGCAATCGGCAATTCTTCTCGGTCGGCGCCGACCTGAACGAAATCGCCGTACTGACCGGGCCCGAAGCCTGCGAGTTCTCCGCCATGGGACAAACACTCATGAACGCAATCGCCAGCTATCCCCTCCCGGTCATCGCCGCGATCGAAGGCCACTGCATGGGCGGAGGTCTTGATCTTGCGCTCGCCTGTCACCGCAGGATCGCCGCGCCCCACGCCGTTTTCGGACATCGCGGCGCCGCTCTCGGCCTCATGACCGGCTGGGGAGGCACCCAGCGCCTGCCACGCCTGATCGGGAAAAGTAGAGCGCTGGAGCTTTTCATCGCCGCGGAAAAAATCTCCGCCGTCCAAGCGCTCGAAATCGGAATGGTGGAAGCAATCGCCGACGATCCCGTCGCCGCGGCCCTGCGTCAACTGCAACCGCCTCGCTGACTTGTGTGGCGCGGACACTCCTGTCCGCGAACGTCGACAGCGCCTAACGTAACGCGAGGGCTACAACACCAGCGACCAGCTCAGAAATGCCCACATCCACGCCAGATTGAACGCAAACAGCGCCCCACACAGAAATGCGAAGCGTGTCCGCTCCATCTTCTCCGTCCAATCTCCCATCGTCAGATAAGCCGGATACACTGGCAGCAGATAGCGCGGAGCACCCAGCAACGGCGGCCAACAAACCCGTAAGAGAAGATGCACGATCACGGCTGCTGAGAAACACCTGTCTTCCATCCGCATCCGCCGCCGCGCCGCCACTCCCGCAATAAAGAAAATAATCAGCGCAACCAGACTGATTGCAACCAGTGGGTCGAAGCGTCCCGACAGCGAACCAATCGCCCGCCACAGCGCCGTCCACGGCCTGGCCAGTTCCGTGTTCCAATACATCCGATAAGCCGCCGCCACACTCGGGCGTCCTGTCTGCTGCAACCAGAACCAATATCCCAGCGTTCCGAGCGGAACGATTGCGACCGGCCATCGCGCCGGGCGCCGCGTCCGCCATGCCATGATCGCTAATGGCACGATCGCCAACGTTCCCGCCGACCGCGTCAACCCGGCGGCAAAAGCGCACGCCGACGCCAACACCCAACGCTCGTCCCGCGCCCAGCCGACGCACCACACGATCAACGCCACCGCCAAAGCCTCAGTGTATCCCGCGAAAAAGAAAAAACTCGCAGGCCACGCTGCCGCCAGCATCACCGTTCGCAGTGCTCGCCCATCTGGAAATTCACTGCGCGCCAGACGCAGCAGTCCCCAGAAATAAAAAAACGCCGCCACCGTCGAAATCAGCAAGGCCGCAGCCATCGGGCCGGCCGGTCCGCTCAAGCTCCGAATGAGCCACGGATAAAAAGGATAGAAGACCACTCCCGCCGGCAGATCATAACCGCGCTCGGCGATCCGCAAATACCAAAGCGTATCGAAGCGCTCCCAGACTCCAAGCAACGCATAATGCCAACTGCCCGGCGCAGGCAAGTTCCCGGTGAGCACATTGCTTTGAATCAAACGGGTATCCGGATGCAGAAACACGGCCGCGGCTGCCGCGACGCCCGTATAGAACACGCGCAACGCCGCCGTGATCGCGAAAGCAATCTGCCAATCCGCTCGCGGTTCCAGCTTGCGCCACACTGTTGATTCACCCTCCACTGGTTCACCCTCACAACGGACTCCGGAGCTGAGTCTACCAGCCAAATCCCTCCGCTCCGTACTTCGCCCCGCTGATATAGTAAGTAGTTTCGAAGTCTGCCCTCATGAGCGAACGTACCGATTCCACGGCTCTCTCCATCAACAACGTCCTCCCGACCAAAATTGACCCCAGCTCTCTCCGCTTCGAATCCAACATGCGCGCGCTCGCCGACCTGGTCGCCCAGGTCCGCAACGAAGAGGAAAAAATCCGCGAAGGCGGAGGCCCGAAAGCCATCGAAAGCCAGCACGCCAAATCGCGCCTTACCGCCCGCGAGCGCATCAACCTCCTCGCCGACCCCGGCTCTTTCTTCGAACTCGGCCTCTATGCCGCGGACAAAATGTACGAAGAATGGGGAGGCGCCCCCGCCGCCGGCGTCATCACCGGACTTGCCCGCATCCACAGCCGCATGGTCATGCTCATCGTGAACGACGCCACCGTGAAAGCCGGCGCCTTCTTTCCCATGACCACGAAAAAAGTCATCCGCGCGCAAAACATCGCCATCGAAAACCGTATCCCGACCATCTACCTCGTCGACTCCGCCGGAGTTTTCCTCCCGCTGCAAGAAGACGTCTTCCCGGACACCGACGATTTCGGCCGCGTCTTCCGCAACAATGCGGTCATGTCGGCCATGGGCATCCCGCAGATTGCCGCCATCATGGGCATGTGCGTGGCCGGCGGCGGATATCTCCCCGTAATGTGCGACCACGTTCTCATGACCGACGGCAGCGGCCTGTTCCTCGCCGGCCCCGCGCTCGTGCAAGCCGCCATCGGACAGAAAGTTTCCGCCGAAGAATTAGGCGGAGCCGCCATGCACTCCGCTATCAGCGGTACCGTAGACTTCCGCGAACCCAACGACGAAGCCTGCATCGGCCGCATCCGTTCGCTCATAGAAAAGTGGGGCTATCGCCGCCAATCTCTCTGGGATCGCAAAAAGCCCGTGGACCCGGCGATGTCAGCCGAAGAAATCTACGGTGCCTACGATGCCTCACCCGCGCGCCCCTACGACATGAAAGAAATTCTCGCGCGCATCGTGGATGAAAGCCGCTTCGACGAATACAAGCCCGAGTACGGCAAGACGCTGATCTGCGGCTACGCTCGCATCGGAGGCTTCGCCGTAGGTATCGTCGCCAACCAGAAACTCCACGCGCACCAGACCGACCATGAAGGCCACAAACGCATCGAGTTCGGTGGCGTCATCTACACCGAGTCCGCCGAAAAAGCCGCCCGCTTCATTATGGACTGCAACCAGGGCCTGATCCCGCTCGTTTTTTTGCACGACGTCAACGGCTTCATGGTGGGACGCGATGCCGAGTGGAGCGGCATTATTAAGGCGGGAGCGAAAATGGTGAACGCTGTTTCGAACTCCGTTGTGCCCAAAATCGCCGTGATCGTCGCCGGCTCTTTCGGTGCCGGCCATTACGCCATGTGCGGCAAAGCCTACGATCCACGCTTCGTCTTCGCCTGGCCCACCGCAAAATATGCGGTGATGAGCGGAGATGCCGCCGCCGGAACGCTGGTAGAAATCAAAGTGAAACAACTGGAGCGCAGCGGCAAGAAGTTGAGCGAAGAAGAAAGAAAAGAGCTTTTCGATTCAACGAAGAAAACATACGAAGAGCAAACCGACCCGCGCTACGGCGCTGCGCGGTTATGGATCGACAAAATCATCGACCCGATGGAAACGCGGCAGGCCATCACGCAGGCGTTAGAAGCGGCGTCGCTGAACCCTGACGTGCCGGAGTTCAAGGTGGGAGTGCTGCAAACATAGAATCGGGTGATCGGACCATCGGGTGATCTGAAAGACTTCGATGACCCGATTCCCAGATGCTGCATGAGCGATTCTGTCAAACTCATCGAATGCCCCCGCGATGCCTGGCAAGGCCTCAAGGGCCAGATCCCTGCTGAACTGAAGACCAACTATCTCCAAGCCCTGATCTCCGCCGGCTTCAAGCACATTGACGTGGTCAGCTTCGTCTCGCCGAACGCTGTTCCGCAGATGGCCGACTCCGAAGCAGTTCTGAAGGAACTCGATCCCCCTGACGACGTGGAAATCATCGGCATCGTGGTCAACGAAAAAGGCGCGCAGCGGGCGATTGCGACCGACGCCGTGCGCACCCTGGGTTTCCCGTACTCGATCTCGCCAACTTTTCTGCAGAACAATCAGCGCCAGACTCTGGAAGACGCCATTGAGGAACTGGAAAAGATCGAGAAGAAAGCCGACGAGGCCGGGCTAGAAACCGTTGTCTACATCTCGATGGCCTTCGGCAATCCCTACGGCGACCCCTGGACCGTCGATGAGGTTGTCGAAGCCGTAGCCTTACTCGAGTTGCAGGAGATTCGCATGATCTCGCTCGCCGACACGGTAGGCCTCGCGCCGCCGGAAAAGATTCGCGAAGTTGTGTCCGCGGTGATGGCGAAGTACGACTATCTCGAAATCGGAGTTCACCTGCACAGCCGCCCCGATCAGGCCGCCGCCAAAATCATCGCAGCCTACGAAGCCGGCTGCCGCCGCTTTGATTCCGCCATCGGCGGTCTCGGTGGATGCCCCTTCGCGCAGGATGCCCTAGTTGGGAATATTCCCACAGAAACAGTAATCGAAACCCTGCGCGGCCGCGGCGCGCAACTGCCGCCGCTGAAGCCGTTAGACGCGTTATTGAGGGCGACGGCCGAGATCGGTGCGAGATACAAAAATTCGGCGGCCACAGACTGAGAGGGGCTGAGAATACACCATGACCTACAAAACGCTCCAACTCACGCTCGACTCCGGCATCGCCACCATCACGCTCAACCGCCCCGACAAGCGCAACGCCATCAGCTACGAACTCATTGACGATCTGATCCGCGCGCTAGAGGAAGCGAGAAACTCCTCCGCCCAAATCCTGATCTTGACCGGGGCAGGGAAGGCTTTCTGCTCCGGCCTGGACCTTGACAACCTGAAATCCCTGATCGGCCGGACGCCCGAGCAAAGTCTCGAGGACTCGCGAACCATGGTCAGCCTTTTCCGCTCGCTCTATGAATTTCCCAGACCGACGATTGCCGCGGTCAATGGCGCGGCCATCGCCGGCGGCGCTGGACTCGCCCTGCTCTGCGACTTCACGCTCGCCGTGCCGGAAGCCAAGTTTGGCTACACCGAAGTCCGAATTGGATTCGTGCCCGCCATCGTTTCGACTTTTCTCCTGCGCCAGGTCGGCGAGAAAGTCGCTCGCGATCTTCTGCTTACGGGCCGCATCTTCGACGCGGCGGAAGCCCTGAAGATGGGCCTGATCAATGAAATCGTTCCTCCGGAAAAGTTGCTCGACCGCGCCCGCGAGTTCGCCGCGCAGCTGGAGGAGAACAGTCCGCTTTCGCTTTTCTATACCAAGCGCCTGCTCACCGATCACGCACGTGCGGAACTCGATTCGCAAATTGAAGCCGCCATCCGCGAAAATGCCGGCATCCGCGAGAGCGCCGATTTCCGCGAAGGGATCGAGTCGTTCCTCGAAAAGCGCAAGCCAAAGTGGACGGGCCGATGAGCCGGCACGATACATCGATGTCTGTCAATGTAAATCAGAGGGCGATCGTGAATGAAACGCGCATTCGCGTCCGCTACGCCGAAACCGACCAGATGGGCGTCGTTTATCACGCCAATCATTTCATCTGGTTCGAAGTAGGACGAGTGGAACTCCTCCGCCAGCTCGGCTTCAGCTATAAAGACATGGAGCGCGAAGATGACTGCTTCATCGCCGTAGTCGATGCCCGCTGCCGCTACAAGGCTCCCGTACACTATGATGACGAGGTCATCGTGCGCACGTACCTGAAACATGTCCGGGAGAAAGTAATCCGCTTCGGATATGAACTGCGAAGCGCGGAAACTGGCGAGTTGCTGGCCGAAGGCGAGACCACGCACATCGTTGCCAATTCAAGAATGAAGCCCCGCGCGCTGCCAGGGAAATATATGAACGTGTTCCGCGCCGCAATAGGGAGATAGTGGAGACGGGAAAGAAAGATTCGATGCAAGAATTCCTCTACAGGCTGCAACTCGTGCGAGGAGACATGCTCCGGACCGGCCCGACCGATTCGGAGCAGGCCGTGGTGGCCGAACACTTTGCATATCTCCAGGACCTCAACGCGCAAGGCGTCATAATCCTCGTGGGCCGTACCCTGAATACCGATGAAAATACGATGGGACTTACGATCTTCCGCGCCGAATCCGAAGATGCCGCCCGCCAGATCATGAACCGCGACCCGGCCGTAAAGAAGGGCGTGATGACGGCAACGTTGCATCCGTTCAGAGTGGTCTTACAAGGAAAGTGAAAAACTCGAAACCAGGAACCAGGAACTGCTCTTGAATGCCCTGCGCATCAACGGAAATGATCTCACGCTCGAAGCTGTGCGCGAAGTAGCGTACCCCGGCATCCGCCGGCCCGTCCTCCTCGATCCCGACGCACGCGAGGCCGTCAACCGCGCCCGCGCCGTCGTTGACGCGCTCGTCGCCGGTAACAAAATTTCTTACGCGATCACCACTGGCGTCGGCAAGCTGAGCGATGTGCACATCGTGGGCGATCAGGTCCGCCAGTTGCAAATCAACCTCGTGCGCTCGCATGCCGTCGGCGTAGGCGAACCGCTTTCAATCGCCGACACACGCGCCATGATGATTCTGCGCGCCAACTCGCTAGCGAAAGGCAATTCGGGCGTGCGCGCCATCACCATCGACACCATCTGCGAGATGCTTAATCGCGGCGTGACGCCGATGGTCCCATCGCAGGGAAGCGTGGGAGCGAGTGGCGATCTGGCGCCGCTGGCGCACCTGGCGCTGGCATTGATCGGTGAAGGCGAATGCTGTAATCAAGACGCAAAAGGCGCGCGCATGGCGAGTGCTGAAGCGTTGAAGCGCGCGCAAATCAAACCGCTGGTGCTCGAAGCGAAAGAGGCGGTGTCGCTCATCAATGGCACACAGGCCATGCTGGCCATGGGCACGCTGGCGCTGCTCGCCGCCGAGAGGCTGGTCGACACCGCCGACGTCATCGGCGCGATGGCGTGCGATGCGCTCCAGGGAACTAACGTCGCCTTCGACGAGCGCATTCAAAAGGCTCGACCGCATGCCGGACAAATCAGGACCGCGGCGAACCTGCGCCGTCTGCTCGAACAGAGCGAGATCCGCGCCTCGCATCGCGACTGCGGCCGCGTGCAGGATGCCTATTCGTTACGCTGCATCCCGCAGGTGCATGGCGCGGTGCGCGACACGCTCGCCCATTGCCGCGCGGTATTTGAGACCGAGACGAACTCGGCCGTCGATAACCCGCTGGTGTTCGTGAAGAATCCGAAGGCGGCGGATGGCGACGGCGAGGGCGACGTGCTCTCCGGCGGAAACTTTCACGGCGAACCGCTCGCGTTCGCGCTCGACTTTCTCGCGATTGCTCTGACCGCGCTGGCCGGCATCAGCGAGCGGCGGCTGGAGCGCATGGTGAACCCCGCGCTCAGTGAAGGGCTGCCGCCATTTCTGGCGCCGGGTGCGGGAATGAACTCGGGCTTCATGATGCCGCAAGTGACCGCGGCTGCGCTGGTGAGTGAGAACAAAGTGCTGGCGCATCCCGCGTCGGTCGATTCGATTACGACGTCGGGGAATAAAGAAGACTTCGTCTCGATGGGCATGACCGCGGCGAACAAGCTGAAGAAGGTGGTGGAGAACACACGCAACACGCTGGCCATCGAGGCCATGGCAGCGGCACAGGCGATTGACTTCCTCGCGCCGCTAAAGACTTCCAAGCCCTTGCAGCAGGCGCATGCGGCGATCCGGGCGGTGTGCGCGACCATGGACAAGGACCGCGTGATGTACCAGGATTTCGCGCGCATCGCGGAGTTGATCGCCAGCGGCAAGGTGGCCGCCGTGCTGCACTAACAATGCGCTCTCATCCCTGCAAATGTCTTGCCTAGGCGGACTTGGCTGCCGATCCATCCAACCCCAGTTCGCGCGCAATCGTCTTCATGGCTTCGATGCAGAAAGCGATGTGGTTCTCGAGATCCACACCGAGATCGGCTGCGCCTTCGATGATGTCTTCGCGGTGGACGCTGCGGGCGAAGGCTTTGTCTTTCATTTTTTTCCGGACCGACTTGGCTTCGACTTCGGCCAGCGATTTTCCGGGCTTGACGAGAGCACAGGCGGTGATGAATCCGGCAAGTTCATCGCAGGCGAAGAGTGTCTTTTCCAAGGGTGAGAGGCGCGCGACGCCGGTGTACTCGGCGTGCGACATGATGGCACGGCGCACTTCTTCGGAATAGCCGCGTTCTTTCAGAATCTCCGAGCCTTTAAAGGGATGGTCCTCCGCGCTCGGATATTTCTCGTAATCGAAGTCATGGAGAAGCCCGACCATGCCCCACAATTCTTCATCGGCTCCGGCTTGGCGGGCGTAGGCGCGCATGCAAGCCTCGACTGCGAGTGCATGCTTCCGAAGACTTTCCGATTGGGTGAACTCAGTTAGTAAACACCACGCGGTATCGCGTTGATTCATGGTTTATGCTCGTCTTTTGCCGATTTTCGTTGCTCAATTATGGGTTTCTTACATAAGCGCTTTATTTTCTCGTACTTTTGTCTTGACTTCCACAGGCCCGATCCAGCAGATTACGCACTAGTTGGCTTTGAGAGTAGCCCCCGCTCTGGCACTCGCAAACCCTGAATGGCTACCACATTAACCCCCGTGGACTCACGGGAAGTTGTACGGTGCGATCGCTGTCTCTTGGTGCAATTCCGCACATCTAATAGTCTCTGCCGGCGTTGCCATCTGTCATTGGATGAGGACGAGGCGGAGATTGCCGCTATGACTCCGGCGCCGGAAGTGCTGCCGGTGAACGTCAATTCTAACGGGCGCGGACATCTGAAGCTGGCGTACTCGATCCGATCGCTGCGTCTGCGCAACGGCTTGAGCCAGCGGCAACTGGCGCTGCGAATGTCCGTTCCGCGGACTTACGTCTCGAAAATCGAAAACGAGAAGGCGACGCCGACACTGTCTTCGCTGGAGCGCCTGGCGAGGGCGCTCGAGGTCAGTGTGCCGGATCTGCTCTCCGGCGGAGAACGGAACCGGCAGGAGGAAGTCCGCGAGTTGATGGAAGATCAGTTCGTGGCCGAGGTTCTGCCGTATCTGTCACAGCTGAACGGGATGCAGATGTCGAGCATTCTGGCGCAGGTGCGGGACTTGACGGTGCGGCCGCGACGGAGTGCGTAGCCAGCTACTAGCTTCTTCAATTTTTATCCGGGCACACAACCAACTGGACAGCCGGGGCCTGCGGGCTCCGGCTTTTTTTGGTGTGCCGAAGATGTTTGACAGCTTGAAGGGTCCATGAACCGGCATCCGGCGGATGCAGCAGTGCGGTTCGCCGGCGGCGATCAGGCGAGCCCCGATTCCGGAGCGCTGACGCTGCGGATCGACCGCCCCAGCCCGCGCCACACGCTTTAGTTGGGCTTGCGGAACTTACTGTCGGCTAGATAGCGGAGCATGATGGCGTCGGTGGCGTTCTGGAACTGCTGCTCCATTTCAGGGGGACGTGCGGGGGCGTCATGCCGCAGGGTTTCGCGGAATTTCTCACCCATTTCGGAATCACTGGTGACGACCTGCATGTAGAACCAAAGGAAGTGGCGCATCTGGTCGAGGGCGGACTTGAGGACCTGGATGGATTCCATCTCGGGCGGATCGGCGAGAGCTTCCATGAGTTCGGGGTCCGAGGGGGCCTGCATGGCGGCGCAGTTGAGTTCGCGCTGGATCACGCGCAAGTCGTCGGTAGCGCGCAAAATGCGGATATGAACGTCTTCCATGCTTTCCCGGTTCTCGCGATCCATGGGATCCCTTTCCGTCCTGACCAAGCGTTCCTGATTAGCGCGTCCTAACCAAGATCGCATCTCGGAGCGCGGGGGGAAAGGTTCCCCGTGTTCATGAGCTTCGGTAATTGAAGTTACCTTAGGTCCAAAGCCGTGCGGGGCAGGCGATTTCAGGCGGTCTTGCGGGCTACTTCACGGGACAGGTTCAGTTCTTTCCTCCCGTGACGAAGACGCGCCGGGAGTCGGACGAAGTGGGCAGGATTTGACTTTCAGCGGAAAGCCGGATATCGGAGAGCATGGAGCCCCGGAGTTGATACGCTCTCAAGGGCCGTTTCAGATTGTCAGACTCACAGCCCGTGAAGAAGTTTAATTCAAGGGAGGGGGCTGGGTGTGGTACAAACGGTTTCGCGATGACATCACCGCAAACGAACTTGGTGCGGGCTATTGGCCGTTGGAGCCTGGCCGCACTGGCGGTGAACTCGATTATCGGGAGTGGCATTTTTGGGTTGCCGGCCACGGTGGCTGGGCTTCTTGGCAAACGCAGCGTGATGGCCGTATTGATTGCGGGGGCTGCAATGGGCGTGATTATGGCCTGCTTTGCCGAGGTGGCCTCGCAATTTTCCGAGGCGGGCGGACCTTATCTATACGCGCGCGTAGCGTTCGGGCGTCTGACGGGAATTCTGGTTGGCTGGATGCTGTACCTGGCGCAAACGGCCGCTCCGGCGGCGAACGCGAATTTGTTTGTCATTTATCTGGCGGAATTCTGGCCAGCGGCGAAAGAACCGTGGCCGCGCTTTGCGATCCTGACGTTACTGGTGGGACTGCTGGCGCTCGTCAACGCTCGGGGCGCACGGCAGGGCACGGCGGTAAGCAACGTGTTCACGGTGGCGAAAATTCTGCCGCTGCTGATGGTGGTGTCGGCGGGAGCGGCGGTAACGATCATTCATCCGGCGCCGTGGGGCGCGGCGGGGCCGATGGGGGCAAGCGTGTGGATGAAGGCGATGGTTTTGCTGATCTTCGCTTACGGTGGATTTGAATCTGCGCTGGCGCCCATGAGCGAAGCGAGGAATCCTGGGCGGGACGCCGCTTTTGCGCTGTTTGTGGCGCTGATCGCCTGCACCGTGATTTATGCGCTGGTGCAATGGGTGGTGGTGGGAGTGCTGGGGCCCGGGGCGACAACAGATCGTCCGCTGGCCGAGGTGGCGCGCATCACGATGGGCAATCGGGGAGCGGCGCTGGTTGCGATTGGGGCGCTGGTTTCTGTGTACGGGTATTTGAGCGCGAAGCTGCTGGGAATGCCGCGCGTCACGTTCGCGCTCGCCAAAGGTGGCGATCTGCCAGGCGTGTTTGCCGCGGTGAGCGCCAGATTTCACACGCCCTGGTTTTCGATTCTGTTCTATGCGGCGGCAGTGTGGGGGCTGGCGATGGTTGGCAGCTTTGCCTGGAATGTGACGCTGTCGGTGGTCGCCCGGCTGTTCTACTATGGCGTGGTTTGCGCGGCGGTGATCGCTTTGCGGCGAAAACAGCCGCTGGCCGTCGGTTTCCGGCTGCCGGGGGGACAGGTGCTGGCGGTGCTGGGCGTCGGGATTGCCGTGGTGCTGGCGACTCAGGTGGATTTGAGTAAGTCGGTGATCCTGGCGGCGACGGTTGGGGCGGCTTTGTTGAATTGGCTGTGGGCGCGGAAGGCGCGAGCTTTGGATTGAATCGTTGGTAAATTTGACTTTACGTTCGTCTTTTGTAAATTCGGGGGCGCATTGAAGTTTCGTCTGGCTTTGTTTCTTGTTACTTGCGTTTCTTGCTTTGCGCAGCGCGAACCGGTGCTCAAGCAGATTGATCTGCCGCATCCCTATTACTTCAGGGAAATGTATCTGCCGCAGTTGACGACTGGGCCGAGCGCGGCGGCATGGTCGCCGGATTCGAGCAGTCTGGTGTACTCGATGGCCGGCTCGTTGTGGCGGCAGGAACTTGGCAGCATGGGGGCGGAGCAGCTTACGGCCGGGCCGGGCTACGACTATCAGCCGGATTGGTCGAGCAACAGTGATGGGCGGTGGGTGGTGTTTGCGCGCTACGATCACGACGCAATCGAGTTGTGGTCGCTGGATATGAGGGATGGGCGGACGCGGAAGATGACGTCCGGCGGCGCGGTGAATCTGGAGCCGCGATTCTCGCCGGATGGCAAGCGGTTGGCGTTTGTGTCGACGTCTTATAAGGGACACTTCCACATTTTTGTTGGGCGATTCGAAGACGGGTTACTCAGCGACGTACGGCAACTTACTGGTGAGAATGTCAGCTCGCTGCCTCGTTATTACTACAGCCAGGCGGATCACGAGATCAATCCGGTGTGGACGCGGGATGGCTCGGAGATTCTGTTCGTTTCGAATCGAGGGCACATTTACGGGACGGGCGGATTCTGGAGGATCAAGGCGGAGCCGGGCGCCGAGGCGCACGAGATCCATTATGAGGAGACGAACTGGAAGGCTCGCCCGGACTTTTCGCCGGATGGCCAGCGCATGGTGTATGCGTCGTATCTGGGGCAGAGCTGGCATCAACTATGGGTCATGCCCGCGGCGGGTGGGGATGCGTTCCCGATTTCTTATGGCGCTTTTGACAATGTGAATCCGCGGTGGTCGCCGGATGGGTCGAAGATCGCGTTTATCTCCAATCGAAATGGGAATACTTCGCTGTGGGTACAGACGATTCCGGGCGGGGAGCAGACGGAGATCGTGGCGCGGGAACGAAAATATTTGAAACCGATGGGACGCATTTCGTTGCGCGTGATGGATACGCTGGGAAGTGCAGTAGCGGCGCGAGTTTTCGTGACCGGCGCGGACGGACTGGCCTATGCGCCCGACAACGCATGGATGTACGCCGACGACAATTTTGACCGTTCGGAGCGGCCGTTTGAAGCGCACTACTTCGACACTTCAGGCGTTTCGGAGATCATGGTGCCGGCGGGCTATGTCGAGGTCGATGTCATGCGCGGATTCGAGAATCATTTTGAGCAGCATAAGGTGAAGGTGAAAGCCGATAGCACGGTGCAGCTCACGGTCCGGCTGAGGCCCCTATTTGTTGAATTGGATGCAGCGTCGAAATGGGTGAGCGGCGATGTTCATGTGCACATGAATTATGGGGGGACTTATCGGAATACCCCGGCGCATCTGGTGCAGCAGGCAGCGGCGGAGAATCTGGCAATCGTCGAGAATCTTATTGTCAACAAGGAGCAGCGCGTTCCCGACATCGCATATTTCTCGCCGCAACTGGATGCGGCTTCGACCGCGGATCATCTGCTGTTGCACGGGCAGGAGTTTCACACGAGTTATTGGGGACATCTGGGATTACTGAACCTGACGCGTAACTTCATTCTTCCGGGATATGCGGCTTATCCCAATACGGCGGCGGCCAGTCTCTATCCAGCGAACGCGAACGTCGCCGACATGGCGCATGAACAGGGCGCACTGGTGGGATATGTGCATCCTTTTGACAGCTTTCCCGATCCGGCGAAGGAGGAGCCACTCACTTCCGAGTTGCCCGCGGATGTCGTGCTGGGCAAGGTGGATTACATCGAGGTGCTTGGTTTCTCCGATCATAAGTCGACGGCGGAGGTCTGGTACAAGCTGCTGAATTGCGGCTTTCGATTGCCAACGGCTGCGGGCACGGATTTCATGGGGAATTACGCATCGTTGCGTGGACCGGTGGGGTTGAATCGCGTCTATGCCGAAATACCCCGCGCGCCTTTGAAGATTGGGCCGTGGCTCGCGGCGATCAAGGCAGGGCGGACGTTTGCGACGAATGGGCCGCTGCTCCGGTTTTCGCTGGGAGGGCAGGCGATTGGTGGGGAAGTGCGGTTGGACAAGAAACAAGAGGTACGGTTTTCGGCGGAGATGGATTCGATTGTGCCGGTGGATCATCTGCAAATTGTTTGTAATGGGAAGGTGGCGCGCGAGCTTGCGCTTGAGAGCGACCGCAGTTCGGCGCACGTTGACGGCTCGATCCCGCTTGACGCTAGCGGGTGGTGCGTTCTGCGCGCCTTCAGCGATAAGGCGGAGTATCCGATTCTTGACTTGTATCCTTACGCGACGACGAGTCCGGTGTATGTAAGCGTGGCAGGCGCGCCGGTGCGCAGCGCGGCAGACGCGGCTTATTTTGTGGCGTGGATTGACCGCCTAATTTCGGCGGCGCGGAGTAACACTTCGTGGAACACCGCGGCGGAGAAGGAGTCCGTGCTCTCGATGCTGCAAGAAGCGAGAACGAAGTATGTGAAGATGGTGGAGTAAGCGAAGGCGCCTTCAGGAACGAGAAGTCATGCGCATTATCATCGCGGGCGGCGGCACTGGTGGGCACGTTATTCCGGCGCTGGCTATCGCTCAACAGCTTAAGAAACAATTTGGCGCCGAGGTTCTTTTTATCGGGACAGCTCGCGGCATTGAGACACGGCTGGTGCCGCAGGCGGGGTTTCCTCTGGAACTGATTCAGGTCGGCGCGCTGAAAAATGTCAGCCTGATGAAGCGCGCGAAGACAATGTTTGACTTGCCGCGCGCGATCGCGGCTTCTTCCCGGATGCTCTCGGACTTCGATCCTGAAGTTGTGATTGGGGTCGGGGGCTATGCTTCCGGGCCGGCGATGGTGGCCGCGATTCGGCGGCGGCTTCCTACGCTTGCCTTTGAACCGAACGTCGTGCCGGGGTTTGCCAACCGCATGATCGCCCGCTGGGTTTCCGCGGCAGCAGTGCACTTTGAAGAAACTTGCCGGTATTTTCCCAACTGCCGGGTGACGGGCGTTCCGGTGCGCGCGGCGTTCTTTTCTATTCCGCCGAAAACTCGGGGCACGCCGACTCTGCTGGTTTTTGGAGGCAGTCAGGGCGCACGCGCCATCAATCAGGCGATGATCGAGTCGCTGGCCGGTTTGCGCGCGAAGATTCCCGGGATCCACATCATTCACCAGACTGGGCAGCGCGACTATGACCATGTGCTTGCCGCTTACCAGCAGTCCGGAATCTCGGGCGAAGTGCACAAGTTCATTGACGATATGCCGGGCACGTTCGGGCGCGCCGATTTGCTGGTCTGCCGTTCGGGCGCGAGCACGGTCGGTGAGATCACCGCTGCAGGCAAGCCGGCGATTTTTGTGCCGTTCCCGGCCGCTGCCGATGATCATCAGAACGTGAACGCCCGGGCGCTGGAACGAGTGGGCGCTGCGGTGGTGGTCGAAGAAAGTAATCTGGGCGCGGCGTATCTGGTCGACACGATTGCGGCGCTGATCAGTGATTCGAGCCGGCTGCGGAGCATGTCCGCCGCTGCGAGATCGCTGGCGCACCCGAAGGCGGTCGAAGAAATCGCGGAGATGGTGGAGCAGCTTGCCGGCGGTGTTTAGAACCTTTAACCGCAGAGGACGCTGAGTACGCAGAGAAATTAAGAGAAACGCTGGTTAAGTCTTAACTCCGCGCTCTCTGCGACCTCTACGGTTAAATGGTCTATCATCAGCGTTCATTCGGGGATTGAGTTTTCATGTTCGCCAAGATTCAGCGCATTCATTTCGTGGGTATCGGCGGCATCGGCATGAGCGGGATCGCCGAGGTGTTGCTGAATCTTGGGTACCAGATTTCCGGCTCCGACTTGAAGAATTCGGCAGTCACGCAGCGACTTGCCGCGCTCGGCGCGTCCACTTTTGAGGGGCACGCTGCCGCCAACATCGCGGGCGCGGATGTTGTCGTCACCAGTTCCGCGATACCAGTGGATAACCCCGAAGTCGCTGAAGCTCGACGGTTGCATGTCCCGGTGATTCAGCGCGCTGAGATGCTGGCCGAACTGATGCGGCTGAAGTACGGCATCGCGATTGCCGGCATGCATGGGAAGACCACCACGACTTCGATGGTCGCGGCCGTGCTCGCCGCGGGCGGCCTCGATCCCACGGTCGTGGTTGGAGGGCGCGTGGACGCGATGGGATCGAACGCGCGTCTCGGCAAGTCGCAATACCTGGTCGCCGAGGCGGACGAAAGTGACCGGTCGTTTCTGAAGCTTTCGCCGATTCTCTCGGTGGTCACGAACATTGACCGCGAGCACATGGATTGCTACCGCGACATGCGCGACGTGCGCCGGACGTTTCTCGAATTTATGGAGCGCGTTCCGTTTTACGGCGTGGTCATCGGCTGCAATGACGATGTGGTGCTGCGGCGCTTGTTGCCGCGCGTCCATCGCCGCGTGACAACGTACGGGACCAGCCGGGGATCCGATTTCCTGATCCGCATGGGATCGTCGCCGGTTGGGTCGTCGTTACTGATTGGATCGGCGCTGGCTGCCGGGGAGCACAGCCCGCTTATCCGTTTCCAGGTGACCTACAAAGAGAAAGATCTGGGAGAGTTCACGCTGCATGTGCCGGGCATGCACAACGTGCTGAACGCGACGGCGGCCATTGCGGTTGGCACTGCGCTCGACATTTCCGCGGAGAAGATCCGTTCGGCTCTGGACGGTTTTCGCGGCGTGGACCGCCGCTTCCAGCTCAAAGGCAATGCCGCAGGCGTCAGCGTGATTGACGATTACGGGCATCATCCGACGGAAATCCGGGCGACGCTGGCCGCCGCTCGCCAGTGCGGATTTCGGCGCGTGCATGTGATCTTCCAGCCGCACCGTTTCACCCGCACCCGCGATCTGATGGATGAGTTCGCGACCGCCTTCGCCGACGCCGACACGCTCTGCTTACTCGACATTTATCCGGCCAGCGAGAAGCCCATCGAAGGCATCACGGCGGAAGCTCTGGCCAGCCGCATTGTTGGGGCAGGGAAGCTTGGCGTCGCGCATGTACCCTCTTTTTCCGACGCCGTCGCCAAGGTTGCCGCTCTCGCCGAGCCGGGCGACATGGTGCTGACGTTGGGCGCGGGCAGCGTCTGGCAACTGGGTGCGATGATTCTGGAGAAGCTGGAGGCCAAGAGCGCGAACCAACTTGGCACTGTCTCAATTCGCGAAAACCAGTTATAGTAATTTTGCTCAGCGGTTTTCTGTCGACAACTGACTCGAACGAGTGGCGCGGAAATCAAGTTCCACCGCGATACAGGAAGAATTGTATCCGCTTCCCGGCGTTTCTCAGCACGAGGCTCCTGAGCGTGAGCCCTTCGACGACGCACGGCTCGTCGATCTGGAAGCGGAGCAAGAATCCCCATTTCTGCGCGGACAGAAGCGAATCTCCGTCCGGCGCGGATCACTTCCGAAAAAAACTGCCAACCGGCTGAAGTGGGTCGCCGTGGCACTCGTCGCTTTGGCAATTGTGGGAACTGCCGGCTTGTTCCTCTACCGGTACGGGAAGCACTCGTGGCGTTTTCGCGTTGATTCCAGCGATCAGATCGAAGTCACCGGCGCCCAGCACGTCGCCCACGCGCAGATCATGGAAGTGATGGGCGGGGACATTGGCCGCAACATTTTTTTCGTCCCGCTTGCCCAACGTAAACAGCAACTGGAGCAGATTCCATGGGTGGAATCGGCGAGCGTGATGCGCTTCGTGCCGAATCGCCTGCGCATCGAGATTCATGAACGCACCCCGGTTGCCTTTGCTCGCATCGGCTCGCACATTTCGCTGATCGACGCCGGGGGCACGCTGATGGAACTTGCTCCGGGCGGCAAGCACAAGTATTCGTTTGCCGTGATTGCGGGCATGAACGCCGGCGAGCCGCTCTCCACTCGCGCCGCACGGATGAAGAGTTACAACGCGCTGGTTCGTGAACTCGACTCCAGCGGCGCCCGCTATTCCCAGGACCTGAGCGAAGTGGATCTTACCGACACCGAGGACGTGAAAGTGCTGGCCGCCGATGCAAATGGCGAAGTGCTCGTGCATCTTGGCTCGGGAAATTACCTGCAACGCTACAAAACCTACGTGACGCATGTGCAGCAGTGGCGGCAGCAGTTCGACAAGCTCGAATCGGTGGACTTGCGCTACGACGGCCAGATCATTGTGAATCCCGATCTCAACGGGATGGCCCGGCAGCCGGCCCTGACACCGGCGGCAGCCAAAGCGGCGATGGCGGCGGGAGTGAAAACTGCGGCCATCGTGAACTATGAAAAATATGTGACGCATCCCGTCCCGGCGACTCTGGCGAAAAAGGACGCGAGGCCCAAGGCGAAAGCCGGGCCGAAAGCCGCAGTTCATCATGTCGCGGTTCATCATGCGCCAGTGAATCAAGCGCTAGTGAATCAAGCTGCGCTGAAGCCGAAGGGAAAGCCGCCGGCGGTCGCGGCGGCTGCCAAAAATACCGCGGCTTCGCATCCGGCTGCGTCCCCGCCGCCCGTCGCCGTTGCCACGGGCCAAAAGAAACCGAGCGCTGCCATTCCCAAGGAGACTCCGCAGAACTAGCGATTATCATGCCGAGCCACGAGCCCAATTTCATCACCGCCATTGACGTAGGCAGCGCCAAGACTGTAGTCCTGGTGGCCGAACTGAGCGAGAACGGATTGCGTTACCGCGGGCACGGCATCAGCGAATCGCGAGGCCTGCGCAAGGGCGTGATTACCGAACTCGACAAGGCCGTCAGCAGCATTCAAAAAGCGGTGGAGCATGCGGAAGACGTGGCCGGGATTCCGATCGAGCATGCGCTGGTGGGCATTGCGGGCGCGCACATCCGCGGGATGAACAGCCACGGCGGCATCAGCTTCGGCGCACGGTCGCGCGAGATTGCGCGCGAGGAAATCCGCCAGGCCGTGGACAAAGCTCGCTCCGTGCCCTTGCCCGGCGATCGTGAAATTCTGCATCTGTTGCCGCAAGAGTTCATTCTCGACGATCTGCCGGGGGTGCAGGATCCGACGGGCATGATGGCCACGCGCCTCGAAGTTCGCGTCCACATTGTGACAGCTTCTTCGGGCGCTACCCAGAATCTGGTGACCGCGGTGAACCGGGCGGGTGTTCACGTGGACGACACCATCTTTGAGCCGCTGGCTTGCGCGGATTCCGTGTTGCGTTCCGACGAACGCGAACTGGGCGTCTGCCTCGTCGATCTCGGCGCCGGGTCGTGCGATCTGATCGTTTTCCAGCAGGGTGCAGTCGCGCATACGGCCGTCATTCCCATCGGCGGCGACCACTTTACGAGCGATCTTTCGGTCGGCATGTGTACGGGTCTGGCGGACGCGGAAACGCTCAAGAAAAATTTTGGCAACGCGGTCCCGACGCTCATCCCCGAGGGCAACGAAGTCGAGGTGCCATCGGTCGGAGACCGGCCCTCGCGCATGATGCCGCAGCGCATGGCTGGCGAGATTCTGGGGCCGCGCGCCCGTGAGCTTTTCGAGTTGCTGCGTGACAACCTGCGCCACGCTGGCGTTCTGGAGCACTGCATTGCCGGATTCGTGCTGAGCGGCGGAGCCTCGCGGCTTCCCGGCATTCTCGATGTGGCTGAATCCGTGCTGCGGAAAGCCGCGCGTCTCGCCTGGCCCACGCCGATGGCGAAGATGCCGTCGTTCTTAGCCGAACCGGAGTTCGCGACGGTGTTGGGCATGGCGTATTACGGCCACCGCGCCCGCCTTGCCCGCGGCTTGCAGGAGCCGGGGTTTGGTTCGCGCATGAGGGCTCTGTTCGCGAGGAAGGGCGCGTAACGATTGTGGTGGTGGAGCGACGGGCGTCTCGCCCGTCCGCCGGGCGGGGACGCCCGGCGCTCCATTGATTATTGGTAACTGACTAACGAGGTGAAGTATGAATGAAGACAACGGACTCCGCATCTGCTTCAACGAAGAAGCCCGCAACGACGCTCGCATCAAGGTCATCGGTGTTGGCGGCGGCGGCAACAACGCGGTCAATCGCATGATTGACTCGGGCATGGAACACATCGAATTCATTGTGGCCAATACCGACTTACAGGCTCTGCGGATGTCGCGCGCCGCCACCAAGATTCAACTCGGGGTGAAGCTGACGAACGGACTCGGCGCGGGCGCCAATCCCGAGATCGGCCGCAAAGCCGCGCTCGAAGATTCGGACAAAATCATCGAAGCCATGGAAGGCGCCGACATGGTCTTCGTCACGGCCGGACTCGGCGGTGGCACCGGCACCGGCGCGGCGCCGATCATCGCCTCGCTCGCCAGCGAAATGGGCGCGCTCACCGTCGCCGTGGTCACCAAGCCCTTCGCCTTTGAAGGCAAACGCCGCATGCAGCAGGCGGAGCGCGGTATTTCCGAACTCATGGAGTCGGTCGATACCACCATCGTGATCCCCAACGAAAAATTGCTCGCCGTGGCCGAGAACGCCGGCTTCTTCGAGTCCTTCCGCATCGCCGACGATATTCTTCGCCAAGGAGTGCAGGGGATCTCCGACATCATCACCATTCCGGGCATCATCAACCGCGACTTTGCCGACGTGAAGGCCATCATGGCGGGCATGGGCTACGCGGTGATGGGCACGGCTACCGCTGCCGGCGAGTATCGCACCGTGGAAGCGGCGCAGCGGGCCATTGCCTCGCCGCTGCTGGAGGCGGGCGCGATCGACGGAGCGCGCGGCATTCTCATCAACATCACGGGCTCGAATTCGCTGAAGCTGGCCGAAGTGCAGCAGGCTTGCACCATCATTCAGGGCGCCGCTCACGAAGATGCCAACATTATTTTCGGGGCGGTTCTGGACGAGAAGATGAAAGACGCGGTCAAGATCACCGTGATCGCAACTGGCTTCAAAGAGGCCGATGTGCGTCGTCCGCGCCAGCACGAGAATTATGATCCGGTCATATTATCCAGAGACGTTTCGCGAGGGGTTTCGCGCCAGCGCGATCACTTCCACGAACCCGAACCGGTAGCCGAACCCGAGCCAGTCTTCGAGCCGGAGCCGGCCTTCGAGCCCGATCCCGCGCCGGCAGCCTTTCGGGAATCGGCGCCGGGTCATGCGTCACATGCCGAGGTGATTCCGCTCGATGCGATGCAGTCCGTCGCTCCCAGCTATCAGGCCGAGGATCTCGACATTCCAGCCTTCCTAAGGAAGCGCAGCGAAGTGATGTAGGGGAAGGGCACTCCCGGCCAGCGCGCTGCGGAGGGCGGTCGAGTTCGCATTTCTTCCCGACTGTAGAGACGGGGCTTGCCCCCGTCTCGGCAGGCGCGGCAAGCCGATGGCCAGCCCCTAAAGGGGCATCATGATTCCCGCGCAGGCCCTCAAGCTTACACCTGACTTGGCCGATGTAATCTCTGACAAATCATCAGGGAGACCGTATGCATCGGCGAATCCTCGGACTGGTCTTTGCCTATTTCTTCGCAGGTCAACTCACGTTGCAGGCGGAAGACTTTAAACTCCTTGACCGCGACGTGGCAATACACGGATTCGCATCGCAGGGATTTGTCTATACGAACACCAATAATTGGCTGACGATGAACACCAGTCAGGGCAGCGCCGCCTTCACTGACTTCGGGGTCAATGTGTCCACCAGCGTCACCGATAAGCTCCGGGTCGGAGCGCAGCTCTACGACCGCAACCTTGGCCAACTCGGACAGTACCATCCCTCCCTGGACTGGGCCGTCGCGGATTACCGCTTCAGGAGCTGGTTCGGGATTCGCGGGGGCAAAGTCAAAACCACCCTGGGCCTGTACACCGACACGCAAGACCTGGATTTTCTTCACGCCTTTGCCCTGCTTCCACAAAGTGTTTATCCGACGGATCTCCGCGAAGCCACGATTGCTCACTTGGGCGGCGATGTTTACGGCAGTTTGCCACTCAGCCACGGTCTCGGCGGTCTGGCCTATACGGCTTACGCCGGGCATCGAAGTGACAGCGTTTATAGCGGCTACCCCTACCTTTTGTCCCAGTTCGGGACGTACCTCAAAAGCTACGGTGGGCTGCAGTACGGCGTGGATCTCCGGTGGAGGACTCCGGTGAAGGGTCTGTTGATCGGAGCATCGCGGATGAATGAGGACATTACCGCCAGGGGCTCGGCGCTAAACCCCTTTGACCCTTTAGACAGGATTTCGTATTCCGAGTACTCGAAAGCCGACTGGACCAACCAGTTTTACGCCCAGTATACGGTCGGCAAGCTGCGGATCGACTCGGAGTATCGCCGTTACTTGCGCGACCAAGTCCTCTACAGCGGCGCTTCCGAGAATGTATGCGACGTACGCGGCTGGTACGTCTCCGGAGCTTACCGGATTACCAAACGGCTTGAGCTGGGCTCCTACTACTCCCGCTACACGGTAACCAGTGTTTTTGGGGGCGCTCTCGGTACCCTAATCCCTAAACAAACTGACACCAGCCTGCCCGCCAATCACATCTACGACAAAGTCATCACGGCGCGGGTTGACTTGAAAAAATTCTGGGACGTAAAAGTGGAGGGTCACTTCATGAATGGTTATGCGTACAGCACATACCCGGACGGGTTCTACCCCCAAGTCAACCCCCAGGGTTTCAAGCCCAACACGAACGCTTTGGTCGTTAAGACCGGAGTCAATTTCTAGGCCCAGAGAGGCGAAGGAGAATAGTAATGAAATGTCTAAAAACACTCCTCGTCGCCGCCGGATTGACGATCTTCGCCTCGGTGAATGCCCTCGCGGCCGACGTCAAAGTGATTGCTAATTCGAGTGTGAAAGCAGACACGATCTCCGCGGCTGAGCTGAAGCGCGTGTTTCTGGAAGAGAAGATCTCGCTCGACGGTACCCATGTGGAACCCATACTAGAGAAGGACGGGCCGGTCCACGAAGCCTTCCTGCAAGAGTACCTCGGCCTAAGCGAAGATGATTTGCAGGCGTACTACAGCACGCTGGTTTTCACGGGCAGAGGCTTTATGCCGAAAGCACTTGGATCGGATGCCGAGGTCGTGGCTTATGTAGCCCGGACGCGGGGTGCGATTGGATATGTGAGCCGCGCAACGAGCGTGGAGGGTGTGAAGACACTCGCCATCTGGGTTCCCGGCAGCAGCCCCGAAAGAAAGCTGATCACGCGGGTCGAGCCGGATTATCCGGAGACGCTGAAGCGGCTTAACATTTGCGGGACGGTACGCTTGCAGGTATCCATTTCGGCCAAGGGGAACGTGGAGGATGTCGAGTTGCTGGGAGGAAATCCAATTCTCGGCGAGTCGGCCGCAGCCGCAGTGAAAAAATGGGTATACGCCGCTGGCAGGTCGCGGACTATCGCGGAGATTAGCATCCTGTTTGATGCGCAGCGATGAGACTTGAAGAAGGTTCCGAAGCCGATTCGTATCAAGACGAACATCAGAGTGGCGACCCGGTCTCTGCTGTGTGCGTACCGCTATTTGGATCAGAGTATGCGAATGACTGAGAGTGCTCCGTTCGATTTGGTTCTTCCACTGAAAGCTGCTAGCTGAACCGATGAATCACCTCTGGGCAGCGATCCAGGCGTTGATCTTTGCTTCCAGCAGATCGAGCGGCAGCGGGCCCTGATCGAGCACCGCGTCGTGAAAGGCACGCAGATCGAATTTCGCTCCCAACTCTTGCTGCGCTCGCGCCCGTAGCTCGAGAATCTTCGTCTGTCCCATCTTATAGGAAAGCGCCTGCGCCGGCCACGCAATGTAGCGATCCACTTCGGTTTCGATGTTCTGATCGTCCATCGCAGTGTGTTCATGGAAGAAGTCGACCATCTGCTGGCGCGTCCAGTGCTTGGAGTGCACGCCCGTATCCACCACCCAGCGCACGGCACGCCACATTTCATTCTGCAGGCGGCCGTAGTCGCTGTACGGATCCTGATAAAAGCCTGCTTGCTTTCCCAGGCGCTCAGCATAGAACGCCCAGCCTTCGGTATACACATTCAGATCGAGGTCGTACTTGCGGAACGGCGGCAGGCCGGTGAGTTCCTGCGCGATCGAAAATTGCAGGTGATGTCCGGGGACGCCTTCATGGTAAGCGATGGCCTCCACGTTGAGGAGCAATCGCTTCTCCGGCGCATACTCGTTGACGTTGATGCGTCCCGGCCGCGAGCCATCTCCAGCGCCCAGCGAATAATCGGCAGGCACGCTGTCGGCGCTGCGGAACGATTCCATCGGCACCACGTCGAGCTTATTCTTCGGCAGCCGTCCAAATAATTGCGGCAGCTTCCCGTACATCTGGTCGCGATATTGCGTGTACAGGTCAAGCAATTGCTGACCCGACCTGGCGTGCAGCTTTGGATCCTGCCGGATGTGATCGTTGAACGATTTCAGATCGCTGAATCCCTGTGCCTTGGCGATGGTAAGCATCTGGGTTTCAATTTCCGCCACGCTCTTCAGGCCAAGCTGGTGAATCTGGTCGGCAGTGAAATCGGTGGTCGTCTGGTGACGGACGGCGAAGCGATAGCGCGCTTCTCCGTCGGGCAAGGCCCACACGCCAGGATCGAGCCGTCCGTGAGGCGCGTAATCGTCGCGCACGAATTTGGCGAATTTCGCGTACGCGGGCGCTGCTTCGTTCTTTACCGCGCTTTCGATTGCGTCGCGCAGTTGTTTGCGGTCCGCCTCGGAGATGGAATCGGGGAACTTGCGCAGCGGGTCGGTGAATGGGCTCTTGTCGAGCGGGTCGTCGGCAATCTGCTGCGCCTGACTGGACACTTTCTCGAGCAGATACCTGGGCGGCATGCGGTGGTCGCGTAATCCGTCACGCATGTGTCCCGTGGCCTGCTCGAGCACGCGCGGAATCTGGTGCAGACGGGACAGATAGTCCTCGTAATCTTTCATGTTGCGGAAGGGAGAATTGAAGGCGAGCGAAGCGTATCCCAGATGAATGCCGCCAAACTGCGTCGCCGGCATCTCCCAGTCTTTGAATTGCGCGCTGTCGAGCGCTTCCCGCAGGCTGCGCAGCATCAATGCGTGATTGAGCTTTTCCGGCTCGGGAAATCCGGTGACGTCGATGGCCTCGAAGCGCGCCAGCGACTGACGAGTGTGTTCGAGATCGGCGGCAATCGCCTTGTCCGAGAAATCGCTCAGCCGATCGTTGTAGCGATTGTCTCCCACCTGGGTGGCAAGTTCAGGCTGGGTGCGGAGCCGGTACTCCCACTCGTCGGCGAGCAGACGATTGAGTTCGGCCCGCCGGGCTTCGAGCGTCTGCTCGACGGATTGGGCAAAGAGTGGGATGACTAGACCTATGGCAAGAAAAACCATCACGAGCGATGTTCGCAAGAGGCAGACCTCGGCAGCAGTGATCCGCAATATAGTTGATCCCCAATATAAAGGAACGCTGCGCTCGTGATGGATTCTACCGCAGCCTGCCCTAGGGGCACGTGAGTTGCGCGGTACCGACGATAGCGCATACCAATATCCCGCAGGCATTGATGGCGCAGGGCTCAATTTTGTTGGTGTCCCACGCATTGATTGAGTATGTGCCAGCCGCTCCGATTGCGCATTGAGCCATGCCTCCCTGGGTGAGGGATACTTCGGTCGTGATCGGCCCGCTTTGCTGACAGGCTACCCAAGTAGCCGACTGCGGAGTGATCGTGTGGGTCGGATTAACGTAGTGGCCGGTGGCGGTGAACGGCACTTGCCCCTCAGGATAATCCTGCGCGTCGGCAGTTGCGGGGCTCAGCGAGATGGATTGAAGTTGACCCTGACCGGTGCCGCAAGACGACGCCAAGTACGCAGCCAGAACCAGAGCCAGAAGAGAAGCCATGACGCGAAGCTTTTCCATGATTCCTCCTGAAGGCTGCCCTAGGGGCACGTGAGTTGCGCGCTTCCCGCGATAAAGCATCCGCCGCCGCAGGCAGTCATTGCAAGACATCCCACATCGGGGAATGGCGGGTCATTCGCCCAGACTGTGTATGTGCCGACCGCTCCCGCCGCACATTTTGCCACGCCTCCGCTGGAGACGGATACTTCACTTGTCGAGGCGTCCTGGTAACAGGTGCCCCAACCAGCCGAGAGCGGAGTGACCGTGCGTGAGGGATTAATGTAATGGCCGGTGGCGGTGAACTGCACCTCGCCGTTGGGATAATCCTGGGCGTCGGCAGTTGCTGGGCTTAGCGTGATGGATTGCAGTGGATTTTGACCGTGTGAACTCGCGCCGCAGGACAACGCAAAGGACGCAGCCAGAATCAGAGCGAGGAAAGAAAGCATGAACCGAAGCTTTTCCATAATCCCCTCCTGAAGGACGCCGATCCGGGAGCAAGCGAAAGGACGCACCGGGATGCGGAATTCAGTCTGTCGCGGCTTGCGGGCGGCTGAGGTCCGGGCCGACAGCGCCGAGGTCGTCCTCTTTAATTGATAGGATGCGCATTAATATGCAGTTGTTTGCCCCGCGAGAAGACATTCGCGAAGCAAAGACCATCTTCTTTGTCGGACGTTTTGACGAGGAAAAGGGAGTTCTTCAGCTTGTACGCGCATACGCTCGCTTGCTTGATCGCCACCCGGATGCGGCCCTGGTGATTGGGGGGACGAGCGGTTTCGGAGTTCATCGGGAAACCGATTATGTGCGTAAAGTACGGGAGTTGGCGCAGTCGTTAGTC
>Ga0181539_1000996_pt1 | contig 32544 bp, 26 predicted proteins | sample PEATcosm2014_Bin_46_FD_119767 | JGI IMG/M metagenome (GOLD analysis project Ga0181539, IMG submission 119767) | Peatland microbial communities from MTU Mesocosm Facility, Houghton, MI, USA - PEATcosm2014_Bin23_60_metaG | ecosystem: Environmental > Terrestrial > Soil > Wetlands > Peat | place... | reverse complement strand
TGGCAGCCGTTTTGGTGGATGATGATTTTGGGGTATTGGTATTATTGTGTTTCATACAATCTTGGTGTAACGCTTGTGCGCTCACCTGCCAATACCCATGTCATCTACCTTGCCTTCGCCAAGATGACTGAGGAGAGGGAAGCTACGGCGGGGCAAGCCCGGGTGGCGATGACAAACCCCAGGTGCGGTCGCAAACGCGGGAATGGGGGAGCCGTTGGACGGCGGGCGGCCCCGGCTTCCCGACTTGCCCGACAATGGGACGGACACTTCGTCTCTCATGCTTTTCATTGAAGCATAGTGCTGGCGATTTGTCAAGCTTTTAATTGGAACGAAGTGTGATTAACAACGAAGGAGCGGCCTGTCTTGTTGAACAAGCCTTTGCAGCGCAATCGGTTGGGCTGGGCCTTTGGCAAAGGGATGTCAGCGACGAGGGCGTCGCCACGCCCGGCTGATGAAGCACCGGTGGAGCGGGTGGGAGGCCTTTACCTTGATTTAACGTGTTCTTGTTTTGCCACCGAATCCGGGGAGGAAACGAGCTTGACAGGCCGCGGCTCATCTGAGAAAGTCGGGCCGTTCAGAGAATCAAGCAATCAATAGGAACCCAATGATCCTACCGACCACTTTCCATTTCCACTTAATTCCCGGCGTCGCTTCGGCGGCCGCCTTGACCATCGCGCTGATTGGCTTCGCCGTGTTTTTGTTGCCGTTGATTTTTTACTGTTTGACGTTACAGAAAGCGCTTGATCGGTGTTCGCCAGAAAGCCGGGCGATGTCGCCCGGTTTGGTGTGGCTGCTGTTGATTCCATGCGTCAACATTGTTTGGCATTTTTTTGTCGTGCTGAACGTGGCCAAGTCCCTTGGCGCGGAATTCCAGAAGCGCGGGGTGGCAACGGAGCCGCAGCCTGGACAGACCCTTGGCTTGGTTACGTGCGTCTTAATCTGCTGCGGCATCATCCCGCTTTTGGGCATCTTCTGCAGTTTGGCCGGGCTGGTTTGTTGGATTCTGTACTGGGTGAAGATTGCGGACTTTTCAGGAAGACTTGCCTAAGGCGCATTACGCCAGCGGATCCCCACGGCGTCTAAAACGACTCGCCGCCGAGACTGGCGCCGCCATCGGTCTGGAAAGTGCTCCACCAGAGCAAGCCTCTGCCCCCTGGCCCCGCTCCTTGTTTATTCGACAGAAACGAGAAGGTATTGGTGGTCATGTAATCCACATGGGTGTCCAAAGCGAGAATATTGCCCCCATCTTTGTTATGCAGACGCCCGATTCCTTCCGGGGGGCAGGTGGGATAGTTGCAACTGTCGTTCCACTCAAAATTGAGCTCTCCGTTTGGAAAATTAGCCGACGGCATGTACTCGTCGGGTTCCCATAGCAGATAACAGGACGAAGACCAAATTTGGCCGCATTTGCTAGTCACCCCGTTACCGGCGCCGAAACCATCGGGCGCGCCATTCATGACATAAGTTGAGAGCTTGTTGATGCGTCCCCCTTCTCCGGGTGTGGCTGAAGTTGGTTCCTCGGCGTAATCCTTGCTTCGAGTGATGTCCACCGGGCAGAGGTAAGAATTTTGGTTGCCTTTCATGTTGGGCCAATAAAGCCCGCTTTGCCAGGCAGCAGTCCCGTTGTTCAACCAAGGCGCGACGAATGGGTCGGGAGTCTGGTCATAGGTGGCCCCCTTGTAGGTGTTGGGATTGGAGTACAGCCATCCCGGGTCGGGGCTCCAACCGGAAGAGGCCATGAAGTCCTTGTTGTCCGTGTGGTACATCGTCATGGCGATGCCGAGTTGCTCCAGGTTGCCGGTGCAAACGGTTTTCAGAGCATGGTTCTTGGCGGTGGCCAGGGCGGGCAGCAGCAAGGCCGCCAGGATGGCGATGATGGCGATGACGACCAGCAATTCAATCAAGGTGAATCCACGAGGACGATGAAGCAGCGATAATCTCATATAGCGATGGTACAGCCAAAGGGACGACTGCAAAGACAGTCTGACTTCAGGTGTATATATCACGTATGGCACAACCCGTGATTCTTGCAAGCTTTTTTTGGGCTTTTTTGGGGGCAGCTTTTTCTCACAAGCCGCGCCGCGGGAGGCTTGACTATAGGCTGATAAGCAAATAGAAGTGGCTGGTTGAAAACAATCATCCTGCTCTGCTGCGCCGCCTTGGGCGCATGGCAGCCGCTGGCGGCCGCCCCAGGGGCGGTGGACGCAGCGACGCGAAACGCGCACTGGCGCGAGGACCTCCAGTATTTTGCCACCGTTCTGCCCGCAAAACAGATGGACTTCTTCAAACTGATCCCCCAGCAGAAATTTGAAAAGGAAATGGCCGAATTGGAGGGCCATGTGCCGCAACTCTCCGATTTGGAAATCATCCTTGAGTTGAAGCGGCTGGTGGCCGGCTTGGGAGTGGCGCATACGATGGTGGTGGCCGGCGGGCGCGGGGAGCCGATTTACCCTGTCAGAACGCAGTGGTTTTCCGACGGGCTGGGGGTCGTTTACACGGCCCCGGAGTACCGGCAGGCGCTGGGCGCCCGGGTGCTGCGCATCGGCTCCAGGACGCCGGAAGAAGTCCAAGCGGCGCTGGCGCCATACATTTCGCACGAAAACGAGGCGATGCTGCGCCACGAAAGCCCCACTTTTATGATGTGGGCGGATTTGATGCAGCACGAAAAAATAGCGGATACTGACGGGGGCTTGAGCTTGACACTGGCAAAAGCGGACGGCCGGCAGTTCACGCTGGACGTCGCGCCGGAAAACGGGGACGCGCGCTCCTCGACGAACTGGGTTTCGGCCAACGTGGAACTGAGCATCCCGGCTCCGTTCTACCTCGAGCATTTAAAGCCCTATTACGGGTACGAATATCTGCCGGAGAGGCGCGCGCTGTATATTCAATACAACCAGTGCGCGGAGGATCCCAAAGAATCGTTCGCGGCGTTTACGAAGGAACTTTTCGACTTCGCCGACGGGCACCCGGTTGAGCGCGTGATCGTGGATTTGCGCTTCAATGGCGGCGGGAACTCGAGCATCGTGCAGCCGTTGGTGGAAGGGTTGAAGACACGGCCCGCGCTTCAGGCCGGCGGGCATCTCTACGTTTTAATCGGCAGCAGCACATTTTCCTCCGGGCTGATGGCGGCGATTGATTTGCAGCAAGGCCTCCACGCCATCCTGGTTGGCCGTCCCACCGGGGGAAAGCCCAATTGTTACGGGGAAGCCAAGGTGTTGGAACTGCCCAACTCGAAGCTGCCCGTGCAATACTCCACCAAACATTTCCGCTTGCTGCCCCGGTCCGACCCGCCATCGCTGGAGCCGGACCTGCCCGTGGCGTTCACGCTGGGCGATTTCCTGGCTGGTCGGGATCCGATTCTGGAAGCCGCGCTGCACCACTAAAAGGGGTGTTGACGGGACAAATGGCTTTACTCCCGGCGGGCGATGATTTAACAAGGCTTTCCGCGCAACTTGAACGAGCCAACGGCATACGCAGTTTGCAATCGCACCATCCGCCCGCGACGCGGCCTGGAGGCGGTGAATTTTGCCGAGCTGTGGGATTACCGCGAGCTTTTTCTCTTCCTGGCGTGGCGCGACATACTGGTGCGCTACAAACAGACCTACCTGGGGGTGGCCTGGGCGGTGCTGCAGCCCTTGCTGATGGTGGCGACCATCACGGTGGTTTTTGGCCGGATGGCCCGTCTCTCCAGCGAGGGCGCCCCGTATGCGGTGATGACCTTTGCGGCGTTGATGCCGTGGCTGCTGTTTGCCAACACGACCAACGCCGGCAGCGCCTCGCTGGTCGCGGCGGCGGGGATGATTTCCAAGGTCTATTTCCCGCGCCTGATCATTCCGGCCAGCGCGGTGCTGGGGGGGCTGCTGGATTTCCTGGTCTGGACGGTGGTGCTAGGCGTGCTGATGTGGATTTACAAGGTGGAGTTCACCGCGCGGCTTCTGCTCCTGCCGGTTTTTCTGGCGGCGGCTTTGTTGGCCGCCTTGGCGGCGGGGCTTTGGTTGAGCGCGTTGCATGTGAAATATCGCGATGTCAAGTATGTGACGCCTTTTCTCCTCCAGCTCGGCGCATTTCTCAGCCCGGTTTATTACCCGGCGGGCCTGGTTCCCGCCCGATGGCTTGGCTGCTACAGTCTTAATCCGATTGCGGGAGCCATTGCGGGTTTTCGCTGGTGCGTGCTGGGGCCGCAATTCGAGCCGCGCTGGCCGGAATTTTGGGGCGGGCTGGGCATCACTTGTTTTTTGCTGGTCTCCGGCGCGGTCTTTTTTCGGAGCACAGAAAGGACATTTGCGGATGTGATCTAGCGAAGGATGCCGCATTTCAAACCATGAGCGCCATCATTACCGCCCGGAACGTCGGCAAGCGCTACCGCCTGGGAGGCGCGTTGCGGCACGACACGCTGCGCGATCACATCACCTACGGAATCCAATCGGCCGTGGCGTTTATGCGCCAGGCCGCGGCCGGGCGGGCGCGGGAAAAGCCGGGGTTGTTTTGGGCGTTGCAGGAGGTTTCCTTCGAGGTGGAACCGGGGGAAGTGCTGGGGATCATCGGACGCAACGGGGCGGGCAAATCCACGCTGTTGAAAGTACTCAGCCGGATCACCGACCCGACGGAGGGGGAAATCAACCTCCAAGGGCGCATCACCAGCCTGCTGGAAGTGGGGACCGGGTTCCATCCCGAATTGACCGGGCGAGAAAACATCTTCCTCAACGGGGCGATCCTGGGCATGAGCCGGGCGGAAATATGCCGCAAGTTCGATGAAATCGCCGCGTTCGCGGAGGTGGAAACATTTCTGGACACGCCGGTGAAACATTACAGCAGCGGGATGTACGTCCGCCTGGCGTTCGCGGTGGCGGCCAATCTGGAGCCGGAAATCATGATCATTGACGAAGTGCTGGCGGTGGGCGACACGGCGTTCCAGAAGAAATGCCTGGGCAAAATGGAGACCGCCGCCAAATCCGGGCGCACGATCCTCTTTGTCAGCCACAACCTTCCGGCTGTGGAGTCGCTCTGCCATCGCTGCCTGTTGCTGGAAGAGGGGCGCCTGGCCGCGGCGGGAGCGGCCGCCGAAGTGATCCGAAAGTATCAGGAGAAAATCCAGGAAAAAGCCGGCGCCCCTTTTCGAGGGGCCGTCTTCATCAAGAGCCTGGAACTGCGCAACCCCTCCGGCAAGCCGGCCCAATCCTTCGGCGCCGGGGAGGCCATCACCGCCGCCATGGAAATAGACACGGGCGGCCAGGAAATCAGGACGCCCTACATGGGACTGGGCTTCGACACCGCCTCGGGCCAGCGCGTCTTCACCGTGGGAAGTTATCTCTCGCCCGACACGCTGCCGCCGGTCCGGGGCCGGGCGCGGGTGGTGTGCCAAATTCCCGCCCCGCCGCTGGCGCCCGGGGCCTATGCGGTGACCGCGGGGCTGGGACGTTCCAACGACGATTTACTCGAGCGCGTGGAAAACGCGGCGGCTTTTCGGGTGATTGAATCCGATTTTTTCGGCAACGGCCGCACGCCCGCCCCCGAACAAGGTTCGGTGCTGGTCCGCTCGCGCTGGGCCGTGGATGGCGTGTAAAATCTTGCCACTGGCTTTGGCCCGGAGATATGCTGCCGACATGCCGTCGGACTCCTGGAACGACCGAAGATTGCTCGATTGCCTTCGCGCTCCGATGACCGAAGCGGTCCGGGGCCAACTTGATTCGCTCGCGGAATCAGACTGGAACGGACTCGTGGCATCCTCCCGCGAACATGGGGTCGCTCCCCTGCTTTATCACCGCCTGACCTCCGGCCCTGCCACACCCAGGATGCCTGAAAACGTCCTGCGGATGTTGCGCGAAGACTATCTCATCAATGGCGCGCGCAACGCCCTGCTTTATCAGGACCTGGAAAAGCTCCTCCAAGCTTTGCGGCAGGACCAGGTTCCCGTCATCGCGCTCAAGGGCGCCAGTCTGGCTGAATTGGTCTATGGCGACGCCGCGCTCAGACCGATGGGGGATATTGACATAATGGTTGGAAAGGCCGACCTGCCCAGAACCGCCGACCGGCTACGGGCAATGGGATACACCTGCAAGAATTACGATCTTGAACTCCGCGCGATGGGATACCCCGGCAAGAATTACGATCTTGAAAAATGGTGTCTTCTTTTCAATCATCTTCCCCGATTCTTCAAGCCGCCCAATCCGAGGGTGGAAATCCATTGGACCATACTCATGCCCACCCGCCCGATCCGGCCCGATCTGGAGGGCCTCTGGAACCGGGCGCGTCCGGCGACCATCGCCGGAACCGGCGCCCTGGTTTTGTCTCCGGCAGATCTGCTCCTTCATCTTTGCGCGCATGCCGGCGGCCAGGACATGGGCCCTTTTTGCCTGGGCCTCAGACCCCTGTGCGATATTTCGGCCGTTCTCCAACATTATGAGGGGGAGCTGGATTGGAAGGAAGTCGCGGCCCGCGCCCGCGAATGGCAGGCGGCCCGGTGTGTCTTCCTGGCCCTGCTGCTGGCAAAAACCATGCTGGCGGCCCGCGTGCCGGAGGAGATTCTGCAATCGCTCCGCCCTGGAGATTTTGACGACCGCTGGCTCGCCACGGCGCAATCCATCGTCCTGGCAGGCGAGGCGGGGGAGGTGATGAGGCCGGTGAAGGTGTTCGCGGACAAATGCGCCACCGCCTCGTTCCGCGACAGGGTCAAACGTCTTCTGCGGACGGCGTTTCCAGCCCGCGAATACATGGCCGGGTACATGGACGAGCATTACTCCCTGCCGCTGACTCCAATGCGAAGCTATACGTGCTATGGGACGCGGGGCCTGGACCTGATGGGAAAAAGCGTCCGTCTGGCCTGGCAATGGAGCACGCGCCCCCGGCTGCGCCGTTACGCCCGCCAACTGAGCCAGTCGGCGTCACTGCAAAAGTGGCTGGAAAATAATAATCCCTGACTACAGTTGGTTTGGCGCGAGGACGATGCGAAAGCCGGTGGAATTATCGCCATACCCCTCGTCGGGAATGTCCTCGGAGCGGGCGGCGGACCGGCAGACCCATCCGTAGTCGCTCCAGGCGCCGCCGCGCTTGATGCGGTAAGGGGCCTCGGGATCGGGGGCGGCCGGCCCCTGCCAATTGGTGACGCTGCCGCCCGGATAGTTGTCGGCATACCAATCTTGGCACCATTCGGAGACATTGCCCACCGTGTCATACAACCCCCACGCATTGGGGGCATAACTGCCGACGGCGCAGGTCTCATGCAACCAAATGCCATTGGTGATGACCACCGATCCCGGCGGCCAGGGGGGATCGGAAGGCGCGGAGGCCTCATATTCAACCCCGCCATTAAAATTCGCCATGCCCGACAACAAATTGGGGCCGTAACAAAAGGGAGTGGTGGTGCCGGCGCGACAGCAATATTCCCATTCCGCCTCGGTCGGGAGCCGGTAAGACCAGTTGGTGGCCAGGCGACCGGCATTCTGTTCCAAGACCGTCAACTGGCCGCAATAATTCGTCGCGTCGGTCCAGGCGGCCTCTTCGACCGGGAAGTTCTGGCTGTTGCTGTACTGGAAATAGCTGGTATTGGTGGGGCCCATCACCGCCATGTATTGCTCCTGGGTGACCAGGAATTTTGAGATTTCGAAGGCGTAGGTAAAGGTCACCCTGGTTTGCGGCCCCTCGTCGGGCATTCGCCCATCCTCCGTGTTGGGACTGCCCATGACAAAAACGCCCGGAGAAATAGGGATCATCGCGGGCACGCGCGTGACCTCATGCCGCAGGTTGGTGGACATCAGGCTGGACACACGCAAAATCATGTTCGTCACAACCGGACTGGCCGGCAGGTGAAAAGTGAAAGTCTCCGAGTCCAGGTCGGTGTCAAACACCCGGGTCAGGTTGCCCGGCAGCGCTCCATCCCACACCACCCCGGGCACGGGGGTTCCGTCGCCGTTGAGGACTTGCAGCGCATACTGGTCCGGCTGGGCCAGGGAAATCCCGTTGCTGGAAGAGCCAAGATGGGCAATGATCGTGGCGGTATAATCGTTCCCACCCAGCGGGACCCACACATTGTCCCGCACCTCCGGTCCGAACAGCAACGTGTTGGTGACACAGATGCCCGCATAACTCTGGCCGGTCAAAACAATGGTTTCCGGCCCGGCAGGATTTGTGGCATAGGAAGAGGTGTCCCACGCCCACCAATACCGATACCAATTCTGCCGGTCCGGATCGGCCGCGTCCAGCGGGCCGTATTTGGCAAAACCCATTTGCCGGCCCGCGCCGGGAATCCGCTGCAGGTTGATCGCCACATCGTTGGATGGCTGGATAGTCTCCGGCTGGGTCATGCCGGAGGCTTGAAAGCTCATCGCCCTCAGACCCAGAGGATAATCGCCCCCGCTCAAATTGGTTTCGTCATCAACAAACTGCGCAAAAATATAAACCGGCCCGCCGGAAAGATTGGAGTCCGGTGGAGCTTGCAGGAACGGAGATTGTGCCGGGTGTTGTTGTGTGACCCCAAACACAGCCAGTTGGGGAGAACCCGTCTCCGCCGGCGGGGTAAAAATGCCCGGCGTTTGCAAAGGGTCCTGCGCGACCCCTGGCAAGGGAGCCCCCCATTGGGCCTGACCGCTGCCCTGGCGGATTTCAAAATGCAGCTCGCCCGGCCATCCCGGCCCCGCATAAAGCCCCGTGGCCAGCACCGCGCCGCGCGCGACGATTTGCCCCGGAACGACCCCCACGCCATTGCTGTCCAGATGCCAGTAGCGCGAAAACCAGCCGTCCCCATGATCCAGCACAACCCAGGCCCCCTGGCCCGTCTGCACCCCCAACGAGGAAACAACGCCCCCGCGCGAGGCCACCACGGCATTCGACCCCCCGGCCGCCAAATCCAAGCCCTCGTGAACATCCGCGTTCTGCGTCCCGCGCCATTCGCCAAACGTCCCGGCAATCTGATAGCTCGACAACAGCGGGCAGCTCCAGGAGGTGTTGGTGTCAACGCCATTGCCGCGAAGGCTCTCCACGGTATTGGTCAACAGGTTCAAGGCCGGGGCCAGTTCACCGAGGGCGGCCCCCCCGCTGACTGCGCCAATCCCCAGCGTGTAGCCGGCCAGAGATGTGATTGACTGAATGGAAAACTCCGCCTGCCCCTGGCCCTGCGACAACGCGAACACGCTGGCCGGACTGAGCGTGGCATCGGGATGAATCGCCCCATCCAAGCCGCTCACGACCAGGATTTGCGCCTGGCCTGAGAGGTTGGTCAGGAGGTTGCCTGCCGGGTCTGTCACAAAGAAATCCACCGTGTAATTCTGGTTGGAGACCAGCACCGCGGGCAGACCGCTGACAAAGAGAACCATGCCCGGAGGCGATGGCGGCGCAACGTCTTCCACATCTCCAAACTCGCTGGCCAGCCGGCCGGGAAAGGAAGCGGCGAAGAAGAACTCCTGGGCCACCTCCCCGCCGCCGGGCTGCACCGGCAGGAACAAATCACCGGCCAGAGGCGTATTGGTCTGGAAAAACAAGGCGGGGTTGGTGGACAGCGACCCCAAGTCCGCCGCCTGATAAATAAACAACGCCCCGGAATTGGTGATCTCCCCGGCGGAAATGCACATTGCATCAGGGCCGGCCAGCAGCGGAAACGGGGCCACATCCGCCCTGCTGGACAGGGCCAAGAAAGAAGCCCAAATCGCCGCGAACCGGCGCGCCCAAACGAACCAGCGAGACCCTCCGCCTTGTTGTAGCCTGAAGCACATTAAATAAAAACCTCACTCCACCAGCGTACGCAGGTTCGTGGCTAATTTGTCAAAGTCGCGGCCTGTTTGCAAGCGGTAACAACGCGAAGACCGGACCAGCGCGGCCAGCGCGTCCAGGTGCGCCTGCGAGGAGCGAGGTTCGGTCCGCAACACATTGCACACCAACTGCACCAGGGCCTCGGCACGCGGCATGGGCGCGATCACGCTCTGGTCGGACACCGAGGGTTGCGGAAAAACCAGCGCCGCCGGCTCACATTCCCAACACGGTTTGACACCATAAATTTGCGCCACGCCAACCGGTTTTTTCTTTCGTCCGCTCGGCCGCCCTGGCCCGGGCCACCCTTGCAACTCGGGAAAGAAACCGGCGGTTTGCTCCGTCACATCCACTTCATCGGGAAAAGCCAGGACACGAAGCCCGCCGGAATCCCCCCCCGCGCCCGGCTGGCGGAGAAACACCATGTCATCACCCATGAAGCCAAACCCCGCCCGCACGAGCATGAGCGCGAGCGTGGTTTTGCCCGATCCGCTCTGCCCGGCCGCCAGCAGACCTTTCCCGCCGACCGCCAGGCCCGCCGCATGAACCATGAACAGGCCCTCGCGTTTGAGCATTTCCGCCAGGGCAATCGTAAAAAACGGATGGGAAAGCAGCCAGGCGTCCCCGGTCGCCGATTGGGGATACCACACCGTGACGCCACGGCTCTTGAGATCACAAAGCGACCGGCCGCAACCGGCAAACTCGATGTACAATTGATCCAAGCCGTCGAAATACGTGACCTCGCCTTCCGGCGCCTCAAGAATGGAACGTCCCGGGCCGGCCGGCCTGGCGGCGGTTTGGCTTCCCCCTGTGTTGACAAAATTAAAATGCAAATCGGGCCGGCCCTCCCGTCTGCCAGTCGGAAACTGGCCCAGTCTGGCCTCCAAGGCGGCCTGGATTTCGGCTTCGCCCGAAATCAACACGTTCACGCCATGAAACAAGTACCCGCGCGTTGTCATGTCCTCGGCTCTTTCCTGGCAGAAATGGCGGTCGGTTCTGGGATGGAGTAGATGGGCACAAAACTCAAACCGGGATCCTTCTCTTCCAAAAACGGCTTGCCGTCCTTGACCAGCCAGCAATGTCCCGGCGCCTCCTCCAGGCGGCCATCCACGCAGGCCGCCCCGAAACAGAGAGTCAGGTTCCATCCAGCCCGGCGCAAAAAATAAAGAAGGGTCGCGCAACGGGTCAAACACCGCGCCCGCACCAGGGGCCGCCCCAGGGCGGTCGCCAATTCCACGCAACGGATGATTTGCGCCCCCGCGTCCGCATCCGCGCCCGGCGGGTCGTGGACGGCGGCGCGGCGTCGCAGCCAGGCGTTTAGAACGGAAAGTTTGAAACAAAAAAGGAGCGGGACCGTTGCCGCGAAAAGGAATACTCGCAGAAAAAGCCACCATTGACCGGGGGTTCGAAGCTCTCTAAGCAAGCGGATTCTTCGAAGTAACTTCGTCCAACAGTTTTTCATCGGCCAGATCGTTCAATAACTCCAAGACATCCCGTTCGATGGTTTCCGCCGGCGCGTCGTATTCGCCGCACACCATTCCGACGATCTCGGCCACCGCATGGCGCCCATCGCACAGGTCCCAAACGCGGCTCCCCGCGCCATCCAGCGAAAAATATTGCCCGCTATCCAGGTCGAGCAACACGACCGTCCCGGCGGCTTCTTGCTTTAGAATTCGCTCCCGCTGGCGCAGCCGGGCCGTCAAGGACCCGCCCGGCCATTGGTGGTGGAAGATCATTTGTTTTGATTCAAGGCAACTCAATTGTGCCGCATTTGAAACCGGACCTTGCGCCGCTCAGCTTGTGACCCTGATCCGCCCTTCCCGGTGGTCTTTGAGCAGCTTGATGTCCGCCTCGACCATCAATTTGACCAGGTCGGCAAACTTGGTTTTTGGCTCCCAACCCAGTTGGCGCCGGGCTTTGCCGGGATCGCCGACGAGCAGATCCACCTCGGCCGGGCGGAAGTAACGCGGGTCAATTTCCACATGCTTTTCCCACTTCAATCCCACCTGGGCAAAGGCCACGTCCAGGAATTGCCGGATCGAGTGGGTTTCGCCGGTGGCCACGACATAATCGTCCGGTTTGTCCTGCTGGAGCATCCGCCACATGGCTTCGACATATTCCTTGGCGTAGCCCCAGTCGCGCTTGGCCTCCAGATTGCCCAGATAAAGCTTGTCCTGCTGGCCCGCCAGGATGTGCGCGATGGCGCGGGTGATTTTGCGGGTGACAAACGTCTCGCCGCGCCGGGGCGATTCGTGGTTGAAGAGGATCCCGTTGCTCGCGTGCAGGCCATAGGATTCCCGGTAATTGACCGTGATCCAATACGAATAGACCTTGGCGCAACCATAGGGGCTGCGCGGATAAAAGGGGGTGGTTTCGGTTTGCGGGATTTCGCGCACTTTGCCGTACATCTCGCTGGAGGAGGCCTGGTAAAACCGCGCGTTCAATCCGCTCTGACGCATCGCCTCCAGCAGCCGCACCGTGCCGCCGGCCGTGATGTCGGTCGTGTATTCCGGGGCATCGAAGCTGACGCGAACGTGGCTCTGGGCGGCCAAATTGTAAATCTCCTCCGGTTGAATGACACTCAACAGACGGCTCAGGCCGCTGGCATCGCTCAGGTCGCCGTAATGGAGGAAAAGGTGCGTTTTGCCGCCATGTCGGTCAGAATAGATTGAATCCAGCCGCCCGGTGTTGAAGGTGCTGGCCCGGCGGATGATGCCATGGACCTCATACCCCTTGCCCAGCAGCAATTCCGCCAAATAAGACCCGTCCTGCCCGGTAATCCCTGTAATGAGCGCTTTCTTCGCCATAATCAGTGGAGATTCGGCAACAAAAGGCCAAATGGCAAGGAAGAACGCGAAAAGCCCATCGCCTCTATCCGCGCTTGACGGCTGAGCGGCGGCGTGATTGTTTTGTTCCCGCAACGGAGCTTGTTCCTTGTTCCACCACGCTTCGTAGCGGGCATGGCCGGGAGCTGTCCCTTGTAACGACACATCAATATCATTGTGAGCCTGTGACATGAATATCCGGCTGGAAGGGGCCAATGTCTGACTTGGAGGCATGGGCCCATATCGCGACGAGCGTTCCACCCGCCACTCTGCTCGGAGCAGCGCTTTGCGGGTATGGCCTCGGGGCCGTGGGCGGTCTGTTCTGCATGCGCCAGGAGAAATTGGCGGCCGCTTTCTCCTTTGGCGCGGCCACGCTCTCGGCTTTGAGCGGACTGCTGGCCGGACTTTTGATGCTGGGCGGCGGAGCGGGAACCCCCGCGCCGCAATTGGAGCTGCTGCCCGCTCTGATTCCTTCCCTCCGGTTCACCGTCCGGCTGGATGCTTTGAGCGCGTTGTTTCTCCTGGTGGTCTCTCTGCTCGGCGTGGCCATCTCGATTTATTCACTGGGCTACGCGAAGAGTTTCTTCGGGCGCAAAAATGCCGGCCTGCTCGGCGCTTTCTACAATGCCTTGCTGCTGGCCACGACGTTGACGTTTGTGGCGGATAACATCTGGATGTTCCTCTTCGCCTGGGAACTGATGGCGCTGACGGCCTATTGCCTGGTCAGCTTCGAGCATGAGAAGCCGGAGACGCGCCAGGCGGGAGTGCTTTTTTTCATCATGTCGCACATTGACGCGGGGTGCCTGATTCTCGGCTTCCTGCTGCTCTTCCAGGCGTCGGGCGATTACAGCTTTGCCAGCCTGCACGGCGTGGGCGCGGCGATGTCCCCCGGCAAACGCGACGCCGCCTTCGTCCTGTTCCTGCTCGGCTTCGGGATCAAGTGCGGCATCGTGCCCTTGCACATCTGGCTGCCGGTGGCGCATCCGGTGGCGCCCAGCAACGTGTCGGCGCTGATGTCCGGGTTGCTCATCAAGACCGGCATCTATGGACTGACTCGCGTCTGTTTTGACTTTCTGGGCGCGCCGCCGCTCTGGTGGGGGGTGACGATTCTGGCCGCCGGCACGATCTCGGCGGTGCTGGGCGTGCTCTACGCGCTGATGGAACACGACCTCAAGCGGCTGCTGGCCTATCACAGCATCGAAAACATCGGCATCATATTAATGGGCCTGGGCGCGGCGCTGATTTTCCTCCACACGGGCCACCCGCTTTTGGCCGCGCTGGGTTTGATCGCCGGGATGTATCACACCATCAATCACGCCTGCTTCAAAGGTTTGTTGTTCTTGGGGGCGGGGGCGGTGCTGCACGCAACCCATACGCGGAACATGGAAGAAATGGGCGGGCTGGCCAAACGGATGCCGCAAACGGCGTGTTACTTCCTCCTCGGCGCCGTCGCCATTTCCGCCCTGCCGCCGCTCAACGGATTTGTCAGCGAATGGCTGACTTATCAGACCTTGCTGCAAGGTTTCGGCACGACGGACAGTTTGTGGCGGCTGGCCTTTCCGTGGAGCGGGGCCATGCTGGCATTGACCGGCGCGCTGGCGGCGGCCTGCTTTGTCAAGGCGTTTGGCATCACCTTTCTGGCGCAACCCCGCAGCCCGGCGGCAGGCGCGGCGCATGAAGCCGGGCCCTGGATGCGCGCCGGCATGGCCGTGCTGGCGGCGGCTTGCGTGCTGCTCGGACTTTTTCCGGCGCTGTTCATCCGATTGCTCGATCCGCTCACCCAGCAACTGAGCGGAGTGCAGCTCAGCTCCCAACTGAGCCTGAACCACGGCCTGGTGCTGGGGTTGCCCGCGGAAAAAGCCGGCAGCGTCTCCACGCTCGGCCTGGTGCTCACGGGGGTTTGTCTTCTGCCCATTCCCCTGGCCCTGCGGCTGGTTTTCGCGCGCAAGGCCAGGACGCGGCGCGGGCCGACCTGGGCGTGCGGCCAGGCCGGGCTGACTCCGCAAATGGAATACACCGCCACGGGTTTCTCCAAACCGATTCGGATGATATTCAAGGCGCTCTTCCGGCCGCGCCGCGACGTGCAGCGCGAATACGACTTCTCGCCCTATTTCGCGACCAACATCCGGTTCGAGAGCCATATCGAGGAAGTGTTTGTCGAGCGCCTTTACCGGCCGTTGCGAATTACCATCCTGCGCGGGTCGCGGCGCATTCGCGCGCTGCAGGCGGGCAGCATTCACGCCTACCTGCTTTACATATTCGTGGCGTTGTTGTTGCTGCTGGTCTTCGCCTTATGAACCTGGACTTTTCAATCCTCCTTGCGCAAACGGCGCTGCTCTTGGTGCTGGCGCCCCTGCTCAGCGGCCTGATCAAGAACTGGAAGGCCAAGCTCCAGAACCGCCGCGGCCCGCGCGTTTGGCAGCCTTATTTCGATCTGCTCAAGTTTCTGCGCAAGGACATGGTCCTCTCCGAGCACAGCTCGTGGATTTTCTCCGTCACGCCTTATGTCCTGTTTCTCACGGCGCTGGCCGCCGGCTTGTTGCTGCCGCTGGTGACCGCCCAGGCCCCGCTGGGCCTGTTCGGCGGCGTGCTCGCGCTGGTGGGACTCCTGGCGCTGGGCCGGTTTTTCCTGGCGTTGAGCGGACTGGACCCCGCGAGCGCCTTCGGCGGGATGGGCAGCAGCCGCGAAATGATCATTTCCGCCGTGGCCGAACCGGCGATGATGCTGGCCATTTTTACGGTGGCCATCGCCGCCGGCTCCACCAACCTGAGCCAGATCGTCCTGGCCAGCCAGGGGCCGGGATGGAAGTTTTTCGATCCCTCGCGCGCGCTGGCGTTCACCGCCATGTTCATCGTCCTGCTGGCGGAAACCGGCCGCATTCCTGTGGACAATCCGGCCACCCACCTGGAACTGACCATGATTCACGAAGCGATGTTGCTGGAGTACTCCGGCCGCTACCTGGCGCTCATTGAGTGGGGCGTGGCGATCAAGCAGCTCGTCCTGATGGCGCTGCTGGTCAACATCTTCTTCCCCATCGGACTGGCGCCGGAAACAACGCCGGCGACCTTTGCCCTGGGGCTGCTCTGCCTGGCCGCCAAACTTCTCGTGCTCGCCGGGGCGGTGGTGCTGGTGGAAACCAGCAACGCCAAGCTGCGCCTCTTCCGCGTGCCCGACCTCTTGAGCGCCGCTTTCATCCTGGCCATGCTGGCCCTGGTTTCCACCTTTTTGTTTAGCTGACCATGAACCCGCCCACCGCCGAAACCGCCTCCAACCTCATCACCCTGCTGGCCTCCTTCATGCTGGTTCTCCAACTCCTGATGGCCGTGCAGTCCATGCTCGTGAGCAACATCCGGCTCTTTGCCCTGCAATCGCTCCTGCTGGCCGGAATTGCCGCGGTGGTGGGCTACGCCTACAGCGCGTGCCATGTCTATCTGGTCGCGCTGCTCACGTTCGTCGGCAAGGTTGTTTTTCTCCCGTGGCTTTTGGAACGGCTGGTGCGCCAGCTCAAGATCGAACAGGAAATCCGCCCCTTTGTCAACGTGCCCGGCTCCATGCTCCTCTGCGGGGCGCTGACCGTCCTGGCTTATGTCGTCGCCCACCCCGTCACCTCCCTGGAACGGCTGGGCAGCAACACGCTGGCCGTGGCCCTGGCCCTCCTGCTCACCGGCTTTTTTCTGATGATCAACCGCCGCAAAGCCATCACTCAGGTCCTCGCGCTTTTGACCATGGAAAACGGCGTCATGCTCGCGGCCATTGCCCTCACCAGCTACGGCATGCCGCTGGTGGTGGAGATCGGCATCTTCTTCGATTTGGTCACCGCCGTGATGGTGCTGGGCATCCTGGTCTATCGCATTCGGGAAAGCTTCGATTCCATGGACACCAGCAAACTCAACCAATTGAAGGGATAACATGCCGCTGCTCGCCCTCCTGATCCTCGTCCCCGCGGCGGCGGGACTGGCCTGCCTGCTGGTCCGGTCGCGCCGCCTCCTGCCAGCGCTGGGTGTGCTGGCCTTCAGCGCCACGCTCGGGCTGGGCATCGCCCTGGTCCGCCAGGTCCTGGCGCGGGGCGTGGTGACCGAGTGGAACGGATTCCTCTTCGCCGACGCCCTGAGCGCCTGGATGGTGCTGGTCATCTCGGCAGTGTCGTTGGCGAGCTCCATTTACGCGGTGGGCTATTTCCGCCGGGACCTGGCCGACGGCACGGTGACGGAGCGGCGGTTCCGGGAGTTCTATGTCCTCACCCCGCTCTTTGGAGCGAGCATGTTCCTGGTGGTGCTGGCCAACAATCTGGGCGTGATCTGGTTTGCCGTCGAGGCAACGGCACTGTCCTCGGTGCTGCTGGTTGCCCTTTACAACCGGCGGACATCGCTCGAAGCGGCCTGGAAATACATCATCCTCGGCAGCCTGGGCCTGGCGCTGGCGCTGATGGGCACGGTGTTCGTTTATGCCGCCGCCTGCAAAAACAACACGCAGTCGCTCACCAGCTTCAACTGGACGTATTTGATGGGCGTGGCCGGCCAACTGGACCCGCGCCTGCTCAAGCTGGCCTTTGTCTTCGCCCTGATCGGTTACGGTACCAAGGCGGGCCTTGCCCCCATGCACACCTGGCTGCCCGACGCCCATAGCGAAGCCCCCGCGCCCACCAGCGCCACGCTCTCCGGGGTGTCGCTCAAAATCGCGCTCTACGCCTTGCTGCGGTTCAGCATCCTCACCACCGCCTGCCTGGGGACCCCTTACAGCCAGCATCTGTTGCTGGGGTTCGGGTTGCTCTCCATGTGCGTGGCCACGCCGTTCATCCTGGTCCAGACCAACATGAAGCGCCTGTTTGCCTACCACAGCCTGGAGCATATCGGCATTATCTGCGTGGGCCTTGGCCTGTCGGTCCCGCTGGCCCTTTTCGGCGCGGTGCTGCATATCGGCTACCACGCCTTGGTCAAATCCACCATTTTCTTCGCGGCGGGCAACATCCATCAAAGGTGCCACACCCTGCAGCTGCCCAAGCTGGCGGGGCTGCTCAAGACGATGCCCGCCTCTTCCATTCTGCTCGCCCTGGCCGTCATCGGCATCGCGGGTCTGCCGCCGTTTGGAATCTTCTTGACTGAGTTTGGCATCGTGGCGGGGGGGATGGGAGCGGGTCGCGTTCTGGTCAGCGTCTTGTTCATCGCGGCGCTGGTCACGGTCTTTTCCGGCTTGCTCAGCCATGTCGCCCACTTGCTGCTGGGCGCGCCGACACAGGAAGCCCTCGGGCCGCGAACCCCCCTGAGTTGTGTGGCGGCGATGGCCCTGTTGATCGCCCTGCTGGCGGTCTTGAGCCTCTGGCTGCCCGCCCCGCTGCTCGAATTGCTGCGCCGCGCCGCGGCCCTCATCGGAGGATCGCCATGACCCTGCTTCCCGGCCTGCAAGTTGTTCTTGACGAGTTGACGCGGCGTTTCGGCGCGGAAATCGAGGAGGTTCGCGCTCCGCGGCCCAACGAGCTTTACCTGCACACCCGGCCCGAGCTGGCGGGCGCCTTCTGCTCGGCCCTTTACAAAAAGCACAACGGCCGCCTCGCCGGCCTCTTTGCCGAGGACGCCCGCGCCGGAGAAAATGTTTTTCTTGTTTACTACCTCTACGCCCTCGACTCCCTGCACGGCTTCGTCCTGGTGCGCGTCCCCGTCCCGCGGGACAACCCGGAACTTCTTTCGCTCACCAACGCCGTTCATGCCGTCAACTGGCAGGAGCGGGAAATCCAGGATTTGTTCGGCATCAAATTGATCGGCCATCCCAACCCAAACCGCTGCGTGCTGCACGACGACTGGCCGGAGGTTTGCCCGCTGCGCAAGGACTTCCCGGCCCGCGCCCAGTTGCCCCCCTTCTCCGGCGTGCGCCACAAGTTCCGCCGGGTCGAAGGCGAAGGGGTGTTCCAGGTGCCCGTCGGCCCCGTCCACGCCGGCATCATTGAGCCGGGCCATTTTCTTTTCAGCGTGGCGGGCGAACCGGTGCTCTATCTGCAATTGCGGATGTTTTACGTCCACAAGGGGATTGAAAAACTGTTCGAGACCTTGCCCATTGCGCATGGTGTGCGGCTGGCGGAGAGCATTTCCGGCGATTCCAGCTTCGGTCATGCCACCGCCTTCTGCCACGCCCTGGAACGCGCCGCCGGAAGGCCGGCGCCCCCGCGCGCGCGCGCCTTGCGCACCCTCTGCCTGGAGTTGGAGCGCCTCTACAACCACGTCGCCGACATCGGCGCCATCTGCAATGACGTCGCTTTCGTCACCGCCAACATGCACGCCATGCGTCTCAAGGAGAGCGTCCTGCGCCTGAACGAGGATTTGACCGGCAACCGCCTCCTGCGCGGCATGGCCTGTCCGGGCGGCGTGCGCTTCGATTTTGACGCCGGCCAGCTTCGCGCCCTGGCCGCCCTGGTGGACCAGTTCGAGAAGCAGTCCGCCGAATTGACCGAGATGATCCGCTCCAATTCCGGCGCCCGCGACCGCTTTGAGACCACCGGCGTGCTCAAACCCGAGGTGGCCGCCAACCTGGGCATCGTCGGCCTGGCGGGGCGCGCCTCCGGCTTCGATCACGACCTGCGCCGCGACTTCCCCCACGCCTTCTACGACCAGGTGCGATTCACCGTGCCCGTTTTCACGGAAGGCGACGTGCGGCACCGCATGGTCGTCCGCCGCGAAGAGCTGGTCCAATCCTTCGGCATCATCCGCCAAGTGCTGGACAAGCTGCCCCCCGGCGCCATCGCGGCCCCGATCGGCGAAATCCCGCCCGGCTGCGTGGCGCTGGGCTATGTGGAAGGCTGGCGCGGCGAGATCTTTCATTGGATCCACACCGCGCCCGGGAACCGTCTGGCCCGCTGCAAAATCAAGGACCCGTCCCTGCAAAACTGGCCGGCCCTGGCCGAGGTCATTTTGGGCAACATCATCCCCGATTTCCCGGTCGTCAACAAAAGTTTCAACCTCTCCTATTCGGGCACGGACCGCTGATTATGTTTGACATCATTCGCCAAAGTTTGAAAACCGGGATCGTGACCACCCGCTACCCGGCCGCCCCGCCGGAGGTCTCCAGCCGCGCGCGCGGACGGCCGGAAATTGACTGGGCCCACTGGAAGGACGCCCGGCCCGCCGCGGCCGTTTGCCCCACCGGCGCCATCTCCTTTGAGGACGCCAACGGCGGGCGGCTCGTCCGGCTCGACCTGGCCAAGTGCGTCTTTTGCGGCCTTTGCGCCGAGGCCGCGCCGGAAATCCGCATGACCAACATCTGCCTGTGCGCCGCCCGTCAACGCGGCGACCTGGTGGCCGGCGCCCGCTACCGTCTCAACAATGACGCCTCGCACGAGCGGCTGGTGGCGCCCCCGGCGCGGGCTACACCCGCTCGCGACGAACCCTTCCCGGCGGAACGCCAATCCCTTGAAGCCCTCGGCCTCGAACTCCAGGAGCGCGCCGCCAAAATGTTCGGGCGCTCCCTGCACATCCGCCAGGTGGACGCCGGCTCCTGCAACGGCTGCGAAGTCGAAATCAACGGCCTGAACAGCCCGGTTTACGACATCGAGCGTTTCGGCATTCACTTTGTCGCTTCGCCGCGCCATGCCGATCTGCTCCTGGTGACCGGGCCGGTTACGCGCAACATGGAACTGGCTTTGCGCAAAACTTACGAAGCCATGCCCGGTCCGCGGCTCGTCGCCGCGGTCGGCGCCTGCGGTTGCAGCGGCGGCATTTTCGGCCAGAATTACGCCACCTGCGGCGGGGTGGACTCGGTCCTCCCGGTGGATGTTTACATTCCCGGCTGCCCGCCCAATCCGCACGCCCTGCTGCATGGAATCCTCACGGCCATCGGGCGGATCCAGCCGGACCCGGCCACCCTCCGCCCGCCGGCGGCCTAAGGCCGGAAGGCTGTGACGAACTCATCGCAAGCGAAACCAACACCCGGCGGTTGCGCAATCCTCTTTCTTATGGTTCTCTTGGAGCCTTGCCAAGGACCCTGGAAAGGCCGTTACTTGGAAGCTGAATTATGACTCCGCTGCCGGACTCCGACAAGCCACGCGCCAGACGGACACGCCGACAGTTCCCGCTGCCGGGGTTGGCCGAGGCTCTGGAGCCAGCGTCTTCTCTGCTCAACCTTTGTGTGACTTTCGACCAAATAAATGGTTTCGCGGAATTTGCCTGGACCGCGCCGGTTTCGGCGGAACTCGTGGCTGTTGGCCGGGTGCGTTGTACGGGCGCGGACCAGTTGACCTGGGAAGTGGATGAGCACGGCCGACGAGATGCGGCTGTTTCTTCCCATCACCGCAATTCGGTTCGTTCCGCGTTGGACCGCTGGCTGAAACAGTTCCCCACGCGCCGCGATACCTTCACCGCATTTTGGATGCGAATGCAACCCGGCGCAAAAAAACCTCTCCGCGTCCAAGAGCCGCCCTTTGGTCCAAACGAAGCGGCCTGGCGCTGGATTGAGGACACCATCGTGGCGATGGCTGAAGCCTTGCGGATACAATTCTCCCCGCTGGGGCGAATGATGAACCAGATGCTTCCCGAAGCCGTGGAGAACTTTGAAACCTACGGACGCAGGTTGATGCGCAAGGAACAAAAACGCCGGGAGGAAGCAGCCCGGCGGCGGGAAAACATGGAACGGCTCGCGGAGAGGCGGCGCCATCTGGAGCAACGAAAAGCGGAGGCCCGCCTGGCGCTGGAGGCAAAGAAAACTGCTCAGGCAAAGGCCGCGCTCCAGCCCCCCACCCCGGATGCGCCCTCACCCGGTCGGCCTCGGGATCTGCCTCCACTGCCGGTGCGCTTTGAAATGCCGGCACTGGCGCTGCAAGAAACTACCTTCCCTCTGGCCGATTTGCGCGGCTTCTTTCTCCGCGAACGCGCGGACCTTTGGTGGGTCTCAAACCAATCGGACGATTTGCTCTGTTTGCCCCATTGCCGCATCGAGCGGCTGGAATACCAGATCCGCGCCGCGTTGCGCGTGCTGGGCCCCATGCGGGGTCGCGCCCTGCTTTCCGATGAAGTGGGTCTGGGCAAAACCATTGAGGCGGGCCTGGTGATCAAGGAGTTGCTCACCCGCGGCATGGTGAAACGGTTTCTCGTGCTCACCGTGCCTTCGCTGGTGGATCAGTGGGAGGAGGAGCTGGCCGACAAATTCGGTCTGGCCACCGCCACCACCAACCAACCCGGCTCGCGGGCTGACCCGCAGAAATTCTGGCGCGAAAACCCGGGCATTGTCGCCAGCCTTCACACCCTCAAACAGCCCGCCCACCTGGACATCGCACGGCAGGCGCATTGGGACATTCTCATTGTGGATGAGGCGCACTATCTGCGCAACCGCGAGTCGCAGGCCTGGCAGGCTGTCAATGCCCTGCCGCGCCAGTTCTTGCTCCTGCTCACCGCCACTCCGGTGCAAAATTCCCTCGAAGAACTCTACAACCTGATCACCTTGCTCCAGCCGGGGCAGTTGCCCTCGCCGAAGGAATTTCGCGCCCGCTTCCTGGACCCCAAACGACCGCGCCAGCCCCGCGAACCCGAGGAGCTGCGCCAGTTGCTTGGCCAAGTCATGATCCGCAACACCCGCGCCACGGCCGGCCTGAAACTCCCCCCGCGCCAGGCCGAGACAGTCCTTTTTGAGCCGGAAGAAAGCGAGCGGGCGTTTTGGGAGCAATGGGACGGCGAATTGCGCGCCCGCCTTTCCCAACTCAACGCCAGCCAATCCGGCCTCTGGGGCCGTTTGCTCTTGCAAACCGCCGGCAGCAGTCCGGCGGCCTGGCGCGCCGCGCTCGAAAAATTCCCCGACACCACGGCGGCCGCCCTCTGGCGCGAACAGGCGCCCCTGGAAAAAAGCTGGCGCCGGAAATGCGAATTGATTCCACCCCTGGCCCAAGGCGAGGGCGGCGCGGTCGTCTTTACCCAGTTTCTGGAAACCCAGGCGGCCCTGGCGCAATTCCTGCGCCATGCCAGGGTGGAAACTTTTGTCATCAATGGCTCCACTCCCGCGCCCGAACGCCAGCCCATCACCGACGCATTTCGCCGGCGCGGCGGCGCGCTGCTCCTGACCCACAGCGGCACCGAGGGCCGCAACCTCCAGTTCTCCCACCGCCTCGTGAACTTCGATCTGCCGTGGAATCCTATGGAGATCGAGCAGCGCATCGGACGTCTCCATCGCCTCGGCCAGCAACACCCGGTCCGTATCTGCAATTTCGTTCAAGCCGGATCACTGCAGGAACACCTGCTGGCGATTCTCCAGGAAAAACTCAACCTCTTTGAACTGGTCGTGGGCGAGACCGGTTTGGTGCTGGGCGAGCGCTTCGGCAGCGATGAATTCGCCGAAGAAGTCTTCCGGCGCTGGCGGGAAAATCAAGGCCGCGTCGCCGAAGCCATGGCTGGACTGGGCGATGAACTCGCCGCCGCGCGCAACTCTTACAACGAAGTCAAGCAACTCGACGCAACCCTTTTCGCCAAGGACTACGAATCCTTATGACTCCTCTCTCGAACCTCACACCCATCCGAACGGGAGGCAAGGCCATTTGACCTTCCTTGACCGGTTCCTGCCATGAAACTCAACCGCGCCAACTACGACCCCGGCCAGTTGCTGGATTTCTACGAACAAGGTTTCTCCGCGCTCGGCGCGCTCTCTGAGCGCACCTGGCACGACCGTCTGGAGGTCGTCGCCCAAGGGCGCGCCGCCACACTCTGGAATCCCCAAGGAGCGCTCCACCAAGTCGAATTGCACTTCACCCCGGCCGGCTCCACCTCAGCCCGCGACGCCGCCCGCGAAGTGTTTCCCGGCTGTCCCCTCACCTTTCAATTGGCCGAGGCCTTGCGACCGATGCCTTTGGCGCTCGAACGCTTCGTTCTGGCCGATGCCCCGGCTTCGCGCCCGCCGGACGCCGCGGTCGTGGATAAACTGTGGCGATCCCAGTTTGCCAGCGCCTCGCGCTGCCAGTTGGCCGCGCCCTTCAAGTCTGATTTTCACTTTTCCCTCATCGCAGTCGTGCGCTGCGAAATCCAGGCGATGGACCAGCATTGGTCGTTGCATCGTCTGGCGCTATCACTGCCCGGCGGGGAATCCGACGAAGCCCTGGCTCAAGATATAGGTTTCCACCAGGAAACCGCCGCGCCCTCCACGGAGATCCTCTGGCCGCCGCTCCATCCGGCGCGCTGGCGTGAACTGCTTCAACCGGCTCTGGAAAACGAAGTCGCCGGCGAAGTGGCCCGGGTGCGCGCCCGGCAGGAAAAAAGCCTGCGCCGGGAACTGGAACGTCTTGATGACTATTTCCAGAACTACGAACAGGAGTTGATGGCCCGCGCCACACGAAGCTCGAATGAAAACGCCAGGACCAAAACGGCCCTTCGTCTCGCCGCCGCGAAGGCCGAACATGCCCGCCGTCGCGCCGACCAGTTGGCGCGCCACCAAATCCTCGTTCGCCCCCATCTGGGCGCCCTGCTCTTGGTCGCCGAAAAGGCCTGGCGCGCTCAACTGCAAGTGGAGCGCGCACGCCAGCCACAGACCATTGACGCCCTTTTTGTGCCCCGCTCGCGCCGGTGGACATGGGACTCGCCAACGCCAAAATAAACCCGCACAAAGCGGGTCTTGAGCAAAATGATTCTGGAAGGGCTGTAAGCCGAATTTTGTCTGCCCCGATCCTTCGGGGGAGAGAATCATTTGTCTCAGCAGCCGATACCCGAAACCTCTCCCGCCGAGGCGGGAGGCGGAGCGGGCCGCTCCGGGGTTTCCTATTGGGCCTTGCACCCGATGGGGTTTTCCGTGCCCTGCCGATTTCTCGTCAGGCGGTAAGCTCTTGCCTCACCTTTTCACCCTTACCCCGCCCTTGCGGGCGGGGCGGTTTGATTTTCTGTGGCACTTTCCGTCAAAACGCCTTGAAGCGTTTCGCCCGCGTATATCCGCCGCAGCGGCGCTGCGGGGGTTGCGCGACATCGCGCCCTCTGGTGTTCGGACTTTCCTCCCCCGTCCTGCTTGCACAGGACGAAAGCGATTCTCCGCCCTTCCAAAACCGCCATTAATTTAACACGCCCTTCGGCCAATGACAAGCCGTGGAAAACTTTCCCCCTTGGGCTAATCCATCACCGCCAGGTCCATGTCGGACGTGTAATAGAGGATGCGGTTGCAATTGGGGCAGCAGACCAACTCCTTCTCCGCCTGGCATAAGACCATCACTTGAACGGGGAATTTCATGTGGCATCCGCCGCAGACCCCGTGTTCTATGCCCACGACCACGCTGCCGCCCTTCATTTTCAACAGCCGCTCGTAGCGTTTCAAAGCCGCTTCTCCCACCGCGCCGCTGATCTGCTCCCGGCTGCTTTCCAACTCCGCCAACTCCGCCTTCAGGTTTTGCTCCCGCGAGGCCAAATCCTTCAAGTGCGTCTCCGCCGTCTTTCCCAGTTCCTCAGCTTCCCGGCTGGCCGCCGCCACCTGCCTCTGGGTGGCTTCGGCCTGTTCCATCAACTCCAACTGCTGGTCTTCCAGTTTGGAGATCTCCGCTTGGCAGGTCTCAATTTCATGGGCCAGGGCGCGATACTCCTCGTTTTTCTTGGTTTGAAATTGTTGCAGCGAATATCTTCCGATCTGCTGCTTTTTGGCTTCCACTTCCACTTCCCTTTGTTTGCGCTCGCTTTCGATTTGTTTGGCCCTCGTTTTGGCCTCTTCCAAGGCGCCCTGCGCCGCGCCGGCTTGCGTGCGCATCGTCTCCCGTTCCGGCCCCATCCGCGCCAATTGCTCCCGGATGAGCATTATTTTGCGATCCCGGTCTTGCAAAATGAGAAGTTTTTCGATAACTTGATGCATGGCATATCCGTTCGTCTGGAAGCAAAACGTTAACCGCCGCGACTGCACAAGTCAATGGATTCGCGTCTTATTTGCGTCTTTTTGCCCGGTGGCAACCCCCGCAACGGCTTTGCCGCCAGTTTTATGAAGCCATTGCGCGCAGCGATTCTATCCGCCATTATGGCCCCCGGCATCTTCGGCGGGCCTCTTGCCATCCACGCGGCCGACCCGCCCGGCCTTGCTTTGGCCCGCCAGCTCAACGATGCCTTTGTCTCCGTGGCAGACCAGGTATCCCCCTCGGTCGTGATCCTTGAGGTGACCGAAAAACCCAGGTTCTTCGGACGCGGGCGCTTTAGCCGCCAGCAGCAGGGTGAAGGCTCCGGCATCATTGTCACGGCCGACGGCTACATTTTGACCAACGACCACGTCGTGAACAATGCCGACACCAACACCAATGGCATCATCGTCCAACTTCAAAATGGGCGCAGATTCCCCGCAAAAGTGGTCGGAACAGACCCCAGATCAGACATCGCCGTCGTTAAAATTGACCCCAAAGGCGCCAAATTGTCCCCCGCCCGCCTGGGCGATTCCAGCAAATTGCGCGTGGGCGAGTTCGTCGTCGCTATCGGCCATCCCCTGGATTTGACCTTCAGCGTCACCGTGGGCCACATCAGCGCCTTGCAGCGCCTGGTCCCTCGCGATGCGGACGATACTCTGGCCGACGAGCCGGATTACATTCAAACCGACGCCGTCATCAATCCGGGCAACAGCGGCGGCCCCCTCATCAACCTCGACGGCGAGGTCGTCGGCATCAACGACATGATCGAAGCCTATACCGACCGTCTCACCGGCGAAACCGTCAACGTCGGCATCGGCCTAGCCATTCCCGTCAACGTGGCCAAAGCCGTCAAGGACATCTTGATCAGCCGCGGCAAATTCGTCCGCTCCAGGATTGGCATTGTCATGGGCTCCTCCCAGGACCCGGACCAACTGCTCTCCCCCGGACTCAAACCCGTCTCCAACCGCCCGGCTGGCATTGAAGTCACAGACATCGTCACCGGCAGCCCTGCCTCAAGATCGGGGTTGAAGATTGGCGACATCATTGTGGCTGTGGACGACACCCCTGTCATCACCGCCCGCGATCTCTATCGCGAAATATCCTTCAAAAACCCCGGCCAAAGCATCGCCGTCAACGTCCTGCGCAAAGAAAAGCCTTTCACCATCAAAGTCACCACCGAAGCCGTTCCTGAGCTCCAGGAAACCGCCGCCGCCTCCCCGCCGGCCGTCAGCAGCCCCGAAGCCGAATGGGGCTTCACGGTCAAGGACCTGACCAAAGATCTGGCCAACAAATTCGGCCTCACAGCCTCCTCCGGCGTGATCGTAACCGATGTGCAGAGCGCGGCCCTCGCCAACAGGAGCTTCAATGCCGGCGGCGTTATCACAAAATCCCCAACCATCGCTCCGGGCGACATCATCACCAAACTGAACAACAAGTCGGTCACCAACGCCAAGGATTTCATCGCCGCTCTCAAAGCCATCGCCCCGGGCCAGCAATGGACCCTGGAACTCTCCGACAAGGACGGCCTCAAATTCAAAGTCCTGCGCGACCCCAGGCCGCCCGCCGAGTGAGCAGCCCGGACGCCACCCCGCTGCCTTCCACTCCGGTCGCCCCGCCGCTGCCGGACATCCGCTCCCAAACCCTGGAAGATGTGCAACGCCAGTTCGCCTTGTGGCGGGAGCCGGCCTACCGCGTCTCCCAGCTCCTGGAATGGCTCTACACCCGGCGCGTCACCACTTGGGATGCCATGACCAATCTCCCCATGGCCCTTCGCCGGCGCCTCCCGCAAACCTGGTCCCTTTCTTCCCTGCAACTGGTGCGGCTCCAGGGCGCGGGCGACACCACCCAAAAATTCCTCTGGCGCCTGGCCGATGGCGCCTTAATCGAAACCGTTCTTATTCCCACCAGCCCCGCGCTCTACGGAGAGCCGAGCGACCGCCACACACTCTGTGTTTCCACGCAAGTCGGCTGCGCCTACGGCTGCCGCTTCTGCGCCAGCGGCCTGGAAGGCTGGATACGCAACCTGCGCCCCGAAGAAATTGTCGAACAAGTCCTGGCCGTCGAGCGCTGGCATCATGGCTCCGCTGCAACCTCCCCCTGCCAGCCGGCCGCGCCGCCGCCGTCCGGCCCGGCGGAAGGCCGGCTCATCAACAACCTGGTCATCATGGGCATGGGCGAGCCGCTGGCCAATTATGAAAACCTCCTGCGCGCCTTGAGCATTCTCAACGCGCCGTGGGGCGGCGGCATTGGCGCCCGCAGAATCACCATTTCCACTTGCGGCCTCGCCCCGCAAATCCGCCGCCTGGCCGACGAACCGCCCCAGTTCCGCCTCGCCGTCTCCCTCCACGGCGCCACCGACCAGACCCGCGGGCGCATCATGCCTGTCAATAATAAGTACCCCCTGGCCGAGCTGGCCGCCGCCGCCGAGTATTACCGGCAAAAAAAGGGCCGCATGATCACCCTGGAATACATCCTCATCGCCGGCGTCAATGACGGCCTCGATCAGATCAAACCCCTGGCCGCCCTGGCGCGCCGTCTCTCCGCCAAGGTCAACCTCATCCCCTGCAACCCGGTCCAGGGGCTGCCCTGGGTCCGGCCCGCCGACGCCGCCCAGGAACTGTTCCTCGCCGCTCTGGAACGCGAAAAAATCCCCGCCACCTTGCGGCGCGAAAAGGGCCAGGACATCGCCGCCGCCTGCGGCCAATTGCGCCTCAAGACCGCGCAGGCATCAGCCTCCTGAGTAGCGGCGCAGATACTTCACCGCCACGCTCAAATCCTTCGGCCACGGCGCGGCGATGGTGATCGCCGCCCCGCCGACCGGGTGCGCCACCGTCAGTTCTTCGGCGTGCAGCGCCACCCCGGAGATGAGCGGGCGTTCGGTCCGGCCCGGTTTCAAACGATACGAAGCCTTCAAACTGGAGAGCAACAGCGGAGGCCCGCCATAAATCTCGTCGCCGATGATGGGAAATCGCAAATGCTTCAGATGCGCGCGGATTTGATGCGCCCGGCCCGTCCGCGGCCGGCATTCGAGCAACAGACAACCCGCGCCGGGGAACCGCTCCCGCACCACAAACGCCGTCCGCGCCCGCTTCCCGCCTTTGGCATCCACCCGCACCACCCCGCTTTGCAGCCGGTCCGGACCGAGCGGCGCGTCCGTGGCGAAGGCCTCCTCCGCGCTGCAACCGCGCGCCAGCGCCACGTATATTGCCGTCGGCTTGTCCGCCCCGAATTGATTCGCCAGCGCCACCAGCGCCGCCTTGTTTTTCGCCAGCAAGAGAACCCCGCTCGTCTCAAAATCCAGCCGGTGCGCGTTCATCAAATAAACCAGCCCACGCCCTTTGGCCCACGCCGCCCCCCTCTCGATGCCCCCGTGCAGCATCTTCATCAGATTGGGCCGCTCCGGATCGCGGCGATCGGGTGACGCCAGCAAGCCGCCCGGCTTGTTCACAGCCAGCAGATGCTCGTCTTCCCACAGCACGGGAATTTCCCAGTATTGGCCGCACTCCGGCGAGGAAAGTTTGAGGGTCGGGCCCACGGCAACGGGCTGTCAACCCGCGGGATGCTGCCCCATCACCACATGGGCCTCAAATTCGCGCATCATCCATTCCTGGTAAGCCGCATCCTGGCGCTGTTTGCGAAATCTCTCCAGGAAGGTCGGAATATCCCGCTGCACGATCGCCTCCTCCACTGGCGTCCGGGACTTCACGTAGGCCAGGAATCCGCCGGAGGGCGTCGGGGCAAATGGGGAACTCTGCCCGGCCGGCAACTCATAGACGATGCGCACCAGGTACTCGAACTCCTGCTTGTCCGTCATTTCCGGAATCGAAGTGGTCACCGCGGCAAAGGGCGTCAAGGTTTCCACCTTCACCTCTTGGGCCGCGCAGATCGCCTCAAAACTTTGCCCCCGGGCCAGCCCGTTCTTGACGGCGCTCTCAATATTGGCCCCGGCCACCTTGATCAGCTCCATCGCCTTTTCGGCCCGATAATCCTCCGTCACTTTGGCCCGCACGCTTTCCAGCGGCTGGTCCTCGCTGGGATATTTCTTTTCCAGGCCCACCAGATAGAACCCGTTGGTCCCGGGCAGAATCTGGTATTGATCGGTCGGATCGCCAATCTCCAGCTGGAACAAGAAGGCCACCGCCTTGGGCGCCAACGCCAAATCCGGCGGCGGGTTCTGCGCGTCGAATGGCTCCGTGGTCACCACCGTCAATCCGTTCGTCGCCGCCAGGCTCTGCATATCCTCTTTGCTCACCGGTTTCTCCTTGCTATGCCCCTCGAAGAGCCGGGTGGTCAAATCCGTTACATTGGTTTGGGCCGCCTTGGCCGCCACCTGCTTCTTAAAGCTTTCCTTGATCTTTGCCTTGGCCGCTTCCGGCGTGAGCGGCGCGCCCGCCTCGTCCTTGAAACTTGCCGGATCCGCGCTCTCGTAATTCATTTCTATCTGCGCGTCCAGATTCGTCATCCCCGCCAGGATGTTGCTCGCCAAGGCCATATAATTTGTCATGTCGAACCGGATGTAATTGACCTGTTCCCGCTCCGGCAACCGGTAAGCCGCTTGATGATTGGTATAATAATCCGCGATCTCCTGCGGCGTGAAGGTCACTTTGGCTTCATAATTGGTCAGCGGCAACCGCACCAGCTCCACACCCATGGTCTCATTGTCGCGCCGGAAGAAAAACTCCGCCTCCTTTTGCGAGATCAACTCTCCGGTCATCCCGAACAAGGACCTTAAAAGCTGCTGCCCCACCTCCCCCTGCACAAAACGATCAAAGTCATCCAGCGCCACATGGCCCTCCTGATTCAAGTCCCTCTTGACGAAGTCATTAAATTTCTCCTGCGGAAAGGGCGTCCCCTCCGGCACTCCGAACATCCCGCGCGTGTAACGCGCCTCCGCCTCCGGCGTCACTTCCAGATTCATCTGCTTCAACTCCCCCTGGATGAACAGCCGTTGGTACGCCGTGTTGGTCATCGCTTGCGACTCCTCCTCCTTGACCGTCGGCCAATGTCCCTGGTAGAAGCGGTAGAGCAGTCGCGCCTCCCGCATCGCCCCGTCAAATTGCTGCTGCGTGATGGACTCCCCGTTGATCGAGCCATGGGAAATCGCCGGGCGCGAGACCCCCATGCTCCCGCTGTTCCGGGCTGTGGGCGAGAGGAAATAGACGAACGAAACAATCGTCCCCACGATGATGATCCACATGATCGTCTTGTGATGCTTCCGAAACGTGTTGGTCATACTATTCTTTCAATTTCGCAAGCGGCCAGACTAACGGGCCTTTCCCCCGCGGTCAAACCCAAAAATCGCGCAAAAATCACGGCGGAGATTCTAGCCACACGTTGTTTGTGGAGGGGCCTTTCAAGGTAGGGTCGCCTCGCCGAGGCGACCGCTTCGGTAAGGACCACCCCGGACGGCTCGCCGAGCCGTCCCTACCAAGTTAATTTCAGTGGCCACGACTTTATTTGAACCGCTCTAATGGGCAAAAGCATGGTCCGAACCCTTTCCCTTCAAAACATGCCTTCAGGGCATCGGATGCGGCACGGAAAGCGCGTGCCAGTAATACAACCAAAGATTGTTAAGCCGGGAATACTCCACATGGCCGTCACAGCACACCACATTGAGGCCGCCGGGCAAAAACGATGTGGCGCTGATGTCAAATGCGGTTTGCGCCTTGCCGGCGTTGCTTATCCCGTGCCGGGAGACGCAAATCCGGCCCATCATCGGGGTGCCACCGCCGCCGCCCAAGTAGAGATTATACGTCCCGTTCAGATCGTCGCCCGCGGCGTCCGCCGTGCCGCCATCCACCCACGCGTCCGGCCATATCCCGTCAGTAAACAGCGGGGTTTGGGCCGAGTGCGTCGCATTTTGGATCTTCCCGAACATCCCATTGATCCCGACAGTGGTTTGAGTCGCCGCCCAGTAACCGGCCGTGTCCGTATCGCCGGCTCCCTGGTTCAGATAAAGCCAGCCGTTGAGGGTATAGCTGGCGCTGTCCGTTGATTCTGAACCCGCAAATACCCAGGCGTAATTTGCCGCTCCAGGCTGGCCTGTTGTCGGATTATTCGGTATATTGTTCGTTGGGGCCAGGGGACAGTAGCGAATGTTAACCACATTGCCCTGGTAGTTCTGCAGGGAGGGAACCCACGTTGTGCTGTCGTTGGCATAATTAATGCAACCGTAGTCCGTGGCATACAAATAACCCGCCAACCCCATCTCTTTGAGGTTGTTCTTGCATTGGGTGTCCATCGCTGTCAGTTTTGCCTTGGCCAGGGCCGGAAGCAACAGTGCCGCCAGGATGGCGATGATCGCGATGACCACCAGAAGTTCGATCAGGGTGAATCCGGCCCGCCGCTTTCCAACTCGCTCCGTGCAACTCGTAAAAACTCGGTTCATGGTTCTATCCTCTCGTTAATGCTTTGCTAAAAAAGAACTTGCGCGCTTCGCCTGCCCGCAAATCAACGCGTATGCCTTGCCCAAAAGTCGAGCTTCCCCCGCAGGCATCAAGCAACATCAGGGCACGTCATTAATATGCCACAAGTTGATGGCACGTTCAACAAAAACAATACCCACCCAAATGGGGGGGCAGGGTTGTTCACGGATTATCAACCACTTGCAATCCATCCCCTTTCCGGCCCCGCAAAAACGCCTCAAAAAACGGCCCTTTTGGCAGGCAAAACCGCCTTTTCCCAAAACTATTTTTCATTTCGCCTTTTCACTTCCCCCACCCCGGCCTCGATTCCACCCCTTTTTTACAAGGTCTTCATGGCCTTTTTGGCGCTGTCTTTTGCGACAAAACCAGCACTCAAAGGAAGCTTGACATACATTAGCAACTATGCTAGTGTCTTCAACGTGCAAAAAGAAGGTCGAGCCATTTTGAGGACCGCCGGGTCTCCCCGGTCAACCCCCGTCCACCGTCTCGTCCCCCGCCATGTCCGCCGTCTTGTCCGCCGTAGTTTTCCTGTCCTCCGTAGCTTTCTTGTCCTCCGTAGCGTCAGCGAAGGAGGAAGCGAAGGAGGAAACGAAGGCGGAAGCTTTGGCGAAGATGGTAGATGACATGGGTATTGGCAGGTGAGCGCACAAGCGTTACACCAAGATTGTATGAAACACAATAATACCAATACCCCAAAATCATCATCCACCAAAACGGCTGCCAAAGCCAAGATCA
>Ga0181539_1000987_pt1 | contig 32756 bp, 26 predicted proteins | sample PEATcosm2014_Bin_46_FD_119767 | JGI IMG/M metagenome (GOLD analysis project Ga0181539, IMG submission 119767) | Peatland microbial communities from MTU Mesocosm Facility, Houghton, MI, USA - PEATcosm2014_Bin23_60_metaG | ecosystem: Environmental > Terrestrial > Soil > Wetlands > Peat | place... | reverse complement strand
GCCACCGTGGCCTGCGCCACCACCATGACCGCCACCACCATGGCCTGCGCCACCGTGGCCTGCGCCACCATGACCTGCGCCACCATGACCTGCGCCACCATGACCTGCGCCACCGTGGCCTGCGCCACCATGGCCTGCGCCACCGTGGCCTGCGCCACCGTGACCTGCGCCGCCATGACCACCGCGGCCGCCAGCGCCACCGCGGCCGCCATGACCGCCGCGGCCTCCGCCGGCGCGGTATCCGCCGCCTCTGCCGCCGTGGTATCCGTGGCCTCCGTGACTACCCCAGCCGACATTGATAAAGAGTCCACCGCCTCCCCAGTTCCAGGCTCCCCAGCCCCAGCCCCACCAGACTGGTCCAATCGGTATACCGCCCCAAAAGCCGAATAGCCCAAATGTAGCGAGGGCTACCCCAGGCCAAACGGGGAAATAAGCGAAGGGAGGATACTCAGGATACGCCCAGGGCCCGTAAATCACTGTCGGGTCGTAAGTGGGCACATATACAACTTCAGGATTAGCGGGTTCAATCTCGATGTTCTCACCTGCGACGACCACCTTCTGCTGTGGGGACGTCTTGAGATTGCCGGCGGCATAAGCTTTCTGCCGCAGTCTTTGAATCGATGCCGTGACATCGGCCTGCTGGTTCAAGAAAGCTTCGCCCAGCTTTGTTGTCCACGCCATCTCCTTAACCATCATGTCGAGTACCTGCGGGAAAGACGCAAGCGCCTTAACGCTCTCGTCCCATTGGACTTTTTCCAGGGCGCTATTGAGCGCGTCCCCCGTAAGGCTCGGGTTTGCCTTTACCCATTGGCCCGCTTCCGTAACATCACCTGGATATGTAGTCGCGATAAGGATTTGTGCGACCAGCGTATCAGGATAGAGCGCAATCGGCGCAAGCATCTGGTCAAGCTCTGCATCGGTGAATGCGTTGGCAGGCGTTGAAGTTTGCTGTGAAAGCGCTCCGAACGGGACCATAATCACAACGAGCAGCCCAATCAGAGCACGCTTAAGAAATGCATTTCTTTTCATGTTTTCTCCTCCTTCATGTTGTACGAGTCCATAAGTCTCCTTTCACTCAGGTACTATTCGGATGTCTGATCAACTCTCTTAAATCCCATAGCTAAAGTTAACTCCGGGCTATTCGAACGCAACGCTTCGAGGGCAGGAAAGCTCAAAATCGAGCTTATTCCCGGCGAAACAGGAGGAATAAGTGATAAGGAAACGGGGGGGCTGCCTCCGGGGTGATTCGAACTCACCCATATACCGGCAGGCTCTGCCCTTGAATGTCTTTTTGGAAAGATATGCCAAGCCAGAAACATAAGTAATATATTCGCCATGTCAAGAAAGCGAATAACTTTATCATGAAATGCATTCAACCAGTGCCCAAAAAGCGGGGCGAGCTTCTGTAGAATTTAAATGGGAGAGGTTACAGATTGGTTACAACGAAAAATAGAGTAGGATCGAGTCCCATCTGTGATCCGGGTGAATCGGCGACCGCGATGAGGCCTCCCGCCCCCGACCATTGCGTGTGATAGACCTGCCGCGCGGTCGGCCCCCGCGCTACGCGCTCACACGTTGCAAAGAGACGCCGCAAGCATGCTTCACTTTGTGAAGCAATGCGAAGCTCGCGAAGCGTGATCTATACACCGGAGGCACTTCACTTTTTGGAAGCGCCCCACATTTAGTGTCTGCGCTGTCTGCATGGCTGCGCGGAAAGAGCCGATTCTTTGTGGGTCTTCCGGCAAATGCGTACCTATGTTTGGGTTCTTGCCCAGAAGGGGCTACATATAATAGCCCAGGGTAAGCGGAGCGCCACCCTGGGGTTGTGACGCCAACAAGAACCAGTTTTTACCCTGTAGGGGTTGCATAGCCGATCCCTTGCTGTTTAAACGCGCCGTGATTTCATCCTAAATATTCTTTTTATGTAACCCCTTCAGGGTATTATAAATAATCTGTACTCCTATTCTTCCCAGGGTGGCGCTCCGCTTACCCTGGGCTACCCTATGCAGCCCTTTCAGGGCAAGAAATTCAAAAAGCCCCCACCGAGTGAGTTCACAGCACACAGATATTGTCCTTTCTCGTCGTGCAGGTACTCGTTTGCCGGATGAACCTTTTTTTGAGCGGAGTATTGTATAAGTTTATCATACGAGGTCGTATTCGTGCATTTGTAATTATTCATTCACTCACTTATTCACCTATGTTTGCACTACAAAAAAAAGGGTTACGGATAGCTAACCGTAACCCTTTGAATTCTCGCAGAATCAAGCTGAAGACACGGGGGATTTCAAGCAGACGCACCAAGCTTTATGAACTCGGCACATCTATGGCTTTTTTTTGCCTCCGCCTTTACCGCCACCACCGCCTCCGCCTTTACCGCCGCCACCGGCACCGCCTTTAGCACCGCCGCCGGCGCCGCCTTTACCGCCTACGGTGGGGCCGTGGCTAGCGCCACCGCCTGCGGTGGGACCGTGGCTAGCGCCGCCGCCTGCGGTGGGACCGTGGCTAGCGCCGCCGCCTGTGGTGGGGCCGTGGGTAGCGCTACCGCCTGTGGTGGGACCGTGGCTAGCGCCACCGCCTGTGGTGGGGCCGTGGGTAGCGCCACCGCCTGTGGTGGGGCCGTGGGTAGCGCCACCGCCTGCGGTGGGGCCGTGGCTAGCGCCACCGCCTGTGGTGGGGCCGTGGGTAGCGCCACCGCCTGTGGTGGGGCCGTGGCTAGCGCTACCGCCTGTGGTGGGGCCGTGGCTAGCGCCACCGCCTGTGGTGGGGCCGTGGCTAGCGCCACCGCCTGTGGTGCCGCCTTTAGCTCCGCCTCCGGGGCCGCCAGCCGTGCCGCCTTTAGCACCGCCGCTGCCTCCGGCCGTGCCGCCTTTAGACCCTCCGCTCTTAAGTCCCTTCGCGACGTCACCTGCCGTCGGTCTGCCGCCTCCAGCGCCATGCCCGGTTACGCCTCCAGGGCCATGCCCGGCTGCGCCTCCTGTGTGCCCAGCGCCGCTGCGGGCCCCGGCCCCGGCCCGAGCACGTTCTGAACCGATATGGCCGCCTCTGGCCGCCTCATGGAAACTGCCGGTGCGCATGGAGGCGCGGTCAAAATGACGGCTGTTGATATTGACATTCCGGTTGATATTTATATTTATGTCATGGTGGGCCCAACCCCACGAGCCCCATCCCGCGCCCCAGACCGGTCCCACGGCTACAGCTCCAAAGAACCCGAACACTCCGACTCCAACGGCTACCCCTGGGAAAACGGGGTAATAAGCGAAGGGAGGATACGCAGGATACCACCAGGGTCCGTAGACAACTACCGGGTTGTAATTGGGAATATAGACAACTTCCGGATTTACCGGCGCAACCTCGATACTCTCACCCTGGACAACCACCTTCTGCTCCGCGGTAGTCTTGAGATTGCCGGCGGCATAAGCTTTCTGCCGCAGTCTCTGAACGGAGTCCATGACATCGTCTTGCTGGGCCAGGAAAGCTTCACCCAGCCTTTGTGTCCAGGCCGACTCCTTAGCCATCATGCCGAGGACCTGCGGAAAAGGCGCGAGCGCCTTGACGCTCAGGTCCCAGTTCATCCCGTCCAGGGCTGTATTTAGAGGATCTCCCTTAAGGGCCGGGTTTTCTTTCAACCAGCGGTCCGCTTCCATAACCTGATCCGGGTAGGTCGCCGCTATGAGGACCTGTGCGAGCAGCGAATCGGGATAGAGCGCAATCGAGGCTAGCATCTGGTCCAGTTCCTGCTGGCTGAATGCCCCGGTAGTCCCGGCATCCTGTGCGAAGGCCCCGTAAGGGACCAGCATCACGACGAGGATCCCAATCAGAGCGCGGATTAGAAACACATTTCTTTTCATAATCTCCCTCCGTCTAGTTGTACGAGTCAGTTTTCTCCGTTATGCCAAAATCATCTTTGCGACTTAGATAACGGATAGAGCCCGAATTTAGTTTACAAACCGGCTTTTTTTTATCTGTTTAATCGCAATGGCCCCTTCGGCCTCTTCGATGCGGGAAACAACGGCCTCGGAAGCGGGAGGCATCGTATGATAGACTTATACAATACCCTGCTCAAAAAAAGAATCGGCTCTTTCCGCGCAGCCATGCAAACAGCGCAGACACTAAATGTGGTGCGGTTGGAGGCAAGCCAAATGTGAGGCGTTTCCAAAAAGTGGAGTGCCTCCGGTGAATAGATCACGCTTCGCGAGCTTCGCATTGCTTCACAAAGTGAAGCATGCTTGCCGGCCCAGGATTGGCTGCCGGTGAACCTCATAAGACCCCGGTATATCCTGCCCCAAGAATCTCATAGGGGAGGTCGGCCAACCTTACAAAATCGGTTTTACATGTCAAGAGACAAATCACTTTTTTGCTGAATTTTTGAACCCTTATTGGGCACAAACCGGGCAGGCAGGTTTGTTTCAGGATAGAAAGAAAAAGGGAAGGAATCTTTGATACAAAGCTGGGGTCAGTTCTCCACACTTTCCAATGCTGCTTATGTCGAATCTATTGATGCCCGTGCTGCCAATTACTCGAGTCTTCGGGTGAGCAACCTATTTTTTTACCCATCCCTTCGATCGCATGCAATCATCGAATGCCCTTATTTCGCTCATGCCCCAGCCGGCGGCGCCGGGACCGGTGAATTCGGGAGATTGAATAAGCCTCACCTCCCGCATGCATGCGGTCTGGTCTTGATTGAGCTGCTCCTGGGACTTGCCTTCCATGGAAACCCAATTGTAACCCAATTCGGGCATGTGCGGCAATTGCATCGCGCACCCGGCAAGCATGATTACGCCAACGGCCAAAAAGAACAGTTTCAAGATCGCTCCCCTGGTTTATATCAAGCCGCAACCGATATACAGCCAACCCGTTTCCGGAGCCTGACCAATTTTCATTCTTACCGAGTGAAAATCATCTGATTACCTCCACCGGATCGAATTCGGACACTGCGCGGCAGATGTCCTGAAGGATCTTGCCGGCTTCAGGCCTCCACCTGATGGGAAAAAACCGGTTCAAAACTTCAGCGGCTTCCTCGATGGGTTTCCCGCTCATGAGACTGTAATAGGCGGCCTTCATCGCCAGTGAAGAAGTTGTCAATTCCGGCTCGCGCCTCCGTGCGCTGCTGCGAGCCTCATGGACGGCTTCATGAAGCAGACGCGAATAAAATCGGCTGAATTCACCAACTCGATCCACCCGCCAGTGTCCATTATCAAAGACGAGCAGGCGAGTCATTGCGGGAGAATCCGCGAAAGAGAACTGAATCCGCGAGTCTTCCGGCCCATAGTAGGCGAACTGCCAGTCATAGACTTGTATCGCCTTTCCCGGTCCGCCCTCCGCCTGGGTGAATTTTACTTTTCCGTTAGTATCCCCGAGGTCTACCATATCCAGCGAGATCCCGGGGCCGCATTTGGTGGCGATGAAAAGAGTTGTGCAGCAATGAGCACCGCCGGAATAGCAGTAGGCGAGAAGAATGCTGCAATCAGGAAGGGGTATGTTCGGAACAGCTACCGGCTCATGCGTTTTGAAAAAGCACTCGCCGGCAAAAAGCTCTTCCTCGCCCTTTGAGAACTTAAGAAGATAGGCTCCATTCGCCGATGACTCGGTGATGCAGAGCGTAAGTTCACCCAGCCTGAACTGGCGGGTTCCTTGCCCGCAGCCGTGCTCTTTATCCTTTGCAAGGGCGCTGTGCAGGGGAATGATGGATATTGCGAAAAGAGCGAAAATGGCTACCAGCTTCTCGATCACGCGAGCCTCGAATCGGAAATCGGATTCAGCTCTCAGAACTCAATCTTTATGCCCTGCGAAGTGTTGGGATCGAGTTTCGCAGAAACTGCCAAGAATTGAGTACACCTCACAACTGCTTCATAGAGCCCGGAGCTTAAGAGTTCCTTGGCCAAGAAAAGAGAATTGCATCCATTTGAAGGCAAACTTTAACAGGGTCGTTTCGTTGGTTTTGATTTGCTCGATTTCGTCATTCTCAATTTCAAACAGGCTCAGAAGGCGGCTGTTGAAAACCATTTCACGGAATTTGTCCGAGTTGTAGCTTGCAAAATAGAATATCTGCAGCTGCTTCTGGGACAGATGCGCATTCCTGAGCATGGGATGTGTGACTATTCCCATCCAGAGGTCATTGAGTTCGTAGTAGTGTTCGAGTCCCTGGTCCTTGAGCCATTCATCCATTTTCCAGAACTGTTCTTCTTTGAAGCCCATGCAATGGTCTTCGTGAAGAACAAAATAGTTCTCCAACACCACGCCATGTACGCGGTGCAGGCGTGAGGCCCTGGCAATGGGATAAATTCGACAGGCCGAAGGCCTGTCCTCGTAGACGACACAGCCCTTTGTCGACACAAATGGGCAGGTCTTTCGCTCGTTTTGGCTCATCTGGAGATAGGCCATGGGGAGCGGGCGGTTCTCGTCGAAGCCGCAGTCTGTGTAACGATCCAAAAAATCATCGGAACTGAGGCCGAGCCGGTTTTTGAGCCTGATGACGTCGTAGGGTGTCAGCAGCAATTTCAAATCACGGCAGCACTCGGTGAAGCAAACCACCCCTGGATGGCAGGCAAACCGAAATCCCCCATTCTCAACAGGTTCGATCTTCCCCTTAATGCATTCCGGCGCTGTTTCCCTTATTCCCATTTTTCACCATCTCCCGATCCGACGCGCTCTTGATCCGTCAGAGCTTCCCATTTGAACATCGCTGTTAAAGCGGACAGGGTTTTCGGCGGCTGGATCAAACAATCTGATAAAGCTCGTCCATTTGCGCGCGAATATAACGGAAGGCAAGTCTCAAAAGCTCTTTCATATCTTTCCTGACAAGGGAGACCATTTCGTCGTCCACCTCATGGAAGATCAAAAAGCGGCCGTCTTTGAGGAGTTCGGCAAATCGGTCCAAATCGTATGCGATGAACAGCACTCGTCCGAGGCCCTCGTTCATCGGAGCGCCGGGCTTGAATCCCTGGGGAACCACTGATTGAAATTCTGTGTCCATTTCCGCATATTCAAGGACCCCCTGGCATTGGAGCCAATCCCTGACCGTACCCCTGGACCGCTCGGAAAGGCCCTTGCAGCGCTCTTTGCCGGCGATGAGGCGGAATTGTGCATTAGTTGAGGAAAGGTCGAGCGGAAACATCCGGCATGCCCATGGCCGGTTTTCATAAACCCGGCAGCCCTCTTCGGCAACAAAGGGGCAGCAGAGAGTCTGAGGATCCATCAGGAGTTGCACGACGGGAATATTTCCGACCTTGGACAGAAAACTCCGAGTGTATTTTCCCAGAAACTCGGAAGACCCGATCCGAAGAGCCTGTCTAAGCCGCAACGTATCATAGGGGGTGAGGTAGATGTTTACATCTTTGCAGCACTGGGTGAAACATGGCAAAGCGTCATGGCAGGCAAAATTAAACGGACTGTTCTCGGTCAGATTTGGGGCCCCCTGAGTTGGCTGCATTCCGGAATTCCTCGTATGACAGACTTATATAATACCTGCTTAAAAAAAAGAATCGGCTCTTTTCGCGCAGCCATGCAGAGAAGCAGGACTGAGGACTGAGGGCTGAGCAAAAGCGGCGACCTTCTGCGCAGCCATGCAGACAGCGCAGACACTAAATGTGGTGCGGTTGGAGGCAAGCCAAATGTGAGGCGCTTCCAAAAAGTGGAGTGCCTCCGGTGTATAGATCACGCTTCGCGAGCTTCGCATTGCTTCACAAAGTGAAGCATGCTTGCCGGCCTCCCTTTGCGACGTGCGAGCGCTTAGCGCGGGGGCCGACCGCTCATTCTCGACAGCCCGCCCACCCACCCGCGAGACGGGGCGGTAGCGGGAGGCCTCTATTTCACCAGCAGTGATGCTTCGAAGTCCCGGAAGCCGGGACTTCCGGAAATCAATTTTTCTACAATTCCAAGCGCCTGCGCCCCTGAACATGCTACGAACTTACAATCGCAGATCTTTCCACATTGCGCGCAACGGTAGTCCTCATCCAGAGGCGATCCGCAGGAACAGAAAGGCTCGAGCACGAGCTGCCCATCCTCTGTGGATGCAAGCAGGTAGTCGATTGCGCGTAATTTCAAATCGTCCAGGGTTATTGCCATTGAACTCTCCACATTCTACAGACTCTCCACCAGCAGCTCCGAAAGCTCTTTGATCTCCAAAACTTCCTGTTTTTCCAGGCTGTTGCAGGCATCAGTGATCATGTTAACGCAATAAGGACATGAAGTGGCGAGCACTTCGGCTCCGGTGCTGACGGCATCCAGTACTCGAAGCTCGCCGAAGCGCTCGCCCATGGGAACCTCGGCCCAAATGCGCCCGCCTCCTCCGGCACAGCAAAGACTCGACTCCTGCGAGCGCCGGAGTTCCATGATTTCAGTTCCGGGAATGGATCTCAGCAGCTCCCTGGGCGCATCATATATACCGCTGTGCCTTCCGAGATAGCAGGGATCGTGGAAACAGGTCTTCTTGCCGGATTTTGCGCTCGGACTGATCTTGCCCTCAGCTACCAGCCGGCAGAGAACCTCGGTGTAATGAAAAACTTCCCATTGTGCCCCGAGTGCGGAGTAATCGTTCTTAAAGCTCCACAGGCAATGCGGAGACGTTGTAATAATCTTTTTGACTCCGTTTGCGGCGAAAAGTTCCATATTTGCTCCGGCAAGCTTTTGGAAGAGTTCCTCGTCGCCGATCTTGCGCATGCTCTCGCCGCAGCAGTTTTCTTCCGCCCCGATTACTCCAAAGCTCACGCCACCCCGAAGCAGAAGCTGCGCTATGCTTCGCGCGATCTTCATGCTGCGCGTGTCGTAACAAGAATGGCAGCACACGAAGAGGAAATACTCCGTGTCCGGTCCAAACCGGGGAATATCGAGTCCTTCCTGCCATTGAGTCCTTTTCTCACGTGGACCGGACCACGGGTTTCCGTTTGCGTGGGAGCTTCCCAGTATCGGACGCAGGCCGGCGGGCGGCATACCCCCTCCGATGATGCTCGAACGCATCGCCCTGACGTTATCTATGATTTTTACTCCTCGCGGGCAGCTGTTCTGGCACATTGCGCAGGTCGAGCAGGCAAAGAGCATGTTCTCATCCTCGAAGCCCTCGATTCCCATCTGCCCGAGCCGCTGCATGTAGCGTACATTAAACTCCTCGCTCGTTTGTCCGGGCACCAGCCTCCAGGGGCAAAGATTTGTGCACAGACCGCACTGCATGCACCAGTTGATCGTCTCGGCCCCCATTTCGATTATATAATCCTTCATCTCCAGCAGGATGTTTTTCGGTTCCATTTCGAGTGCTCCTTGCAGTCTGATTTGCGAGCGCCATGGCGGATTCAGATCGGATCAATATCCTTTGTAGGGATTGGGTCCGATACTGTTCAGTTTTTCGGCAAAGCTGTCCAGAATCTCCGGAATCCGGCTATAGTCGGTAATCGAAATCTGCTCCAGCCTGACGCGATCTGATTCAAGAACGAGCCTGTTAAGCGTTTCCTGAATCTTGGTCATGCGGATGTCGGCCAGTTCGCTGCCTTTGATGAAATGGCACTGATAGTCGTTTCCGTGCTTGCATCCGAGGAGCAGGATGCCGTCGATTCCTTTCGAGAGGGCATCGGCGATCCAGACGAGGTTCATGGAACCAAGGCAGCGCACAGGGAGGAACCTGACCCATGGATTATAAGACAGCCGCCCGATCCCGGTCATATCCAGTGCGGGATAGGCGTCATTTTCGCACGCCAGCACCAGGATTCGCGGTTTTTCATCATACTCGTCGGGCACATTGATGCTCTTGATCATGTTTCCAATCATGCCCACAGAGTAATTCTTAAAGGAGATAATCCTTTCCGGACAGGCCCCCATACAGACGCCGCACCTGCGGCAACGGGTCGGGTTGGGCAGAGGATTGGCCTTTTCATCTTCGTTTATCGCTCCGAAGGGGCATTCTTCGGTGCAACGCTTACATTGAGTACAGCGCTGCATGAAGAATTCCGGGTAGCTCTGGTCTCCCGCCCTTGGGTGGACGGCCTTTCCCTGGGAAACCATTTCGACGCACTGGATGGCCTTCAGGGCAGCTCCCATCGCGTCGTTTTTCGCGCGTTCGTAATCCATCGGTGCGCGAACCGAGCCGGCGGGATAGATCCCCGTGCGGCGCGATTCATAAGGAAAGCAAATAAAGTGGGAATCCGGGAACCCGTATTCAAGGGCGGGCAGCTCCGGTCCTTGCCTGTACTTCAGGTTGAGAAGGTTGGAAACAAGAATGCTGTCGGCCGGGACCTGCGATTGTTCCTCCCCGTCCTGGGGGGTCTGCGTCTTGAAAGGCTCGCCTAGCGCGCTTGTCGGGACCATTCCCGTCGCCAGCACTAGCAGGTCCACGCTCTCCGACATGACCGGGGAGCGGGTGAGTATGTCGTCCGAAGTTATCACCAATCCGCCTGAACCGTCGTCATCTATGCCCGTGACAGCCCCCCGCACGAAAATCACACCTTCTTTCTGGAGTTGCTTGTAGAGCAGTTCGTAGTTTCCCGCCGAACGCATATCTTTATAAAAAATATAGACCGGCGTCTGTGGGTTGGCTTCCTTGAAGTATTTGGCTTGCTTCAAAGATTCAACGCAGCACGCGGAGGAACAGTAAGGCAGGTGGTCTGGGTCGCGTGAGCCTGCGCAAAGGACAAAGGCCACGCTTGTAACCGGCTGGCCGTTCGAGGGGCGCTTCACCTCGGCTCTCTTGAACATGGCTTCCAGTTCCCAGGCGGCGATCACATCCGCAGATGCCCCGTAGGAAAGGTGTCCCAGCCTGGAGGCATCGTAGGGCACCGACCCGGTGGCCAGAATTATCGAGCCTACCCGCTCCGAGTTAGTCGAACCATTTTGCTGGATCTCAACGTCGAACATGCATGGGGCCCCTGAAACCGATTGCACCCTGGCCCCGGTATAAACCGTTACGCCAGGCTGGGTTGCCAGTGAGGCCGTCATATCGTCTAAATTGAATTCCTGAAGGCTTTCCCAGGGAGGTTCGCAGGGAGGCAGCCGGTGTACGCCGTTGAGATAGCCTCCGAGCTTTTCTTCTTTTTCCACCAGAACGACTTCATATCCCGCGCACGCGGCTTCCAGTGAGGCGGTCATTCCGGTCAATCCCCCGCCGACCACCAGAATTCTCTTACTGAGGTCTTCCACGACAAAAGGTTCCTGCGGTTCGGAATCCCTAACCCGGACAAGACCCATTCTGAGGGCATCTTGAGCCATCATGAGGGTGTCTTCTTCCCCTGCCGGCTGGGACCATGCAACCTGTTCGCGCAGGTTGACCCTCTCGATTATCTTGTCAGGCGGGAAAGTGAACACGTCCGTCATGACCCGCTGTGAGCAGGCTGCGATCACGGCCCTGCTGACGCCTTCCCCATCCATATCGGCGACTATACCAGAGACGCCATTGGGTGCGCACAAAAAAGGGTCCCGGCGGCAGACTGCGACCTTGTATTCCGAGGCCACTTCGGACAGAGCGTCCAGGTCCATGCTCTCGCCGATCCCACAGCCCGAACAGATATATACGCCGATTTTATTTTCCATCCTCTACCTCCTGCAAGCCTGGATAGCCCGAAGAACGGCTGCGGTCGCATCCTGAACGCTCGATGACACGTCGGCGGGACTTTTTACGCACCCGGCGCCGATTATGCCCGGCGTATTACCACTGAGAAGGAAGCCACTCTGGTCATAGGCTGCCTGAGCGGGGATTTTATCTCTGGCTGTACTGGGGACCATGCCGGCAGCCAGAACGACGAGATCAAAATCATCCCTTAGTATCTTTCCTGTCGCCTGGTCTTCAACCTGCACGGAAACCATTCCCGTTTCGGGGCTTTCCGTGATCTCCCCTGCTTTGCCCTTCACCAGACTAACTCGCTCATCCTCCCGGACCTTGTTGAAGAAGGCTTCCTGCCGGCCGAGGGCTCGTATGTCTATGTAAAAAATCGAAACACTTGCCTCCTGATCCTGTTCGAGCAGATAGGTTGCCTGCTTGAGGGACGCGAGGCAGCAGACGCCCGAGCAGTAGGCAAGGTTGTTTTCGTCTCTTGACCCAGCGCATTGAACGAATGCAATCTTCTTCACGGGTTTTCCATCAGAGGGCCTCGATATGATGCCTCTGGTAGGGCCATTTGCGGATGCAAGCCGTTCCATTACAACATTGGAGACCACATTTCGGCACTTTCCGGCCCCGTAGTAGGAGATGGACGATGTGTCGAAAGGCACCCATCCGGTGGCCCATATTATGGCTCCCGCTTTGACCGCGACGGTTCGGGGAGCCATATCCAGCTCCACGGCCCCATATTCGCAGGCAGCCTCTATGGCCTTGGCCTCGGGCGTGCCGATTATCTCCGGGGCTATTACATAGCGCATAGGGTATGCAAATTCATGAGGCAGGTAAGCAGCTTTCACAGTGCTTAAGCCATAGTTGAAAGGGTTTGAGACTTCGGTTTTTGCTGCTTGGGAGCATTTTGCGCAAGCGGTGCATTTTTCGTTCACATACCGGGGATTGATCCGTATGCCGACTGTAAAATTGCCCGATTCTCCCTCAATTTTTTCCACCTCTGACATGGTCATGACCCGAATGAGCGGATTGCTCCGGATGCGGCGGAAGTTTATCTCGAGTCCACATTGAGGTGGACAAAGCTTCGGGAAATATTTGTTCATGCGCGCGACCCGGCCGCCAAGATAGGGTTCCCGTTCGACCAGGATCACATGCAAACCCGCTTCGGCAGCTTCAACAGCGGCGCTCAGCCCGGCTATGCCGCCACCTGCGACAACAATCGTCCGGTTGCCATTTTGAGCATCAGCCATAGGATTCCTCCATCTATTCTGATTTATTCTCCCGAAAAACCGATTTTTAGGAAATTAGGCGGTTCGCAAAGAAGCGGAAAACCAAAGATGTCATTGGGAATACCAGCGAAGTTGCACCAGGCGGAACCGATTTCGCGTAAGGCATTCTGTCAAACTGTTCTTGCGACCAATGCGTTTTAGAATAACCCTGGAATAGAGCTTTTTCAATGAGAAAATGGCGCGGATCAAGCCGGGAAACAGCAATGAACGAAAGGAGACCGATGAGAGCTGTTTTTGTTTTGCCCGAGGGCCGGCGGCTAATGTATTGCTTCACTTGACAATATGAATTGCTCAATAGCCTTCCGCACCGCCCTGATAAACTCCTGAAAGGTCCCGCCGCAAGGAAGGCCCGTCCCATAAGCAAGATCTCCAAACATCCTAGCCCTCAAGCCTTTGCTGAGCTCCAATTGCACGCCCATCCCACGCCTGCACCGATTGCAGATGTTACGCTTGTCCAGACCCATTAAGCTCCACGTCCCGCGAGGTGTCTTGAATCCCGCCTGCCGTAGTCTTTCTTCTATGCATTCTCTCAATCTGAAGTCGATCCCGCCCACGTAAACAACTTCTTCTTCTTCTGAACAGCCATGTATCGAGATAATGGTTTCCGAACGGCGGGCGGTTTCAAGGGCCTCAGGCTCGTCGAAGAGGGTGCTCGCAATATGGAGGTCTTCGTTTCCAGCCTTCTTTATCCCTCTTAAGGTGTAGAATGTGTGCTCGGCGCCCGCAATAGCCTCGGCAACTTCGGAAGTCCCCGGTTCTATTGCTCCCCCGTGGATGCTGATTACGGCAATTCCCGAGCTGCCATGGCGCCGGCGCACTTCATAGCCGGCTCCCCTTGACTCATTTGCGCTCAGGTGCTCAAAGCAAGAATACTTGCCCATTAGTGCGCAATCCCATGAGTGACCGTAGTTTGGATTTCGAGCCTTTCATGCTCACCGTGGTTAATTCTCTTAGGCGCCTCTGAATTGTTACAAAAAAGGAGACGCGCTCTTCAGTGCATCTCCTTTTCTTGAATCAGGCGACAGGGATTTGGTTAGTTGCCCGTTGCAGCGCCGTGCAGCTTGATCTCAACCTTTTCGTCCAGGCCTGCATAGTATGCACGGAGAATCTCAAGCACTTCATCCCGGCCGAAGTGATCCGGAATCGGACTTCCTTCCGAAAGACCTTTCCGCAGTGCGGTACCGCTCAAAAGAACGCGGTCTTCCTTGCCGTGGGGGCAGGTCCTGAGGGATGCCATGCCGTCGCATTTATGGCAGTAGAAGGTCCAGTCGATTTTGAGCGGCGTGCACAAAAGTGCTTTTCCGCCCGCCGGTTTGGGGATCTTGTCAAAAATGGTCTGGGCTTCGAACATGCCGTAGAAATCGCCCACACCGGCATGGTCGCGGCCGATGATCATGCGGGAGCATCCATAGTTCTGGCGGAAGGTGGCATGAAGAAGGGCTTCACGGGGACCGGCATAGCGCATATCCAACGGATACCCGCCCTGAAGGACCTTGTCTTCCACGAAGTAGTTCTTGACCAAAGCATCAATACATTTTACGCGGACTTCGGCGGGAATATCACCGGGTTTCAGGTTGCCGACCAGGGAGTGAATGAAAACGCCGTCGCAGACTTCGACAGCGATCTTGCACAGATATTCGTGGGAACGGTGCATGGGGTTGCGCAGCTGAAGAGCAGCTATTTCTGTCCATCCTCTTTCAGCAAAAATTTTTCTCGATTCAGCCGGTCTCATGTAAACACCGGCATATTTGCTGGGATATTCGGCCTCACTGAGCACCTTGACCGGGCCGGCCAGATTGACTGCCTTCTGCTCCATCACCATCTGAACGCCGGGATGATCATCTTTGGCGATCTTCCAAAACTCTTCAGCAGTCTTGGTGCCTTCTCCCATATAGACTTTTTCACATTCAAACTTCTTGTCGGCCTCGGTTATTTCATATTTCTCGGTGACCTTCATTGTGGCCATGAACTCGTTGCGCTCCGGATCAAAAAGAGCGATTTCTTCACCGATTGCGATTGCGGCGGCGTCTTCCTTGGATGCGGAAAGGGTTACGGGAATGGGCCAAAACGTACCGTCTGCCAGGAGATACTTTTCGCAAACACCTTTCCAGTCGGCCTTGGTCATGAAACCGGTCAGCGGGCTGAATCCGCCGATGCCCATCATGATCAGATCGCCTTTTTCACGGGGGCTGATGTCGATTTTTTTAAGACCTTGTGCTTTTTTCAGTTCCGCTGCCAGTTCCGCGCCTTCGAGCAAACAGCATGTCAAGCCTTTTCCTCCATGAGGGGGAATTAATTCTGTCGGCATTTGTTTCTTTCTCCTTATCAAAAAAGTGTTGGGTTATGTGGTTATGTCATGGGGCAACCCATGATTACGCACCTGAGTCCCTAACGTCTAATAACCGTAATAAACGAAATGTTCAACAGGCCAACCACATAAAAAAACATCGTTAAGACTTTAACAAAAAAACCTCCCGGCCCAATACCGGCGCCAGGAGGTTGTTCAAGTCAACGTATTGCCCTAAACCGGAAGATTGACAATGGGGACCTTCTTCATAGTCCACTGATTGGTTTTAGGATCATATACGGAGTTAACGAAGCACTTCCAGTTCTTCTCGTCCATGTCGGGGAAGTCGGCGCGGAAGTAATACCCCGGCCAACGGCTCTCTTCGCGGAACAGGACATGCCGCAGATGGCTTTCCGCGATCCACATCCGGTGGGTGTTTTCCCATACGCGGAGCAGTTCGTGGAGGTCGGCAGCGGCCAGCTTCTCGGAGTCTTCCTTGAGCATGACAAGCAGCTCAAGACCTCTTTCGAGCAGGGACTTGTTGGTCGTGAACTGCGCGGATACGCCCCCGCAGTACTCGTCCATGATCTTCTGGAGCCGGAACATGAACATCTTGGGCTTCATGAATGCCGGATTGATGTCCGGGTCGCTGGAGTACTTCACGTTTTGTTCGTAAAGATCCATGGGGGCCAGGATTTTCTTCTTCAACTCCTCGACTGCTCCCATGTCAACCTTGGGCATGGTGTTGTTGTCAAGGATGAATGCTATGGCGCCCTTGGCGGCAATACGGCCTTCGGCATGTGAGCCCGAGGAGAACTTATGGCTCGATGCGCCGGCGCCGTCGCCTGCTGTGAAGAGACCCTTTACTGTGGTCATGTGGTTGTACACACCGATGGGTTCCCACTGTTTTTTGTATTCGGCAGGCATGACGTCTTCCGGACCGCATACCCATGCGCCGGAAGCCCCTGAGTGCGAGCCGATGAAGTAAGGTTCGGCCGCTGCGATTTCAGAGGATTTTTCTTCAGGCTGGATGTTCATACCGGCCCAGAGCAGCGACTGGCTGATCGTCATGTCGAGGAAGTCTTCCCAGGCTTCGCTTTCGAGTTCTTTCATTTTCCTCTTGAAAGCCTTGGGGTCGTCTTTGTACTGGGCGGCGATGTTGGCGATGGCCTCTTCCGTTCTCATGTAAATCGGGCCTTTGCCCGCCATAACGTCTTCCATGCCGAGCCAGTTGCGCAGGTTCGCCGGGATGGGTTTGCCCAGACCGTACGGCGCCCACTTCGGCAGCTCACCGGCGCGGGTCACCATGTATTCCTCGCCCATTGCGTTGGTCGCCCGGGACTTGAATAGCAGAAACCATGCCCCAACCGGGCCGTAGCCGTCTTTGAACCGTACAGGAATGAAGCGTACCTCCTGGCAGGTCATCTCAGCGCCGGCCTTGATGGTGAAATATGCGGTCGACCCGGAATTCCAGGGGGGGTACCAGGCGCGTCCCAGACCCTCACCGACCGAACGGGGACGGAAAACGTGAACGGCGCCGCCCATGCATGCGATCGTCGCTTTGGCTTTGAATACGTAAAACTTGTCCTCGCGAACGCTGAAACCCACGGCGCCGGCGACGCGGTCACCGTCCATCAGAGGCTCAACTATGAAAACGCGCTCCAAAAGCTGGCCCTGATCGCCCATCGTAGCCAAGGCGTTTTTTGCCGCTTCGGCAACGATGACCTTATAGGATTCACCGTTGATCATGATCTGCCAGCGGCCCTCGTGAACGTACTTGCCATCGGCATCTTTCCATATCGGGAGACCCCACTTGTCGAAAAGATGGACCGAGGAGTCAACGTGGCGTGCGATATCGTAGACCAGGTCTTCACGGGAGACGCCCATGAGGTCCTGGCGTACGTACTTGACGTAGTCTTCCAGGGTGTTGTCGCCGGCAGCCCAGCCAATGTACTGGTTAATGGCGGAAAGACCCATTGCAACGGCGCCGGAACGATCAATGGCGGCCTTGTCTACGACCGTAACCTTCAGGCCGTTTTTCTTTGCCCAGTATACAGCTTCGAAAGCCGCGCCGCAAGCCGACATTCCTCCGCCGACTATTAGAAGATCGGTTTCGACCACTTCGGTTTGAAAATTAGGCATATCGTTATCCTCCTTCAGCGAGCGATTATCTCTTCAGGGTGGGAATAGCCGCCGCCCCTGTAGAACCTGGTTCTGTACACAGCACATTAGACTTGATGTCGTCCGATCCGGTCGAGAAGCCGGCAAGCGGGTCAGCTTTACCTTCCGGGGTGGTCCGGATGGGGAACTTGAAACGCTTTAACGTGCCGTTACGGAATTTGACCGTCCACATGATGTCTTCGGAGCCGCGTAGAGGAACAACTGAGGCCCCCATCGGGACGAAATCAGCATAGGCGCGTACATCAATCGCTTGCTGAGGGCAAATCTTTACGCAGTTGTAACATTCCCAACACATCTCCGTGGCCCGGTTGAAAGCCTTCATCGTGTCTTTGTTAAGAACCATCAGATCGTTGGGACAAATGTACATGCAAGCAGTTTTATCCTGCCCTTTGCAGCCGTCGCATTTTTCAAGGATCACAAAACTTGGCATAATTTACCTCCTAAAGGTTAGTTCAAAAACGCCATGCCAACAAACCCCAATATCGAAGCGAATTTCCCACACCTCCTTCCTCACATTGTCTGCCCGTGGGGGTATAGGCAAACAGATTTTTTCAATTTTGGCTGTTTCCGCAGACAACTAATGATCTTGCTCGAGGATTTGCATTTCTAGGTTGTCTAAATGAGGGGTATTTCCTGACCTCATGCGGCTAATGCGCAATTTTCCCCGACGATATGACCCGGCGTGAGAGTCATACCTTCCCTGTTACGCCAGGTGATGTCTGTCTTGCACCTAATGTTTTCCTCCAATTCAGATCTCGGTTTAAAGGCCTCCTGGCTGGCAGGGTTTGTGCGAAAAGTTTCGCACGCGTACATATACAAAAATGCACACCCCTGTCAAGAAAATTTTACGCGGCATTTTGCCAGCGCCAGGTTTTTAGGTATCGTTTACGCCGGAAAGGACGCTAAAGAAAGGCGTGAGGCTCAGGGCGTCATGGTTTACATTTCCTTCTCGCCAGCATTCTTCTTAGTAACATCTTTTGTTTTCATTCGCAAGTGCCCGAGAATACGTTTTTTCCATTTCACAGGGGGATGGGATTTGCAATAGTCTCTATTCTGAGAGAAAGTGCAAAAGGTATCCAGTCAAGATTGCCCTCATATTCAGTTCCGGTTCTTAATTGCTGAGGGGTGTGGTAAAACTGTCCGGCGCCCGCGTGAAGCGGAAATCAGAAATCGGAAAAAACCAGGCATGGCCGAGGTTGATCCCGCTTTTGATGGATCAGGGGGAGAGGCACCCTTTTCGGGACGGAAACTAATCTGATAATGACTGCATGCGGCCCCAGCGTTGACGCGCAAAAGGTGAAATAAACCCAGCAGCACGCTCGATTCCCGGCAAGATGTGCCATGGGTTTAAATGAGGGGATATTTTTCTTATGAGAGAATTCTGGAACTCGGCAACAGGCCGCAGGATGACCGTCCTTGTGATCCTTTCCATTCTGCTCACAGCTTTTGGCACTGCCGGATATATGCTTGTCCAAGACTACTCGTTTATCGAAGCCCTCTATATGACGATCATAACGCTTTCGACCGTGGGTTTCACCGAAGTTCACCCCCTGGACAACAGCGGCCGTATTTTCACAATGATTCTGATTCTGCTGGGCGTAAGCTTCGTTGCTTTCTCCCTGGCCTATTTCAGTCAGATTTTGCTCGATGGAAACCTTCTGGAAACATACCGGAGGCGTAGATTGAAAAAAAAGCTCGATCAACTTGAAAATCATTACATAGTTTGCGGCTACGGGGAGATGGGGGAGATAATCGTCGGGGAGCTACTTAAACACAAGATCCCTGTCGTAATCATCGAGTCCGATGAATCGGTTCTTGCCCGCTTGAGGGAAAAAAATCTGACGCACCTTTCTGGGGACTCCACAGACGAAGAAAATCTTATTTCCGCCGGGATCCGCCGTGCCAAAGGTTTGGTATCGGTAGTCCCCAAGGATTCGGAAAACGTTTTCATAGTCATCACCGCGCGCGATCTGAATAAAGACCTGCTCATATTCGCGCGCGCCAGCTCTCCAGGCACCGATAAAAGGCTTCTCAAGGCCGGGGCCAACCGGGTTGTTTCGCCATACGCCATCGGGGCCATCCGGATAGCGCACAATATACTGAGGCCCACCGTTACCGATTTCCTCGAGCTTGCCCTGTCCGGGGAGGGAATGGAACTCAGCATGGAGGAAATCCGCATTCCTGAAAATTCAAAACTGGCCGGTATGCAACTGATGGACTCCGGCGTTCGCAGCAATTATGATTTGATCGTCATGGCCATCAAGCGCGCTGATGGAGCGATGATATTCAATCCGCCTCCGCAGGAAAAATTCCAGGCCGGGGATATCCTGGTGGCAATCGGAGCAGTTGAAAACCTGTTGCGTTTCGGGCAGTCGCTGTAATATGGCTGCGGCTACCCGGCCAATCCTCCCTCTACATCTTAAGACCGCTATTTAATTTGACAAAACCGGGCTTGTTCCCATATACTGCTGAGGCGCTTGGATACCCGATAGGCGCCTCAGGAGCAAGATTTCTTACCACTCTTTTGCATGGAAAACGCGCGGCTTCACTCAATAAAGAAATAGCGACACTGTGTATAGGCGGAGGGCAGGGGAGCGTCCCTGCCGTTCAAAGACCCTGAAACGTACTCAAGCTGATGGAGGTACGCCTGTGAACTATGAGAATATTCTTTTTGAGATTCACGATGGTGTGGGGGTCATGACGTTTAACAGGCCAAAAGCCCTGAACGCTCTCAATGCATCCACGCTGGACGAGGTTGCCGATGTGATAAGGCGTGTGGCTCGGGATGACGCAATTCGCGTGCTGGTATTTACCGGGGCCGGAGACAAAGCGTTCGTGGCTGGAGCCGATATAACCGAGTTCCTCGGCTTTAACCCTTTGACTGCCCTTTTTTTTGCAGAAAAGGGCCAGCGGATTTTCTTCGAGATCGAAGAGCTTCCCAAGCCCGTTATCGCGTGTGTGAACGGTTTTGCACTTGGGGGCGGGCTCGAAATCTCAATGTCCTGCGATTTTATCTACGCTTCCGACAGGGCGAGATTCGGCCAGCCGGAAGTAAATCTTGGGCTCATTCCCGGATTTGGCGGAACGCAGAGGCTCTCGCGTCTGGTGGGCCGCGCCAAGGCAAAAGAGATGTGCATGACCGGAGAAATGATAGATGCTCAGCAGGCCAAAGACCTTGGCCTTGTGGCCAAAGTTTTTCCGGCTGACCAGCTTTTCGATGAAACCATGAAAGTCGCGCGCTTGCTTGCCTCCAAATCCATGGCGGTACTCAGGTCCATAAAGAAAGTTGTCAACTCCGGCGCTGACGTGGACCTGAGAAATGGCTGCGCCCTTGAGGCTGAAGCCTTCGGAGTCTGTTTCGGAATGGAGGATATGAAGGAAGGTGTTTCCGCTTTTCTAGAAAAACGTAAGCCCCAGTTCAAGGGAGCCCTGACAAAATAAACCTGTACCCCACGGAGGAAATCAACATGAATTTCGAGCTGACGGACGAGCAAAAGATGATTCAGGAAATGGCCCGCAAGTTTGCCGAGCGGGAAATCAAGCCTGTTGCTGCCGAATTCGACCGGACCCACGCCCATCCTGCTGAAATATGCGCAAAAATGGGGGAACTGGGCCTTATGGGCGTAACAATTCCGGAAGCATATGGCGGGGCGGGAATGGACTACGTCTCCTATGCCCTGTCGACGATCGAAATATCCAAAGCATGCGCCTCGTGCGGGGTCATCATGAGCGTTTGCAACAGTCTCTACAATTTTCCGGTATACGCTTACGGCACAGAGGAGCAGAAGCAAAAATACCTGCGTCCCGTCGCAAGCGGTCAAGCGCTTGGCTGCTACGGACTGACCGAAGCGGGCGCAGGCTCCGACCCGGCAGGAATGTTGACTACGGCGGTTCTAAAGGGCGATGAATGGGTGATAAACGGAACCAAGCGATTTATCACCAGCGGAAATGTTGCAAGATACTGCGTCCTGGCTGCGATTACCGATAAGTCCGCCGGGTACAAAGGTATAAGTTCCTTCGTTATAGATTTCGAAAATACGCCTGGCTTTCACGTGGGCAAAGTCGAGGAAAAGCTCGGAATTACCGCCTCCGGGACGTCGGAACTGGTCTTCGAGGACGCTCGCATACCGGCGGAAAACCTGCTGGGCAAACCCGGCCAGGGTTTCAGGCAAATGCTTACCACCCTTGATGGGGGGCGCATCGGAATCGCTTCCCAGGCGCTTGGAATCGGTAGGGCCGCCCTGGAAGACTCACTTGAATATAGCAAAACCCGTGAGCAGTTCAAGCAGCCCATTTCCGGTTTTCAGGCCATCCAGTTTAAGCTCGCCGATATGGCCACGCAACTGGACGCGGCTGAGCTGTTGATCCTGCGCGCGGCGTGGCTCGAGGACAATAAGAAGCCCTACGAAAAAGAATCGGCAATGGCCAAGCTCCTCGCTTCGGACACCGCAATGTGGGCCACTGTCGAAGGGGTGCAGATTTTTGGCGGATATGGATACTGCAAAGAGTACCCGGTGGAAAGGCATATGCGCGACGCTAAAATCACGCAGATCTACGAAGGCACCAACGAAATAATGCGCCTCGTGATCGCGCGAAATATCCTCAAGGACAGGTAGAGAAGAAGTGAGAAAATCATATGATCGGGAAAACGATTGAGCAAATCAGGCTCAACGAAACCGCCGAGTTTTCAAAGACGGTTTCCGAATCTGACGTCTACCTTTACGCAGGTGTGACCGGTGATTTCAATCCCGCTCATATCAATGAAGAGTATGCGCGGGAAACTTTTTTCAAAACAAGGATCGCTCACGGCATGCTGGCGGCAGGGCTCATCTCGACTGTCCTGGGAACGCGTCTGCCGGGTCCTGGTTCCGTTTATGTCAGGCAGGAGCTTAATTTCCTCGCTCCAGTCAGAATTGGCGACACGGTGACCGCGCGCGTCGAAGTAATCGAGATCATGAGCGAGAAAAAACAACTGAGGTTAAGAACTACCTGTTCATCGCAGGACGGAACGCTGGTTTTGGACGGCGAAGCCATAATCAGTCCACCCCGCCCGAAAAAGGCCGAAACCGCGAAATGAGCAGGCGCCGGAGATCGGTTATTGCGTAATGCCAGGGAACAGGGGCGGGGTTTTTCTGCGAGCCGGGAAATCCCAGCCCCTTTTTCAACAGGGTGATGAAAAAGGATTGGAATTCCCAAATCAGGGCGAAAAACCCTATAGACGTCACCCCGGCGAAAGAGACTGTGTCGCATCCCCCCTTTCCTAAAGGGGGGCAGGGGAGATTGTGATTCTCTGATACTACATAGGCACCTAAAATCCCCCTCGATCCCCCTTTACAAAAGGGGGAAGCAAAACCTTGTTCCGTGGGATTTGCCCGGGCTTTACTGAATTACGACACAGTCTCTTCCGCCGGAATGACGAAATCATTAGCAATTTTCAGACGTTTCTCCCACCAGAGCGCCCTTTTCCATCATCCTGCTAAAGCTTTGCTACGGTGACACTATGAAGTCCAGGCGGCAACCGTCTTGCCGGCCGTCAATGCATCATCAATTCTCCTTGTCGTCACTTATCCGTTTCTTTGACGAGTTCACAATCGAATTTAGAAACTGCAAGGGAAGACAGAAATCTCCTGTAATCATCCAGCGAATCGTACGGCCCGTGGACTCCCATCATGGAGCGCCAGTTGCTGCCGGCGGCGTAGTCTATTATGTAGAGCTTTCCATCCACTCTAAAGGATGCGACCCAATGATGGGGCGGGCCCTGCCTGTTCTTGATGAACACTATTTTTGCCTGGTAAGCCGGGTTGATTCTGTTCAGAGCGTCCTTGGCGAACAGGGCGCCGTCCTGGCAGATACCCGATTTAGACTTAAAGGACTGTTCCGGGGTTTGGGGCTGCCATCCATGGACCATCTTGCTTTTGCCCATGTCGTAAGTGAATTCTTTGTGCATCCAGTCGGCTACGTCTTTATAGGAGGTCCAGCGAGCCACAGTCTGCTCGTATGTGGCAGAGTCCCCCGCGCCGGCGATCCCTGGAAACGCGATCGTCATTGTAAATGGGACCAGAAACAGAAACATTGCTGAGACCCAAGAATTTTTCTTCATTGAGATGATACTCCTGAATCAATTATGGAGGGTTTGGAGTAGAGGAGGTGGAAACCGGAATGAGTCGGTGTCAGCCTAAGAACCCCGCCACGCTGAGCGTCGAGATTGAGGCGTTCTGCGTGCATAGTGCCGCTGCAATGAGCAAGCCGCCATAATTAAAGGGCTTTGCGATGGAGATGATGGGATTCGAACCCACGACCTCAGACTTGCGAAGCCTGCGCTCTCCCAACTGAGCTACATCCCCGGTGTTCGGAACATACCCTCTTCCGCATGCGGTGTCAAGAATCACCGGCGCAAATCACCAGCGCAGAACAGTTTCCATGCAGGTCCCAAATGGCGATAACGGAAAGAGGCGGATTTGAGCTTTGGGGCTAAAAGCGCCGGCAAAACTGCGGGTGTCTCATCCGGTAATCCCGGATGGACGCCAGGCTGGTCAGAACAGCCTCTTTACCCAGACGAGGCTCAGGTTAATGCCGACGTCATATTTGCAGAAGCGCTCTATCCCGCATGGATCGGGTGAGGCGTGCTTGAGGTCAAGCAAACGGTCGAAATCCTTCTCTATGACTATGTTGCAGAAATCGACGGGAACCGAGCGAACCAGACCCAGTTCCTCTTCGTTCCAAAGGGTGCCGGCAATGTCCCCCACTCCAATCTCCAGCATATCGGTTCCACAAACCTTGAAACACGCTCCACAGGTGCAGCGGTGGATCGAGTCGAAGTCAGTCGGTATGTGATGGCCGTTATCGCAGAAAGGGCAGATTATGACGTGGATACCGCTCACCCTTCTGGCGTGGGTCTTTGCACTTATTGACTTGAAAAGCTCTTTGTTTTTAAATTTCATTGTGCGCCTGCCGCATCACGAATTGCGCTCGAGCCAGGGTGGCCTGAGTCATGAATTAACGTTTCGGCTTGAAATAAAACCGGAAATTTGACATAAAAAACTAATCTCACCAGAATCATTTGCAAGTCATCACCATTTGGAAAAGGAGTGTCTTTTTGGGCGGCATTCATACATCTTCCGACAAGGTAAAGTCAATCCTGAAAATACTCGACGAATTTTATCGCGACGCAAAATGTTCGCTCGACTTCCATGACCCGCTCCAGCTCTTGATCTCGACCATTCTCTCAGCCCAGTGCACCGATGAGCGGGTAAATAAGGTTGCACCGGCCTTGTTCGAAAAGTATCACTCTGCCAGGGCGTATGCCGAGGTCCCCATAGAGGAGCTCGAACAGGACATCAAATCCACGGGTTTCTATCATAATAAGGCGCTGGCCATCAAAGAGTCATGCAAGATTCTGGCCAACCGGTTTAACGGCCAGGTGCCTCCGGACCTCGAAAAATTGGTCGAACTGCCCGGAATAGGACGAAAAACGGCAAACGTAGTATTGGGCAATGCTTTCGGCATTCCGGGAATCGCCGTCGATACGCACGTTGCGCGGGTGTCGGCACGGCTTGGTTTGACCCGCGAAAAGGACCGGGACAAAATCGAGCAGGACCTGATGGCCCTTATTCCGAAGGAGAGATGGATCAAATTCTCTCATCAGTTGATCCAGCATGGCAGAACCATTTGCGTCGCCCGGAAGCCGAAATGTTCCATCTGCCCTTTACGTCCTCACTGCGTCTATGGGCTGGATGAATCGACGCCGAAGGCCTGAATTCAGCTTAAATCAGCATAATCCGGCCAATTTTATCACCGTCTGCCAGCCGCCAATTCACGGTGTCGCCGTTCTTTCCCAAACCCGCCTCATCTTGAGACCTTAACCTCCGCCGCCTGGGCCCTCGGGACGGAGGGAATCATGTTCTGAGGCTCTCCAAGAACGAACTCGCCTTTTTCGATCCAATTCCTGAGAATCTCGGCGATCTCTTTTGCGCGGACATAGCTGGAGAGCGGCACAGTTGGGATTTCTCTGCCCTCGACCCTGATCGTTCCGGAGCGCAGTTGGGCGTAATTGACTTCACAAATCGGGTCCTGCAGTGTGAAACTGTAGTCCTTTACCTGGGTAACGATATCTTCGTCGGAAACGCCAGTAAACTGGGCCATCTCCTCATCCAGGATGGGGATAGGAATCCCGACCCCGACCACCAGAGAGGACCCGTAGCCCAGGATACTCGCGCCCATGAGCCATCGCGGACTCATCTCCTTGAGGTCGCCGATCAGCATCAGCGTACCTGCCGGGCTGCGAGGGGTCCCATTTGGAAGCCGCGCCGTTTCGGGTCTGTGCTGAGTGCCGTGCCAGGTTATGAAGCCCTGGGCGCCTCCCAGGAAGATTCGCGTACCCAGGCCAAGGGTCTTGTAATAGGGATCGTTCAGTAAGGGGCTGAGCTGACCGGCTGAGCAATAATTGGCGTTCCCAAGGTTGGGCTTCAGTGTGCCCATGTATGTGTAAATTGTCTTCCTGGAGACGTTAACGGCGCAATTGTAGTTTTGATAGGCGTTCCGCGGATTGCACAACGTTGCGGAGGGAAGCTCCTTCAATGTAAAATTCTTTTCGAAATAACGATTGGGATAGCAGTCGGTCCCATAGGCTTCCGCGCGAAGGTGCACCGCTTTTCCGCTCACCAGGTCCTGAATGACGTGCCCGCCGCCGTATTCGAACGCGCCTGGGTGAATTTTGTTAAGAGGGTCATCGGCATCCGGTTCAGTTGCGCCGATGTAGATATCTACAGCGGCAAGGCCTGCATAGGCTGGAACATTATTGAGCCAGACCTTTGACGCCTTTATGGGCGGACTGGTATGTCCGAAATTTATGAAGGCGCCCGAGGAACACATGGGAGCAAAAGTCCCGGTGGTCACCACGTCCACCTCCTTTGCAGCCCTTGCAACTCCCTTCTTCCTCACTATTTCGACCATATCCTGCGCCGTAACCACGACAGCCAGGCCTCTGCGTATCTTTTCGTTTATCTCCCGGTAAGTTTTACTTGTTCCCATTGTCTGCGCCCAATCCTGCTGTTGGTAAAAAAAGCCATTGTAAACCAAAATGTTACTCGGAGGATGATAACCTTCAGCCGCGATGATGACAACCGATCAGAGGGGGATATCGTCACCTTCCGGCCGGGATGCAATATCGTCACCTCCGCAAATATCTGCATTATATGGATTGTACACTTCGGGGACGCGGTCCTCGAAGCAGGGGATAGTCTTTCGAAAGTCGCTCATCTCGAAAGGGTTGAGCGCCCTCACAATGGACTGCTCATCCTGTCCGGCCTGGGCAAGAACAGTTCCCAGGGGTGAAATGATTGCCGAAGCGCCGCCCCAGGTGATTTTCTCCTCGGCGCCGCATCCGTTGCAGCCGACCACGAAGAGTTGATTCTCAATCGCGCGGGCGCGCAGGAGCAACGACCAGTGTTCGATCCTCACAAGAGGCCAGAGGGCTGACACGCAGATTATTTCCGCTCCGTCGAGCGCCATTTTTCTGGCAAGCTCTGGAAAACGTAGATCGTAGCAAATCATCATACCGATCTTTCCGATGGAGGTTGAAAAGACCTGCGCAGATGTCCCGTAACCGAAATGCCTTTGCTCGTTGTAGAGCGAAAATAGATGAACTTTCCGATACTTTCCTGCAATCCTGCCAGTGCTGTCTATAAGATAACCGGTGTTGAATATCGTTTTGCCGGCTGCCTCGGGAAGGCTGCCGACAATCACAAGGCGCTTATCTAAAGCAATCTTGCACATTCTGTCCAGGATCGCAGGCGTTTTCTCAGCCATCTCCCTCAGGACCGGATATGGAAAAGAGCAGGACCACATCTCTGGCAGGACCGCCAACCGGCATTTTCCGGCGGCAAGCTCAAGGAGCATGCCCTCCGCTGTCTCGCAATTGCGTTGAACTTCGCCGGGTTTAATCGAGAACTGACAACACCCGGCGACGATATCCCGCATAATTGAGCGCTCCAGTGCATTTTGTTCTTGAACTATTTGCGATAAGCGGTTTTCATTCCCCCCGATATCGGACTTCAAAACTCTTCTACTGTTCCGCGAGCCGCTCCGATATTCGATAATCTGTTCAATTAACCGGAGAAAGCGAATATGTCCGAACAAAAGAACGATGTGTTTCAAAAACCGGCCCCCGCCGCGCCAATTCGAAATCCGTATATCATGAATTTCCTCAAAGTGCTGGTGGAAAAAAAAGGGGAGCAGCATCAGACCGAGGATCTCAAAAAACTCCTGGGCGATATGTACCGGCTCTTCGAAGCCATGCTTGGACAGAATATGGTAAATGCGCTGCCCGAGGAGGTGAGAAAACAATATCTCGCAATGGCTGAAGATCTGCCAAATCTGAACTACAAAAAAATTGGCGCCGTTTTCGATGAAAACGTCAAGCATTACGAGCGGATTATGAAGGATACGATGAAGCAGTTTGCCGAGATCTATTTTGAAAACAGGCAGTTCAGCCTGGAGCATTATCCCGTCGAACTGCAATCGGAGTAACAGAAAGCCGTGCGCTGAAGCTTGAGTGGGATATCGGAAAATAATACCGGTGGAGAATGAAATGCAGGAAGACAAGACTATCTGCCCACATTGCAATCATAAAATGCAGAGGTGGAGGACCCCGCCCGTTTCGACCTGGAGCGCGGAATATTTTTATGTCTGCTTCAATGACAAATGCCCTTATTACGTTAAGGGCTGGAAGCACATGCAGAAATCGACCGCGGTCGGCTGTTCGTACCGGCACAGGTACGATCCTGATACCGGCGCGTGCGGCCCGCTTCCTGTCTGGTCCCCGGACGCCGGTAAAGACCAGATAATTGAATAAATCCGGGTCTAAAGAAGGGTGAAGGGGTGAACATTCCGCTCTTCAGGTTCGCTCCGGGCTTCCCGCTTTATCCAATCTGCCGGCTGTCTTTGCTGCGCTCTCTCAAGGCAACCTGCGCGGCCGCCAGCCTGGCAATGGGCACGCGAAACGGCGAACAGCTAACGTAATTGAGTCCGAGATTGTGGCAGACAGCAATTGATTTTGGGTCACCTCCGTGTTCTCCGCAAATTCCCACTTCCAGGTCAGGGCGCGTTTTTCGACCCAACTCCACGGCCGTTTGCATCAGTTTCGCCAACCCTATCTCGTCAATGCTTTCAAACGGGTTTTCGGGCAAAATCCCCTGTTGTATGTAGTCGATCAGGAATCCCTTTTCGGCATCATCCCTGCTTATTCCGTAAAGCATCTGAGTAAGATCGTTGGTGCCGAAGGAGAAAAACTCTGCATGCTCGGCGATTTCGTCTGCGGTAAGCGCTGCGCGCGGGACTTCGATCATGGTGCCGAACTTGTAGTCGATCGTTGCTCCGTACTCCTCCATGACCTCTTTTGCAACCGTTTCGAGGGCATTTCTTTGCGTTATCAGTTCATTGACGTGAGCAGTGAGCGGGATCATAATCTCAGGGAGCACATCTACCCCCTGCTTCGCGCAGTGACAGGCGGCCTCGAAGATGGCCCTGACCTGCATCTTTGTCAATTCAGGCATCATTATCCCCAGGCGCACGCCGCGCAGACCAAGCATGGGATTGGCTTCCCGCAGGGTCTCCACACGCCTGAGGATGTGCTCGTCTTCTTCGATCTTGTGCAACAGTTCGTCGATTTCTTGCAAATTCCTGGCATGGAGCACGCGGATCTTGCTATCCGTAAGCTCTCTCATAAGCTGTTCGAACCCGGGCAGGAATTCATGCAGCGGAGGGTCGATCAGGCGAATTATCACCGGCAACCCATCCATGGCCTCAAAAAGACCGATGAAATCCTCTCTTTGGAATGGCAGCAGCCCATCTAAAGCCTCACGCCTTACGGTAGGCTCATTGGTCATGATCAACTTCTGTACCAGAGGAAGGCGCTCAGCCTGGAAGAACATATGCTCGGTGCGGCAAAGGCCGATGCCGCTGGCGCCATACTCGCGGGCGCGTTTGGCGTCATGAGGGTAGTCGGCGTTGGCCCAGACGCCAAGCCGCCGGAAGCCGTCAGCCCATCGGAGCAGTTTCATAAGCCATGGATCGGAGATGTCGGGCACCATCGTTTCCACTTGCCCCAGGAAAACCTCTCCTGTGGAGCCGTCGACTGAAATCCATTCCCCTTCGTGGATGAGCTGGTCGCCAACCGTCATCAGATGCCGTCCGATATCAATCTCCAGTGCAGCAACGCCGACCACGGCGGGCTTGCCGAACTGGCGCGCAACCAACGCCGCATGGCTGGTTCGGCCACCGCGGCTGGTAAGAATTCCTTCGGCTGCCAGCATCCCGTGCACGTCATCGGGCTTGGTCTCCGGCCGGACCATGATCACCTTTTTGCCTTCCTTTTTGGCCCAGCTTGCGGCCAGATCCGCATTGAAAGCGACCATACCCACCGCCGCGCCGGGAGACACATTCAAACCGCTGGCCAGCAATCTGCCCTCACCCTTTGCGGCCCTTTTGGAAGAGGTATTGAACTGTGGGTGCAGGAAAAAGTCCACCTGCTCGGGAGTGACGCGCATAACGGCTTCCTCCCGGGTTATCAACCCATCTTCGGCCATATCAGCAGCGATACGAACAGCGGCCTGAGCGGTCCGCTTGCCGCTGCGCGTCTGCAACATCCACAGGACGCCGCGCTCGACTGTGAATTCGATATCCTGCATGTCACGGTAATGTTGTTCGAGTTTGCTGGTGATCTCCACAAACTGGTTCCAGGCCAGCGGCATCGTCTGAGCCATTTGCTCAACCGGGTAGGTTACCCGGATGCCTGCAACTACGTCTTCACCCTGGGCGTTGATCAGGTAGTCGCCCTCTATCTTTTTCTCACCGGTTGTTGCGTTGCGGGTCATCGCCACGCCGGTGGCGCTGTTCTCGCCCATGTTGCCAAACACCATTGTCTGGATATTCACGGCGGTGCCCAGGTCGTGAGGAATTTTCGCTGCATTTCGGTAATCGACTGCACGCTTGCCGTTCCAGGACTTGAACACGGCCTCCGTTGCCAGGCGAAGCTGCTCATAAGGATCGGCAGGAAAACAGATATGGCTGTAACGCTGGAATATATCGCTGAAGCGGTCTATAACGGCTTTCCAGTCATCAACCGTAAGTTCGGTGTCGCTCTTTGCTCCGCGCGCTTTCCGGAACTCGGCTATGACCTCCTCAAACGGTTCGGTCGGCAAGCCCACCACCACCGAACCGAACATCTGGATGAGACGGCGGTAAGAGTCATAAACGAAGCGGGGGTCCCCTGTCGCCTCGATCATACCCCTGACCGTATCGCCGTTGAGTCCGATATTGAGCACCGTGTCCATCATCCCGGGCATGGAAAACTTCGCCCCCGAGCGGCATGAGACGAGCAAAGGGTTCTTGCTGTCCCCGAATTCTTTGCCGGTCTTCTCTTCAACTTCGGCCAAAGCTGTTAACTCCTGCTCCCATATTTGCTCCGGGAATTTCATACCGGCAAGGTAGGAGTTGCAGGCCTCTGTGGTCACCGTAAAACCGGGAGGGACAGGCAATCCGAGCCGGGTCATATCGGAAAGACCGGCGCCTTTGCCACCCAGCAGTCCTCGAACATTTTCCCAGTCACCACCAATGTAAGACGTTACCTGGTCCAGTTCGTCGAATAAATAAACCCACTTTTTCGCCATGGTCGGTGCTCCTTTTTTGTGCAACTTTATCGTTGTGCGATTATGTGGATAGTTCATGCCTCTGTCAACACTCTCTTTTTCCCCTTCTCAAAAAACCCTTGATTATGAAGCTGTGATCGTCGAAAACAGTGAAGATTTCCAATTCAGCAGACAGGAGCACCAGATGATTCGCAAAAGCGACGTTCTTAAATACCACAGCGAAGATAGGGCCGGAAAAATCGAAGTCAAACCGACAAAGCCGTGTTTTACTCAAAGAGATCTTTCGATGGCGTACACGCCTGGGGTCGCCGAGCCATGCAGGGAGATCGAGGGTGATCCCGGGAAGGTATTCGACTATACCGCGAAGGGAAACCTTGTGGCGGTCATCACCAATGGCACGGCCGTACTGGGGCTGGGCGACATCGGCCCGTTGGCCGCAAAGCCCGTCATGGAAGGCAAGGCCGTTCTGTTCAAGAGATTTGCTGATATTGACGTTTTTGACATAGAGCTGAATACGAAAGACCCTGACGAGGTGATCCAGGTAGTAAGGCTGCTCGAGCCGACCTTCGGAGGTATCAACCTCGAGGACATCAAGGCCCCTGAATGTTTTTACATTGAAGAGCGTCTCAAGGAAACGATGAAAATCCCGGTTTTCCATGACGATCAACATGGCACGGCCATAATTTCGGCGGCGGCCCTTCTCAACGCTCTCGAAATACAGCGCAAAAGGATCGATGAGGTAAAGGTGGTGGTCCTGGGGGCCGGGGCGGCCGGAATTGCCTGTGCGGGCCTCTATCTGCAACTCGGGGTCAAGAAAGAGAATTTGTTCCTGGTGGACTCCAAAGGCCTTATCTATGACGGCCGAAAAGAAGGGATGAATCCTTATAAAGATCGGTTCGCAAACGGTGAAAAGCCAATGTCCCTGGCCGAGGTGATGAAGGGGGCCGACGTTTTCGCCGGCTTTTCGGTGGCTGGACTGGTTTCAAAAGTGATGGTGAAGAGCATGGCTGCAAGGCCGATCATTTTCGCTCTGGCCAATCCGGACCCGGAAATCGGCTACCATGATGCAACAAGCGTTCGCAGTGACCTGATTATGGCTACGGGGCGCTCTGATTTCCCCAATCAGGTAAATAACGTACTCGGTTTCCCTTATATCTTTCGGGGCGCGCTGGACGTGAGCGCCGTTGCCATCAACGATGAGATGAAAATTGCGGCGGTAAGGGCGCTTGCCGATCTTGCAAAGGAAGACGTCCCCGATTCCGTCCTCAAAGCCTACGGCAAGGATATGCTGGAATACGGGCCAAACTATATCATTCCCAAGCCGTTCGACCCGCGTGTGCTCATCAGGGAAGCGCTTGCAGTGGCAAAGGCGGCGGTTGAATCCGGGGTTGCCCGAAAGCCGATAATTGACTGGGATGAATACCGCGATCGGCTGGAAAGTCACCTGGGCCGCGCTCAGGAAATCATGCGGCGCATCATTCATAAGGCAAAGCGAGACCCCAAGCGGATAGTTTTCCTTGAAGGCGCCGATTCCAAAATATTGAGGGCCTGTCAGGTCATTTTGGATGAGGAGATCGCAAAACCCATCCTGCTCGGCAATCGGGCGGTGATCCGAAAAAAGGCGGCCGAACTGCACCTCGATCTCAAGGGAGCGACGGTCGTCGATCCCCAAAAATTCGACCGGATAGAGGAATACGCGTCGGCTTTTTACAGAATGCGCTGCCGAAAAGGAATTACGCCTCAGGAGGCTAAAAAGCTGATCGGGACCAGTAACAATTATTTCGGGGCCATGATGGTGAGGATGCGTGACGCCGACGGTCTGGTAG
>Ga0181539_1000986_pt1 | contig 32808 bp, 32 predicted proteins | sample PEATcosm2014_Bin_46_FD_119767 | JGI IMG/M metagenome (GOLD analysis project Ga0181539, IMG submission 119767) | Peatland microbial communities from MTU Mesocosm Facility, Houghton, MI, USA - PEATcosm2014_Bin23_60_metaG | ecosystem: Environmental > Terrestrial > Soil > Wetlands > Peat | place... | reverse complement strand
GAAGCTTTGGGAGGAAGCCCGAAAATGGAGCCCCCTCGGGGTCCACTCCAATTACCGGTTCTTGGACCCGTACCCGTTCTACGTGAACCGGGCCAAGGGGGTCCACCTCTGGGACGCCGACGGGAACGACTACCTCGACTTCAACATGGGATTCGGCTCGCTCCAGAGCGGGCATGCCCACCCGAAGCTGGTCGAGGCGCTGAGCCGCCAGCTCGAGAACGGCAGCATCTACGGGTATGAATGGGACCGGACGCCGGAGGTTGCCGAACGGGTCTGCCGGCGCTACGGAATGGCCCAGGTCCGGTTCAGCACGACCGGCCTCGAGGCGACGCACCACGCGACCCGTTTCGCGCGGGCCTACACCAAGAAGCGGTACATCCTCAAGTTCGAAGGGTCGTACCACGGCTCGCACGACACCCTCTTGGTCGGCGTGAAGCCGCGCCTTCAGGTCGCCGGGCCCCACGACCACCCGAAGTCCGCACCCGCTTCCCCGGGCATCCTTACGGAGGTCTCGGAGAGGACCCTGATCGCCCCCTTCAACGACCTCGAGTCCACGCGGAAGATCGCGCTCGAGCACAAGGACGACCTGGCGGCGATCATCGCCGAACCGATCCCCATGAACATGGGGTTCATCCTCCCGGACAAGGAGTTCTTCCCCGGCCTGCGCGAGCTGTGCAACCAGCTGGGCACGCTCCTCATCTTCGACGAGATCAAGACCGGCGCGAAGTATCCTCACGGGGCGGCGGGCCGTGTCGGGGCCAAACCCGATATCATCACGCTCGGGAAGTCGATTGCCTGCGGCGTTCCCCTCTCGGCCATCGCAACCGGACCCGGCATCCTCGACGAGGTCGGCCCGCGCAAGGTGGCGCACGCCGGGACGTATAACTCGAACCCGCTCTCGATGGCCGCTTGCATCGCTTGCCTCGATTACATCCTCACCGACGAAGCCCTTGAACGCTCCACCCGCCTCAACATGCGGCTCGCGAAGGGGTACGCAGAGGTGTTCAAAGACGCCGGAGTCACCGCCTTTGTGTCCGCGGACGGCGTCTCGGGCACGGTGTTCTTCTCCGACCACCCTGTGCGGAACTGGAGGGACTTCCTGACGGTCGACGGGGACCGCTCGATGCTCTACTACTACCTCTCGCTCAACCGGAACCTCATCGCGAGCGGGACCGGCCCCGACGAGCAGTGGACGATCTCGGTCCAGCACACGGAAAAGGACGTCGATCGACACCTCGAGATCCTCGGCACGGTCGCCAAGCAGCTCGCGGGAGCCCCGCAGGCCGGAGAGATCGAAGAGTCGGTGTAGGACGCCGACCCGCTAGCGTCGGCTGTTCATCGACCGCGGAGTCGCCCACCCATGCCACGACGTCCGCGGCGAGCAGGGGGTCGACGCCGGATGTGCATCTCCTCGACCACGCGCCACGGGCCGCCGGCTCGCGCCCTCTTCAGAGCGTTCCACCGGAAGGAGTCGGGTCGAATGTCCGAGAAGACCCAGCGCTCCGTGCGGACGCCCCGATTCTCCTCCTGCAGTACGATCGTCCGGCCCACGGGTCGCCCGATGAACCGGCGTACGGCCTTCTGGCGCGGGGCGATCCAGGTGCTTCGCCAGGCGCCTAGGTGCGGGTCGTAGTATCGGACGGTCGTGCCCCAGGGGACTAGGCGGTGAGTCCGCGGGTCGACCGACCCCCAGACATCCTGGACAGCCCGACCTTCGAGAATCCAGTTGAAGTGTACCTCTCCGGGCGCACGCAACCGGTTCATCGGAGACCGGCGTTCGACGATCTCCCAGTCGCCGACGAACTGTCCGAACAGCCGGAGCTCATCTCGAAGGTTGGGTGCCGGACCGTGGGCTGGGAGTCCTTCAATGGCCCAATTCCGGGACGGTGTCAATCCGCCCTTCCGCGTGTTCTCCATAGGTTCTGGACCAAACGGCCACTAGGGGATGGCTGTTACGAGTTTCGCCGAGCTCCTCCGGTCCGGCCGAGGGCTCAGGGGTTCCGAAGACCCCACGAACCCGGTTCGACTCGAACGTGCGGTTCCGGGTGGGCTCGGGCGGAGAAGTACCCTTAAGTCAACTCGATAGGCTGGAAGGCGTCGAGGCAAGGCCATGGTGGACGCGGTTCATCTCGAATGGTTCGAACAACTGCCCTGCTCGGTGACCGTCTGTGACAAGGACTACACGATCCTGTACCTGAACGACCGGTCGGCTGAGGTGAACGCCAACGACGGAGGCCCGGCCCTCGTCGGCAAGAACATGATGGACTGCCACCCTCCCGAGGCCCAGGCGAAGCTCAAGAAAGTGATGGAATCCGGTCGGCCCAACGTCTACACGATCGAAAAAAAGGGCGTGAAGAAGATGATCTATCAAGCTCACTGGAAAAGAAAGGGACAGGTGGCGGGACTCGTGGAGATCACCTTCGAGCTCCCCAACGACATGCCGCACTTCGTGAGGACCTGAGGGCACCTTGGGGCGCCGGGGTCTTCCCATGGTAGCGACGACAACCCTGAACCCGCGGCTCTCTTCCTAGTCCCCGGGACGTTACCTTCCAACCCATGAAGTCCGTACCGCCCGCACAGAGGCTCTTGATGAAGAATCGCCGCGTACGGGTCTGGGAGATGGTCCTCCGGCCGGGAGAAACCTATCCCATGCACCGTCACCGATACCCCTACCTTTCGATCATGCTCGAGAATGCGTCGGTGGTCATGACGGATTCCCGGGGAGCAGAGGAACGCCTCAAGGTCCGGAAGGGGGACGTGGTGTGGAGGGTCCCGCCGGACGACCATTCAGTACGGAACGTCGGCCGGACGAGATTCCGGAACCGATTGGTGGAGCTGGTAGGGTAGCCCTGAACATGTGGACGTTCGCCCGGAGGTCGTCCACCGGACGGTCGGGACCGGCCTCGGGCTGGGCTCGGCATCGTTCCGGCGTCGACCCTTGTACCGCGCGGTCGTGTCGCAACAACTATACCGCTCGTTCGGGTTCCGGTGCGTAGCCTCGCGAAACCGGGAGGAAGGCAGACCATGGAACAGATTCCCGTGGGGCGCTGGTTGTTCTGGGCGGGCGTTCTGATGCTCGTCGCGACCATCGTACTCTCCGCGGTTTACGGCCAACAGTCCAACCCTCCCTACGGCACCGGGTGGGACTTCCTCCCGGTCCTCGTGATCCTAGCGCTCATTCTCTTGCTAGTGGGCGTAGGGTTCGCCAACCCGCTCGATTCGGACGTCCCGGATGAACCGGCCGATACTTCGGCCGGAACTCGATGAACGGACCCGTCCCGACCACCTCGGGTCGATCGGGCTTCCACGGAGCCGGCAAACGACGGCAAAGGTCGCGCGCCCGAAAGGTCGACATCGCCCTACTTCTAGGCTGCTCGGTTGTCGCCACGGTCGGCCTGTTGGTGTGGACCGGCGTTGTGCCTACCGCCCTCTATCCCTCCAGCCCATCCCGTTGGTCGCTCGAGGTTCCTACGTGCACGTACTCCGGCGAAACGTTGCCCTCGGTCCAGCACGCCTTCCCCCTGTGGGCCACCGTTCACGTTCAGTGGACCGCCACGGGCGGGGCTGTTTGGTACCAGGTCTCCGCGAGGGGATTCACCCCCATAGACCAGATCGGGACCAACGGCAGCGGGTCCTTCGTTTCGGACGCCTACCCGTTGGCATTCTGGGCAATCGACGCGATTCCGCCGAACGGGACCGACTGCCCGTCGATCCTCGTTACAACAACAGTGACCTACACGCTTTGACTGCGCCCCTAGAACCGTCGCACGGGACGGGCCGTCACCCGCGTGCCTGACGCACGCCGTTGAGCACGGGAACGCCCGTAGGATCGTTGGTCGAGTATTGCCCAGACCCACAGGCGATATGCAGAGTATAGTCTCTGCCGGAGACTACGAGAACTCCGGGGGTGGCACGGCCTTTAAGCCGACGGCGCAAATCGGTGCGACGAGAGGACCGTGCGAGTGCCCATTTCGGAGAATCCGATATCCATCGATTTGGAAGGCGGGTTCTCCCTGGTTCGAGCGGGGGACGAAGCGACCCAACTACACCGTCGATTGGAACGACCCATCCGTCTCGGTCGCTTTGTGATGGGCGGCCTCGGTGCCGTCACAGCGGCCGCGGGCGTCGCCGCGTGGATAACGAACGCCCTGGTTCCCGGGCTGGCCCTCGGGGTCTTTGGGGCGGTGTTGATAACACTGGCACTCGTCCAGCATATGCTCCTTCGCCGCGACCATTCACACTGGCCGGTTCAAGCGGTGTTGCGGGAGGATGGGGTAGAGCTCTTCCTGCGCAACGGAGAGGTTCGCGGTCTATCGTGGGCGGACTCTGACCTGGCGCTCAACCTCATCTCGCGCAAGGCTCCCCCTCCGGCCAACCGCGAGTACCTTCTCGTGTGGATGTCGGACCCGAAGATTCCCTCGATTGAGCTGTCGGCTGAAGGGTACGATCGCCTAAGGCAAGCAGCGGAAGCACAACGCCTCATCGTCATGGCAAACCGTCGCGGGCGCAGCGAGACGGGAACTGAGTGGATAGAAATCCGTCATGGCGCTACGTCGCTCCAGGGGGCTCCCGTATCCCCCACCGGAACACCATCTCGCGAAGATTAGCCTCTTTTCGAAAAACAGGGAACCCCCCGGTTGCCCCGGGGGGCGGAAAAGGTTAGTCTCTGCGGAGCTCGCTTCGTCCTACGGGATTGGTGTGACCGGTACGACTCCTGCGAGGCCCGAGGCGTAGACGCTGATCTCAGCGGTCGCGGCCGCGATGGCCTCGTTGTTGCCCGGGTCCATGACGAACTGCAGGTACCGGAGCGCCTCACCGGTCGGCGGGGCCGTTTCCACATTCAGGAACGGGCGCCAGCCGACGTACGCCTGGGAGGTCGCGTACGACGCAGAGTCGCCCTCGTGGTCCGCGATGCCGAGGGCGATGGCCTTCAGGGCCGCCGACTCGCCAACGATCTTGACCACAACCGACTGGCCGTATCCCTGGAAGTTCACCGGCAGCACGTTCGAGCCACCGGCCTGCGCCAGTCCGTCAGACGCGTAGCCGATCCCATCGGGGCTTCCCGCGACCGCCTGGATCACGCCCGGGTTGCCGTTAGCGCCAGTGGCGCTCGGCATGGTAAGGCCACACCCGTCGAACTGGTTGTCACCGCTGCACCCGGAAAAGCCGAGGTTCAGTGGGTTCGGGGTGAGGCTCGTCGGGCTGACCGCGAGGTCACGTGCGATGAACGACTGAGTCGTCCCGCTAACGTCGGACCGGTAGTAAACCTTGATCGCGTTGTTAGCGCCGCCAGCGCACACGGTGTATCCGCACGGCGAGGTCCCAGTGGGGTATGTGGACGCACAGATGTCACCGGTGATTCCGGTCACTGTACAAGTGATACCGGCACCGACGGTGACTCCTGTGGTGGTCTCAGCCGCCGCGCCCGCGCCCGAGCCACAAATCACACCTGCCGCGCACGCAGGGATCTCGTTCCACGTGTAGCCAGCGCCCTGAGCCGGCTGAACCGGCGCAGCGACTCCGTCCATGTGGAAGGCGCCCTGGGCGTAGATGTTCGACCCCGACGAGGCGGGCGTGCTGCTCGCGTCGACGTAGATGGCCTGGAGCGTGTCCCAGCTCAGGTTCTGGAGGGCGTGGGTGTTGGTTGTCGCGACGATGGGGTCGACCCCGTCGTAAGCGACGACCTCAACCGCGACCGTTGCCGGACAGCCGTACGACGTCTGGATGGCCGAGGGAGACGAGGCGAGACCCGTTCCGTAGTAGGTGGACGCCTCACCGATGTTGACCTGGCCGGAACAGACGGCGGCCATACCGGCGCCGCTTCCGCCCTGGTTCACACTGATGACCACGTCCGAGTTGTTCGCTTCGAACCACGTCGCTGCTTGGGAGGCAAATGGGTACACCGACGTGCTCCCGCCGATCGTCAACGTGGCCTGGGCTCCGGGGCTGCCGATACCGGCAGTCACGCCGCCCTGCCAGGCGACGAGCCACAGGTACAGCGCCGCTGCCGCCGCGACCGCGATGAGGATCAAGATCAGCGTCGCCACGACTGGCGACACTGCCCGTTCCTCCCCGCGCCGGAGGCGTCGGAACCTCTGCATTCGTTCCGTTCGCTTCGTGTTCGCGCTCATCTTCCTTCGTTTTCCCCCTTCTGTTCCTTTCTTGTCGCAGTCGTGCCTCTGGCTCGCGCCCGAGGTTCTTCTGCGGACTTTCGAAGGCGTGGCGGTTTGATATGCGAGACCGAAATAGAAACCGAATCTCGAGGTAAAGTTCGGTCCCGTTGGGTGAGGTTCGACGACCCCGGCGGATGCCGGTGCCCTACGGCATTTACGGCAACTCCGTGCGGTCCGCTTAATCCCGAATGGTCAACTGGGGAAATCGATGAGCTCCGGCGACGCGGCGTCTTCGTCCGCGGTCGCCCACCGGGACCGGAACGCGCCTCAAATGCCCCGCGTTAAACCGGGGGAGTTCAAGCCGAAGGACCGCGCGACCCTCCTGCGCCAAGCCGCCGAGCTCGATTCGCTTCTACTAAAACGTGCGGTCACTCCGGAGAAGATGCTCGTCGCGGCCGAGCTCGGCTACATGCGGCGCCAGCTCCTCAACGGTCGAAGGCATCTCAGCATAACCTATCCGGTGAACCCGCCGTTCGCCTTCGTCCGGATTTACTTCAACGAGGCTGAGGAAGAGTTCGAATACGTAACGCTCGAGCCGACGTTGAAGCCCGACGAGCAGGAGAAGATTGGCCGGATCCGGACCCGGATGGAGGCGATGATGGGGCAGGAGGAACTCCCCATCACTGCGGGTACCACTCTAGAGCAGTCTCCGGAACTTCAGGACTACATGCGAAAGCGGTTCCTGACGGCCATCGACCTCTACGATATCGACGTGGCCGAGAAGCGGCGTCCCGTCATCCTCTACTACCTCCAACGGGATTTCCTTGGCCTCGGACGAACGGACGCGGTGCTCCGGGACCCGTTCCTGGAGGACATCAGTTGTCTCGGTCCGGGAGTTCCGCTCTTCGTATTCCACCGCGTATTCGGCTCGCTGCGGACGAACGTGGTGTATGAGGGGGAACTCGACCTGAACAAGTACATCTTCCGGTTGGCCCAGATCGCAGGTAAACACATCTCGATCTACCAGCCGATTCTCGATGCGACCCTCGAGGACGGCAGTCGGATCAACCTAACTCTCGGGACCGAGGTCACCCGCAAGGGTTCTACCTTCAGCGTGCGAAAGTTCTCGCACGACCCGGTCTCCCCGATCGACCTCCTCCGGTTCGGCACGGTCTCGGCGTTCGAGCTGGCCTACTTCTGGACCCTCGTCGAGCACCACCGTTCGCTCCTGATTTCAGGTGGGACGGCCGCGGGCAAGACCACGTTCCTGAACGCCATCTCGATGTTCATCCGCCCTGAGGACAAGATCGTCTCGATCGAGGACACGCCCGAGATCCAGATCGACCACGAGAACTGGATCCAATCGGTCGCTCGCTCAGGCTACGGAATGTCCTCGGGAGGTGCCTCCGGTGTCTCGGGCGTCTCCGGTATCTCGACACATGGGGCGAAGACTCTCGGGAGCGTCACATTGTTCGACCTCCTGGTGGCAGCGCTCCGCCAGCGGCCCGAGTATGTCATCGTCGGCGAGGTCCGCGGGGTCGAGTCGTTCACGCTCTTCCAGGCGATCTCGGTCGGGCACGCCTCGATGTCGACCATCCACGCCGGTTCCATCGCCGAGCTCCTCCACCGTGTGGAGAACGAGCCGATGAACATCCCTCGAGTCCTCTTCCAAGCACTTGACGCGGTCGCATTCCCGGCTCAGGTCGTTGTGAACAACAACCGCGTCCGCCGCATCATCAGCGTTACCGAGATCCTCGAAGTGGACGCGACGACCAACGAACTCCTGACGAACGACATCTTTCGCTGGACGCCGCCCGACGACTCGTTCCAGTTCCTCGGCCGGAGCTTCGTTCTCGAGCACATCGGGGAGCGTGTCGGAAAGAAACTCGATAGCCTGATGGAGGAGATGCGGCGGAAGGAGAGATATCTCCAACTGATGGATCAGCTCGCAGTCACGTACTTCAAGGACGTGAGCCGAGCCATCGCTTCCTACTACGTCGATGCGGAGGGCGCGATGAAGGGTCTAGAGAAGCGGGCCGCCCGCTGAGGGCTCCATGTTCAAGAAAGCGGACGCCGTTCCTACGCCGAAAGGCGCAGAGTCCGGGGAAACGCCCGCTCCGAAGTCGTATGCCTCGTTCGCCAAGAGTTACAGGACCTTCTGTTACCGCATCCTAGGCAGCCGATTCGAGCGAGGCGGTGGGTCGGAGCTCCTCGCCGAGCGTCTCCTCCGAGCCGGGATGGACATCAGCCCCGGGATGTACGATTCGGTCACGTACGTGACCACAATCCTCGGGGTCGTCGGGGCGTTCGGGCTCAGTGTCGTGCTGTTCCACCTCCTCCTCAAAGTCCCCGATTGGTACGCGTATATTGCTCTCATTACCGGGGTTACTCTGGCCACCGTCCTGGTCGCGTTCCGTTTCCTAATCAGTTCACGGATTGCGAACCGTAAGGACCAGCTCGAGCGAGAGCTGCCGTTCACCCTGAGCGAGCTCTCCGTGCTCGCAAGCACCGGTATGTCCCCTATCCAACTCGTGCGGCGAATGGCCCGCCGCGACCACGACCCGGCGATAACCCTCGAGTTCAAACGGGTCATTTACCGGACGGACGTCGAGGGCAAGGATCTCATCACCGCTCTCGCGGAGACAGCGAAGGGGTCTCCGTCGCCTTCGGTGCGCGAGTCGTTCTGGGACCTCGCGAACATGATCCATCAGGGAGGAAATCTGGACGAGTACCTTCGCAGCAAGTCCGACGCGGTGCTGAATCTGAAACGCATGGTCCAGAAGGAGTTCATCGAGCGACTCTCGACGTTCCTCGACATGTACGTGAGCCTCGTTCTCGTCGGGGTGCTCATGATCGCGGTCGGGGCGTTTCTCATCAATGCGCTGGGATCGACCGCCGCGGGCCTCAACGCCAACGAACTCCTCCTTTTGCTCACCTTCGGTTTCGTCCCGGTCGCTGTCGTGATGACGATTATTCTGATTTCGATTGCCTACTCCCGGGCGGAGTGAGTCGATGCGCCTTTCGTCCCTCCTCGTTCTGTTCACAATCCTCTTCATCACTGCCGGTGCTGCCTGCTTGGGAAACGCTCGCGCGGCCGGCGCTCCCATCACGTTCAGTGGAGAGACCCCGGCACCGGGAGGGGTGACCAGTTCGACGACTCCGACCATCTCGGTAAGTTACTCGGATAGCGTTTCGACGATTCCGTCATCGAACGTCTTCATGTTCGTGAACGGCATCAACGTCACAAGCTTCTCGGACACGACGATCACCTCCTCCCAAGCAACCTACGTTACCCCGTCCATCCTCTCCCTCAAGGACGGGGTGCACAACGTCACGGTCGAGGTCTCCGATCTCGCTGGGCACAGTGCCGAAGCCCAATGGAACTTCACCGTCAACACCAACGCGACTGGTGTGGCCAACAATCCACTCGCCGGCGTCAAGCCGCTCACCCTGGTTTTCTACACCGGAATCGTCGCCGCCATCGCCGGTGCGGCGGTCGGTGGTTACATACTCTTCCTGAAGCAGACGACTCGGTTTACCTTCCGGCGGTATTTCGCGACCCATTCGGTGGAGGCCAAGTACTACACCCTTTACATTCCGTTGGGAGCTGCCTTCCTCTTCGTGCTTTTTGGACTCTCGCTCGTCTACAGCAATCCTAGCTGGCCTTCGAATTCCGTGGACTACGTCTTCATCATCGCCATCTTCATCGCAATGACGGCGTGGGGGATCGACGCGCGTCGCGAGATGCTGCGCGTCCGCGCCTATGAGCGCGCGTTCGCCCAGTTCCTGTTCGAGCTGGCGGACGCGATGCGGGGCGGTCTTGACCCCGCGAAGTCGATGGTGGAACTGGCGAAGACCTACACAAACATCCTCGCGAAGCCCCTGAAGATCGCCTCCGACGGAATCCGACTCGGCCGTCCGCTCGACGCGGTGCTTACCGACATGGTGAAGCGGATGGGAAGTCCGCTCATCCGGCGCTACGCGGGCCTGATCGCGGAGGCGACGGCCGCGGGCGGCGAGACCGCCCTCGTGGTCTACCGCGCGGCCAAGGACATGGACGACTTTGTCAAGATCGAGGAAGAGCGCGAGAAGCAGCTCATGCTGCCCGTCGCGGTCATCTACATCGCGTTCTCCGTGCTGATGGCGGTCCTGTTCGCCCTCCTCTTCATCGCCCCCGAGCTCGGGACGCTCAACATCTCGTTCATCGGGCTCGGCACACTTCCGTCGAGCGCGTCCACCACCTCGACCGCCGTCCCGCATCTGGCCTTCAGCACGCTCAAGGAACGTTTTTTTGAATTGATGATCATCAACGCGCTCGGCACCGGGGCCATCATCGGTGCGTTCACCGAGGGACGGGCGCGCTACGGAATCCTCCACTCGCTCGCGCTCGTCGCCGCAACGGCCATCGCTTTCGCAATCGTCTTTCCCTGACCGTAGGCCGGTGAGAAGCGGCCTTCTTCATCGAGGAGCATAGGTCAGCGTGGTTCCGCTGACCAAACCATCGGTGTTGGTCACGACGAGACTGATGAGGTAGGTGTTTCCTACTAACATGGGCCACCCGGTCTGAACCTCGATGCCTTGGCAATACGCGACCGGCGTCCACAGGCATGGGGAATTGGCTGGAGTTTCATTCTCCGAGGCGTTTCCCATTGACACGTTCTGCACGGTCCAGTTCCAGGAGAGAATAGTCGCGTTCCCTCCCTGCTGGTACGAGTTACTTCCGTCCAGAATCGTTTCGATACTGCACTCGATTGTGCACTGTCCAATCGTCTGAACATCGACCCCAATGACAGGGGTGGGCGGAAGGAACACCTGCGTGAAGGTATTGGAGTCCCCGGTGAAGAGGTTGACTTTGACATATTGACTTCCTGTCAGAGTGACGGGGAAGGCAAAGGAGCTGTGAATGCCCCCGAAGTTCACCAGAATCGTAGCCGAACTCTCGGCGGGCATGCTGAAGTCTGTACCGCTGAGGTTCAGGCCACCCGGCGGAATGGTGATACCACCTAGGAGCGGAACCGAGACCGTCGTGAGCCAGGGGGTGGCCACGGAGTCGTCGTTGATCGTCAGGGCCGTGATGACGGTGGGATTGATGTCGTTGCTGATCACCGTCAGGTTGAGCGAGTTGTAGACGTTCCCCGTGCTGTTGTAACTGGGCCGAATGGCGGTGACGTGAAGCGACTCAAGCGCTTGGTTATGCACGTAGGATTCCTGCTTCTGGACCTGCTGCTGATAGCCGGCGACGAAGAGCGAGAACGCGGTCACCGCGGCAACGACGATGACCACCAGCATCAGCGTCCCTACGATCTCGGCGAGGCCGCGCTGATGCCTCCGGAAACGTCGCATCGTGATTCGACGGGCGCGTCGAAGGATAGGCCTGTTCCACGGAATCTACGGTGGGTTCCGTAGGTAATCGAACACTACCCAACTCCTCGTTAAGGCGCGCTCCCCCATCTTCGAGCCAATGGGAATTCCGGTTGAGGTACCGGGCCTCGACGCCATCCTTCCGGAGATGGCGGACGGAAGCGTCGTGGTCATCGAGAGCGGCGCGGACTCAGCCAAGAGCTTCTTCGTCCGGCGGCTGGCTCTCACTGCTATCCGGATTGGTCGGCCGGTGACGTTTGTCATTTCCCGTGACCGGGGGGAGCTGCTGGGCCTCCTCGCCCAAGAGGGAGGGCAGGCAGGAGTCGACCATGGTCTCAAGATCGTCGAGCGGGACTCGGTGGACGATCTGTCGGAGTACGCGAGCCGGGGTGGCCTCCTCGCCGTCGATTCATTCTCCCTTCTTACGCTCGGCCTCGAGCCTCCTGCGCTGGCTGCGATGCTGAGGGGGGTGCGTGCCGAGGGCCGAGAGAAGATGACGAGCGTGTTGCTGGGCACGGACCGAGGCATGTTCGAGCCCCGCGGCGAGGCCGTCGTCTCCCACCTCGCGGACGGGGTTCTTCAGTTCCACTCTCGGGAGGGTGCTGAAGGCCTCGTCCGCTTCCTGCGGATCCCGAAATGGACCGAGGGGCGTTTCTTCGACCGGAACATTTATTACGAGTTTGACGGAAAGCGGATTGCAATCGACCTTCGAAGTCGGGTGCTGTAAGTAGTAGCGGGGGCACCGTGCCAGGGGGATCGTACGAACGGTACGGGCTGACGGGGAACCCCTTCCGGGAACTCGCGAGCGAGAACCTCTCCGATGTCGAGCTGTTCCACGTGAACCTCGAGGTTGACGACGCGCTTCGAAACATCGAGGAGGAGGTCTTCGAGAAGGAGAATCGCGCGATCGTCGCTATCGTCGGGCCTCACGGTTCCGGGAAGACGGAGCGGCTCATGCTCGCCGCCGCCCAAGCCCGTGAGCGCAAGGCATTCACGGTGTACTTCGACGTGACCTCGAAGACCGCCTGGGTTCTCCGAGGACTCGCCCAAGAGATCCAGAAGACGGCCGAGGCCGGCGGCTTTGCGAAGACCTTCTCGTCACCGGCCTGGTTGCGCGGTATCGTCGCGCTCCAGAAACTGAAGGATGAGAACTACGACCCGATCGCCGCCGGCAAAGCGATTGGTCTCGCCCTCAACGAAACCGCACCCTCGCTGCTCCTACTCAACGACCTTCACAATCTGATGGAATCGAACGAAGTACACGCCTTCGCGAAGACTCTCCAAGAGATCACCGACGTGATCAAACCCGGCGTGCTGATCATGTTCGACTGCTATCCGAGCTATCTCGCGTGGTTGACGGTCAACCACGCCCCGTTCGCTTCGCGCATCAACCGCACGTTCGTCCTACCCGGACTTACGACCGACGAAGCGAACCTCCTGCTGGCGAAGAAAATGCTCCCGAAGCGGCTGGTCGAGGACCTGGACCCGACGTACCCCTTCGACCGGGACGCTGTCGCCGCGCTAAACGAGGCCGCCGGCGGCAATCCGCGCCGGCTGCTGGAAGTGGCCGATCTTGCGATCGAGTACGGCGTGGCGCACCGGCTGTATCGTGTCGAGAAAGAAATCGTCCGCACAGTTCTCGCCGCGAGCCCGGCCACCCCTGCCGGTCAAGGAACGCCCACGAGCTCCGAACCGGAGGCGGCGTTCTCAGAGGACCCTATCCCCACTCCGACCCCGAAAGCCGCCGGGAAGAGCCCCACAGCCACTCCTCGCTGACGAGTCGCGGACTCGCCCGCTCCTCTCGTTCTACGTGGCCTCTGGGTCCATGAGGACGGCCAGGTTGATCGCCTGCTCGGCGATATCCGCACCGTAGCTCGCACACCGTCCTAGACTGTTGACGACCGTCCCAAAGGCCAGCAGCTCCTCGCCCTTGCGGTTCGAAACACGGTGGGAGAGCGCATCGATCAGTTTCTGGTGGTGACCTCGCGCATCGATTGCTTCGTTCGCGGCGTCGATGTTGCCCGTGATCAGGGCGTTGAACGCGCCATCGAGGATCGTGACCGCGGACGTGGCCGCCTCCTCGAAATCCTTGATCAGTTTAGGGTCGAGCGTCTTTCCCTCGGCGAGGACCGGGTAGGTCATCGCGATTCGTTGGGCATGGTCCCCGATTCGTTCGAGGAGTTTCCCCACCAGCTGATAGCCGTGGATGGCCCGTTGGTCGAACCCGTTGCCGTTCGAAACCGGAACGGTATTGCTGAGGTGGTACTGCTTGGCGACCATCCAGTACAGCCGGTCTACGTCCTGGTCCCGGAGTGCGACGTCGTGGGCCAGGGCGCCGTCCGACTTCTTCAGGGCCGAGATAGAGTCCTCGACCATCGCTCGGACAGTGAGGTGCATACGCCGGAGACACTTCTCCGAGCTGAGCTCGGAAGGATCGGAGAGGTCTTGGATCACGAGGGAGTTTCGGCTCTCTTCGATCACCTCGGGGCCGATTACGAGGCGGCAGAACTCACGTGCCACACGACGCACGAAAGGTCCCTGGTCGGGAGGAAAACGGGTTTCGATGATCCCGAACCCGGATATGTACGCCCCGATGAACTTCCGAAGGAGATGGTCCCGCTCCTCCTCTCCCTTCTCCTGAAAGATCTTGCGACGCGCGGCCGGCTTCTCCGCTGCATGGGGCCGCACGGAGACGGTGCCGTCCGTCTCAGTATCGACAAAAAGCGTGTCCCCGGCCTTCAGCCCGGCATTTAACACCCAGCGCTTGGGTAAGGAAACGAGGTACGTCGAGCCTCCCGCGAGCTGTAGCTTGCGCCCTTCCATGGAACTCTACGAACAAGCGATGCCCTACGAAGGGATAAGAGTTGAATCTATAGACTATATGTCTCATACCGAAACTCAATTGATTACGGAGATATCCGCCGAAGCATGACAAATAGGTCGTGCCCCATCAGCCACGGCGATGATCGGGGATGTCGTCGGGCGTGTTGGGTCTCCGAACCTTCCGGTAGAAGGAGAGGACCGTGCGTCCCCTCCGGGAGAAGGCTCCGGCGGTAGCTCGCCCACCGACCTCATCGGCCGATCATCGGGCACTAGGGGAAATCGACCTAACACGAGCCCGGCCGCGCCGCGTCGGGTCCGAATGTACGTCGCAGTCGCCGTGACCATCGTGGTCGTCGTGATCATTCTCGCGTACGTCCTCTCTGGGGGGTTTCAGCACACGAGTGGATCCTCCGGGGACATTCTCCTGCCCCATGGGACGACCTACGCGATAGGGGGAGGTCAAAGCACGGGCATCACGCTCACCGTCACGACACCTTCCGTCCTGGCGGGCGTCTTCCAAACCGGTGCATGGGTTACGCTGTACACGATGAGCCCCACACAGTATGCCTCCCTCGTGAAGACCGGCAACGTTACGGGTTACGAATGGGCCTCGGGGCGGATCTCTAACCTATCGTACTACAACCTCAGTGTCTCGATCCCCGTCGGATCCTGGGTGTTCGCCTTCGTGAATCCCAATCCGACGCTTTCGATCGCCGTCACTTTCTACACAGACGTCACACTGACTCCCACGTAGTTCGGATCGCGGATTTTGGCCGTGCCGAATTGGCGCACGTAAGGCTTGTACGGTTCTGCTGTGCCCACGGCAGGGAACTGTAAGCTGGGTGGGATGCTCCCGGCGGGATGTGAACTATACTTGGTTCAAAACCCATGGAAATAGCAGTCGCGAGTTTTTGGCCCCGCTTGAGCGGACTCCTCCCTGCTTCGTGAGTTACTTGGGGTTTCGAGAGCGCTCGGCGGGCTTTTTGGAGGACCTCCGTTCGCGAGGTCGCCGTCCATCGGATCCAAACCTAATCCCGGCTACTCTCTCCTCCGCCAGTCTGGCATATTCCGGGCTGTGGTCGATTGAGATGTAATGCCGACCCGTCCTCTTGGCAACCGCGGCCACCGTTCCGGTTCCACCGAACGGGTCGAGAATTGTCTGGCCCCGAAAGGAGAAGAAACGCAGGATGCGTTCCACAAGCTCCTCCGGAAACGCAGCGGGGTGGTCACCTGGCTTTGATGTAGCGGGAGGAATGAGCCAAATCGCGTCGGACCACTCCACGAACTCCTGCGATGTGATGTCAATGTCTTCCTTGTTCCCCGGGAGTTTCCAATCCTGCTTGTGAAGGACATTGACGTACTCCCATGAGGGAATGACGTGAGGGTGAGCTGGACTGCGGAAACTTCCCCAGGCAGTACGGGGTGCGGTCATGTTCTGTTTGTACCAAATGATCTCCGCCCGAAACTCAAATCCCACAGCACGAGCGTCGTTCGTGAGATCCGTGTGGATTGGTCGAAAGTCTGCGATACTTGTCGGGGCGGTTTGGAGAGCGAACCTGCCGCCCCGGACCAGGACGCGATAGAGATCCTTCCACACGGCGCCAAGCCAAAGTCGGTACTCAGCGTACTCGCGTTCGTCGTGGTAGCGATCGTATCGAATCCCGACGTTGTAAGGTGGCGAGGTTACCGCGAGGTGGACGCTGCTGGAGGGAATCTTGGCCAGTACATCCAGAACGTCGCCCTGAATGATCTGGTCTAGCGGAGGTTTGGACATCTTGTCTCCCCGCCCATCCTCGTTCAGACGATTCGGGCGCCTTGATAGAAGAATCCCGTCTTCTCTGGCTCGGGTGTCCAGCTTGATTCCTGGTTCCCAACCGAGCTGCCTAACTTGCTGCTTAGGGAGTATTGCATAGTAAGAACCGTGATCGCTCTGACCGCCGGGTCGGTTGTTCTTCACTGTCCTCGTTTTCCAGCTGAGGGTCGCCTCTCCAACGCTCCCGGCGTAAGGGTACCTCGATTCCTCGGCCATTAGGTGCCTCAAGGGGTACCCCGAGTATAACGATTCGGGGTACCCCCGGCGTTGCGGGTTTCCTTTAGCGGCTTCGCGCTCGCTCGACTTTATCTGCAACCCGTGCAGCCATCGCCAGGCAACGATCGCACAGGTCCTGAGGATTGATCTCCAGGGACCTTCTAATGAGCTTGCGCAGTGATGTCGGAGTAAGGGACCTCAGACGACGGGGTAGGGACACTTCCGGATCGCGGTCTTCGAGTGGGCCCGTTGTGCCAAGTGCGATAGCGAATTTTCTCTCGTCGAACTGAGACAGTTCATTGTAATGGAATCCAGGGGCGTTTCGAAGAACGGATTCCCGAGCTATCCGATCCAGGTTTCCGGACAGCAGCAGCCCCCAACCCCGACTCTTCTCTATGACCCGTCCGAGGAGGTCCGCCGTCTCCGAGATCAACCGGACGATTCGGTCGGGATGAGTGAGAACGACCGGGACTAAGAACAGTAGCCCCAGAACCACGGAGCCTTGTCGAGTATAGGTGACCACGTACCTGAGTTCGAGTCCAGACTGTCCCGCGAGGCGACGGATTCTGCCGAGACGACGACGCGCAGCCGCATCGCCCAGGGGTAACTCTGATTCTAACCGCGGGGTCGGGTCCTCCGAGATGAGGTGTCGCCTTATGTCCGCGGCCGCCTCAGTTAGCGCATCTCCTCGTCCTTCGAATTCATTGTAGACCTGGGAAACCATCTCACCGGCGTGAATGAGTCCTTTCGCCCCGCTGGTGTGTACACTCCAAATGTTCCCGAACTTCAGTGAGACAGCACCCGGGCTCCTGCCGAGTAGGTCCGCAACTTCTCGAACTCGAGGGCTCCGGCTGTGGTACCGCTGGCGGTCGAGCGGGCACGCCGCGAGCGCGACTATCGTTTCATCCCGGGTCCAATCTCTTTGCTGTCGTGACCTCGGCCCGCTCATGGCCACGACTCAGTCGGATTCGCGCATGAATTCCCGAGGATGCATCCCGGAGCCGCTCCCAGACCTGGAAGGTCGGGGACCCCGGGTCTCACGGCTTGGCTCCCTTCGATGTCGAGTGGGCTACCGCGAGCCCCGCCTTGCGGCTGAGGAAGGACATCATCGAGACCGTCAGGCGGTACGCTAGGAGGGCGTCATCCATTGAGGCGGCGTAGTTCTCGGGGTGATCACCCGTGTTGGCCCACGCGATTGCCCCATCGCGCAACTTCGCAATTCGCTCCGCCTTCCGCGGGTAGTCTTTCTCGGCGGTAGAACCCCTATCGACTTCGGTCTCGATGCCGGACCAAACGGTCTTGAGAAACGGTTCCAGCTGCTTCCATGCAGCCCTGCACTGAGCGATTGCCGCCTCAGGATCCCGAGACGCCACCCGGTCCGCGGCCTTGCTCAAGAACGCGACTGCGCCGTCCCACCCCTCCACCTCCGGCCGTTCGATTTCGAGGACCCAGCCTGCTTTGTAACCCATCGCCGCGAGTGTGTCGAGCCAATCCTTTTGCGAGATCTTCATCGGAAGATGGGCATATGCCGCGCGAAGGGTTTCGTGAGGGGCTGCGCCTGTTAGCCAGTAGCGGAGTTCGACGGAGACCGATATCTGCACGTCGTGGGCTCGGGTGGTTTCGACAGCCTCGAGCAGGTAACGGGGGAATCGAACCATCCACTTCGCTTCTTGGTTGAATGAGTTGGCCACGTCGTCACCGTAGCGGGGGCCGGCCTCGAAGAAAACGGAGTCTGCGACGACGCCATTCAGTGAGACAGTTGTCACTGCGTCGACCACGAGATACCTCTGTCCGCTGGTTAGGCCCTCTACGCGCCCTCGGGAGTACGCTTGGATCTTGAGGGAGGGGATTGGACCAGGCACTCCTTGGATGGGGTTCCCGTGCGGGTCAAGTCGATATTCAATCATGGTCTCTGACCCTTCGTAGCCTATCTCCACATTGGCCGGTCATACATAGAAAGGCGGAATGCCTTCTTCGGGTCTTCCCCACCCTCCGCCTCCATCCGAACGAGATTCGTGGCATCCCCCTGTAGTCCCTTAAACAATCCTTGACCATCGGGAGCTTCCTCGGGGAAGTGCCCACTGCCATCGGTACCCCAACCCGCACACGGACAAAAGACTCTTCGCATGGGTCGATTCACAGGATCTGTTTACTACCCTATCGGCCAAGGATTTGGCTTAAACCACAAAGGATGGGTGCTTACAGACCCACCGTGGTCGTGAGTTCAGCTCAGCTCATCTGGCAGACTGTAATCGTACAGCACCCTTTGTCCACGTTGATACCTGACTACCTCCATCCGCATGAAGAGTCGGTACAGCTGGGTGGTGAAAGTGTAGTACTCTTCTCCTGGATGTTCGGCTTCCACGGTGATGACCCCAAGGTCGCGCATGTGATCTCGCCACCTTTCGACCTGCTCCCTCCTAACCCCGGGGACTGCGGTCAAGTTGGCCATTGAAACTCTCCCTCCCCCCGGCACACCAACTAACGCCTTGAGCACAGGCATGCGTGTTTCCATACGAAAGCTCTCGAGCACGGGAAACCTAAGGAATTTGCGACCCACCTGCTCAGTGGCTTGGTACAGGCCAGTGCGCGCATCCCGAAGGTCGATTAAGTGATCCCTGGAACCCCAAACGTCTGCCCAGTACGTAGCCTCCCCCAGCTCCTGGGCGATGGCGGGGTGACCACCAGAGTACCGGACCATCGTCCTCATGGCGTCGGGCTTGACCCGGATGTCCACGCTCTGGAATGAACTCTCGAAAAAGGTCTGAGTTTCTTGCGGGCTGAGCGTCTTCAGCTCGATTACATCGAACATGCGAGGGACGGAAGGGTTGTTCCTTGCGATCGTCGCCATCGTTTCAGGAAGCCCGACAAGCATTACGAACATCGGCGGCGCGTAATCCTTGATTGAGAGTTCCTCCATGAACCGACGTAAGAAGTGAGCGAACGCCTCCGTCCTGGCAATCCGCTCACAGTCGTCCAGAATCAAAACTAGTGCCGGGATTCTCTTCTGATCACTGTTCAGGGCCTTGAAGACGTCCGCGAAGGCGGCAACGAGGTTCTCACGGAGGTCCTCGCGCTCCCCCGGCGTGGGTTTGAAATCTACTTTGAAACCTGCAATATCGATACTACGAATGTGCCGTCTCATCGCCTCCTTTACCCTACTTAGTATCCCGGGTTCGGGTACGTCGAGGAGAAAATTCCCTAACACCAGAGCACAGAGGTCATCAACACTCTCGGTGGTCTGAAGCGATGTCTGCGAGCCGAAGCATCCGTACTCCTTTCGAGCGCTCACTCGAACATAACGCGCCAACGATGTCTTTCCGATGGCTCGCTCACCTGATAGAAAGAGCCCTTTCGGGCCCCCTGCGTACACTCCTCGGAACGACTGCGCGATCCGCCTAATCTCGTCGGCCCTCCCAGAAAACAGGGGAAGACGAACTTCCCGTCCCGGGTCGAATGGCGAGTCTGCGTACCCTGGCGTCGGACCTAATCCGAGGGTCCTCGGGTGTTTCCAAGATGAGTCAGGGTCGCCCACAGAGTCGGGGAGTGCCAAGACGCTGATATAGGTCACCCGCCACCTCGCGCTTTAGGACAGTAACCCGAAACCGTTTCCCCCGCAAGTGCGCCTGCGGTTGCGGCCACGCGATCCCCCCGACCCTGAGGTCCACTACGTAGTCTATTTCGAGTCTACAGCCTCCGATTTAAGGAAGGCAAGGTGTCACCCTTCGCCAAGTCATGGTGGAAGGAAAGGACAAGCGAGAATCAACTAATTTAGCTGGTCAGGTCCCCACCTCAGACTGGAACGCGGTGTCAGAAGCGTATTCGGAGCTCCCGTTTTCCACCGAGTGGCACGTCGGCTATCCGACAGTCATAGATGCGCTCGGCCCGCTCGTGGGATTGAGAGTTGTCGATTATGGGTGTGGCGATGGAAAATTTTCCAGGGTCTTAGCAAAACTTGGAGCGACGGTCCTGGGAGTCGATATCTCATCAGAGATGATCAAGCTCGCGGAGGCGCACAGAGGGGTTAACATCCAGTTTCGTCTGATTGATTCCGACGATCTTGGCGACATCCCCTCGGGATCCTTTGATGCAGCCACACTCTGCTGGGTCCTCTGCGCGATTCAGCACGAGTCCGATCTGCAAGTCGTCGCCCACCGGCTGAGCCGGTTGTTGAAGCCTGGGGGAAAGGTCGTCATTATCGAGAACAACCCTGAGGCATTCGGGAATCGGTTCTCCTCCTTTTCGGTCGATCGACAGGCGAGTTTCTCCCTCGGGTCCCCTTCGATCGTCGCGGTTCGGCTCTACGGAGTCGACAAGCAGGAGGTTCGCATCCAGGATGCCTACTGGCCGGACGACGTGATTCGGTCCTTGTTCACGAAGACTTCCGGGTTTCAGGAAATAGCTAGGGAAGCATCGCCACCAGAGACCTCACTTTCTCCGAATCGTTCGGTCGGGAAGAAATCATTACGGCCATTCCGAATACTTGTCTTTCAGAAGGGATGATTGGGCAGCAGACTCGATGCAGCCCGCTGGGTCGGGCCCGTGCCCACCTCCCATCAAGCCGACAGAATGATGGCAATCGCAAGGAAAATCGAGATGCCCAGAAGCCCCAGAAACATGGTGGTTCTATGCGATGCTTGCTTTCTGTAGTTGACTTGCGATTCGATAGCACACGATAAGTGAATTAAACAGGAATCTCCGCCAACTGTCTTTGTGCCCTGAGGGCACGGGCAGGCCTCACCTACACCGCGTCTGCAATTGCAGGGTATCAGTTGGTGTTCCGCCTCTATCGACGCGCGTATCGCTCCTACCAGTAGACTGGAGTTGAGATTGACTAACACCCAGAGAAGACCTACACTGACCGGCAGCGAGACAGCCAAGGCAATTCGTAATGCTACCTCCGTGTTTGCAGTGATTGAAACGTGGGCAAGTATCACGACTACAGCAATCGCGCCGAGCGTGGCGATCGCAGTGATTCCCGCGGTAAAGTACCTCTCACTCAGCGATTCGAACTTGCCGATAGTGGACCGACATTCCTTCCAATACTCTAGCCAGTCCGGGTTGGGCTTGCTCGATACCTGAGCCTGACCTGCCACTGTCCACCGCTTGTTCCAGTCGAACACGACCAGATTCTTCTAACTTGCGTCACCGGATTTGCCGGCTCACTTTGAACCGGAGGGAAGTGCCCTCAGCAAACTGGTATCCTACCCTCAAGTCTCGGCGCGAAGAGAGGACCCTCTCCGAGCATCGCTCGTTCCCCTCTTCGCGAAGAACGAGGGCTGCAGACCAGCGTTTGGGTGCACCCCAATCCAGCGAAGAGCCTGGTCTTCATCGACCGCCTCGAGCGAGCAGACTCTCGAGGCACCGAGACCCTTCGAATCAATAAGGATCGAGTGTTACCGTCGAACGTGACACCTCACCCCGTTGAGATCTATCTTGGCGATGTTGGCGCCCGCCGCCGGACCGGAGGGCTGGTTGACGAGACTACTTTCTACACACCGCTCGAGGGGCTTTTCACAGCCGCAGGCGCAACCTTGGATCCGCCAGTCCGTTGCTTCCAAGGATTGAAGAAGCACGGTGATTCGATGCCTGACCTGGGACTCTTTACTCCTGACCAGTGGCGACCGGCCGCGAATGCCCCGCGTTCAAAGCAGGCACCCTCGAGAGGCGCAATTGAGGCCAAACCCCCCTCTCAAGACATTGACCAGCTGATTAGAAGCCCACAGGTTCGAAAATACTTGGAGGATTTCGGTCTGGTCCTAGCGACGAATCTTCGCGAGTTTCGCCTGCTACGAGCTGGAACAGCGGACGAACCTGACGTCGTAGAAAGCTACTCACTGGCATCGTCGGAGACCGACTTCTGGAATAAGGTGGAACACCCGCGAAAGACTGCCTCGGTTTCGGGGGCACAACTTGTCGAGGCGCTGAGACGGATGCTCTCACACCGGGCTGCGATCACGAAACCCGAGACGCTAGCCTGGCTACTCGCGTCATATGCTCAGGAAGCACTCAGCCGTCTGAACGCTGCGGACCCGTCAATCCTTGCTCCGATTCGGGCAGACCTCGAGGAGGCGCTGGGCGTCACCTTCGAAGGCAAGGAGGGTGATGAATTCTTTCAATCTTCATTCGTACAGTCCCTCTTCTACGGGCTTTTCTCTGCATGGGTTCTCTGGTGCAAGGATAAGTCTGCCCCGGCTACGGCGGCGAGGTTCACTTGGAAAGGCGCCGCCTGGACCATGCGGGTGCCTCTGGTCCAGCCCGTATTCGAAGCTATTGCCGTACCCTCAAAGCTCGGCCCATTGGGTATTGTCGAGATTCTCGACTGGGCCGAAGATGGTTTGGACCGAGTTGACAGGGTCGAATTCTTCAAGATCTTCGACGAGGGAAGGGCGGTCCAGTTCTTCTACGAACCATTTCTCGAGGCATTTGACCCAAAGCTTCGGAAGGATCTTGGTGTCTGGTACACTCCATCCGAGGTCGTGCGCTATATGGTCGCTCGTGCGGATGCCGCGCTCCGATCGGAGCTGGGCATCACCGACGGATTGGCGAGCCCAAACGTCTTCGTCTTGGACCCATGTTGCGGCACTGGATCATACCTCATTGAGGTTCTGGAGCGCATTCATTCGACTCTCGTCACCCAGAAGAAGTTGGGGGACGCGATTGCCGCCTCTACGGTGAAACAAGCCGCCCTGACTAGGGTTTTCGGATTCGAAGTCCTAACTGCGCCGTTCGTCGTCTCTCACTTACAGCTTGGGCTTTTCCTGCTTCGTCTAGGTGCACCCCTGTCAGAATCCGGAAGCGAACGAGCCGCGGTCTACTTGACGAATTCCTTGACGGGTTGGAGCCCGCCGAGCGGGCCTCAGCGGAAGCTGAGCGGTTACATAGCAGGTCTAGAAGAGGAGAGGACCGCGGCTACTGAGGTCAAGACCAAGGCTCCGATACTCGTCATTCTGGGTAACCCACCGTACAACGCCTTTGCCGGAGTAAGTCCCAAAGTGGAGGACGGACTCGGAGATGCCTACAAAGAGGGGCTCCAACGTCGATTCGGAATCAAGAAGTTCAATCTTGACGATCTCTACGTCCGGTTTTTCCATCTTGCCAATCGCCGGATTGTCGAGAACACAGGCAGAGGTTTGGTCAGTTTCATTTCGAATTTCTCGTATATAGCCGACCCCTCATTCGTCGTGATGCGTGAGCGATTCATTGCAGATTTTGACGTCATTCAAATCGACAATCTGAACGGCGATAGCCGTGGCACAGGGAAGCGCACACCGGCGGGGACCCCAGACCCATCAATCTTCTCCACCGACGCAAACCGCGAAGGAATCCGAGTCGGTACCGCGATCTGCCTTCTCGTCAGGAAGAAAGAACACTCTCCTGCCGCGTCGGTCGACTATCGCGAGTTTTGGGGTGAGAACAAGAGAGCCGACCTCTCCGTAGCTTTAGCAAATCCGGCGAGCAGACCGTATTCTAAGGCGATTCCGCTCGAGGGGCACAAATTTTCGTTTCAGCCTCCCGGAGGTAAAGAAGCGTACTTGTCGTGGCCCGGGGTCACCGATCTGTCGTCGGAGCGCCCGAGTCAAGGCTTGATGGAAAAGCGACAGGGCGCGCTCGTCGACATCAATCGCTCATCTCTGGAGACGAGGCTCAGGTCGTACTTTGACCGCTCAGCTTCCTGGGAATCGATTGCCAGCGCAGTCGGGGGACTTGGAGCGGATGCGGCGCGTTTCAAGGCAAAGGAGGCTCGGGCAAAGGCCCTGAAATCTGAGACCTTTGACGAATCGAGATTGTTACCGTACCTTGTTCGACCATTCGATCTCCAGTGGTGTTACTACACACCGGTGCGCCCCGTGTGGAATGAACCGCGACCAGTACTTTACGAGCAATTCCGCCGAGGGACTTCGTTCCTGATCAGTCGACCGATAGGCGGGGGAATGGTTCCGGAGGGCCCACCATTTCTCTTTACGAGTTCTCTGGGAGACGACCATGTGATACAGGTCGACGCCTGTTTCGTCCCGCTCCTTCTCCACCCGACGGCCCACAAGATCGGCAATAGGAAAAGTGCCGCTCACGCCGCCGAACAAGCAGAACTCGCCTCGCATGCAGACATCTCCATCGCTAATCTTTCAGCGAAGGCCAGAAAGTATCTCTCCCTCATCGGTGTAGATGGAGATGAACCGACTCTAGCAGGATTGGTTTGGAATCATGTTCTAGCGATTGGGTACTCGCCACTGTACCGATCAGAGAATGCAGGTCCCGTCAAGCTGGGCTTTCCTCGCGTTCCGTTACCAGCCACGGCTGACCTTCTCAAGGCCTCCGCCCTGGTTGGCGAGCAAGTTGCACATCTCGTGGACGCCTCTCTCGAGGTTGATGGAGTAACCGACGGTACGATCCGCCCGGAGCTTGGAGAAATCGGAGTGGCCCGGACCACAGACGGCAAGTCGATAGATCCCAATGCTGGAGATCTAGAGGTTCGCGCTCCTTGGGGTAGCCGGAATAGAGTGGTAATGCCCGGAAAAGGAAAGACGGCATCTCGTGACTACACCCAGACCGAGCTCGACTCGTTTTGCCCGCCCGGGACTAGCGACGATGCTCGCTTCAAGACGATTGAATGTCTTGGGGCGACCACGGTGGACGTCTACCTGAACGATCGGACATACATCGCTAATGTCCCATCATCTGTCTGGTCTTTCGTGATCGGGGGTTATCCGGTTCTCAAGAAGTGGTTGTCGTATCGTCAGTTCGATGTCCTCGGCCGGTCCCTCCACCCGCACGAGGCGGTGCACTTTACAAATATGACACGGCGGTTAACAACGCTCGTGATGCTATCACCGTCTCTGAACCGAAACTATCAGGAAGTCGAGTCATCGGCGTTCGATTTCTCCGGGCTATAGGTTTCGCACCTGACCCCCAAGTTTCAGTGAATAAACCTGCGTGCATCGCGCACCGCTCGTTCCCCTCTTCGCGGGGTACGCTGAGCACAGGAAGACTTGTCCTCGTGAATGAGCCCCTTTGGATCACTCGAGATCGATTGATTCGCTGAGGTCGACCTCGTCTCTCTCGGCTGAATTCCAGACCTCGCAGAAACTGCGGGAGCATGCTGGGCAGGACTTGCCAACTGTCCAGGATGAGTCAAATCGTCCCCTTTGCAACGCGGCGCGCATAAGTGCGTGTAGGAACGCCCTTCGTGTGTCCGAGTCGGGCCTGCCCCGTCTTGCAGGTTTAACGACCGTCAATCGGACAGGAATCGAATCGGTCGATGCCTCGAGCACCCCGACCGTCGCTGGGATGTCGGTCCGGGAGAGTACGGGGGCAGGCGCAGCGAAGTAGACATACTCCGCCGCTCGTCGAGCATCGAACAGCTGCCCTTCAGGATTGTCTTGTACATAGACCGCTTTCACTTCCACCGCCGCCGATTGGCGGAAGGCCTTCGAAGCTGCTGCTACGTCGACCCGTCCTCGAATCAGTCCCCTCGGAATCGTGACTTCGGGGAAGATAATCGGCCACTTGTCTGATTCAAGCCACGTCATGACCGCATACATGATCGGTAGCTCTCTGCTCCTAGAGCGTCTTTCCGCAGGAAGCATCGCGAGTCCGTACCTCTTCTTTGGACTTAGAGTTGCACGAACGACACGCTGCGCATGGCCCGTTCCTTCGCTCGCGACCATCCGCGCTCTCTCATTCCTCCAACGAGTCGGATAGGTAGCCAGCCAACCCGTTCCGGGCCCCGGGGGCGCCCCCGGGGTCCCCTATTCAGGGGAGGCTCCATCCCGAGGGTAGGGCCGAGTGCCCCTAGGAGTGACAGAGACCGTTTCGCTGCCTCTCAGCGGGGGCACTTAAATCGAGCCAACATTATGGGAGTTGGAGATTGACGTGGCGGCGAATTCTCGGATCGAGTGGACCGACGCGACTTGGAACCCTGTGACAGGTTGTACCAAGATTAGCGAGGGATGCGAGAACTGCTATGCGTTCACATTCGCAGAGCGATTCCGAGGAGTTCGCGGGCATCCGTACCAAAGAGGATTCGACGTTCAACTACGCCCGGAACGTCTCGACCTGCCGATTCGGTGGTCAGATTCTCGGATGATTTTCGTAAACTCCATGAGCGATCTGTTTCACGAGAAGGTCCCGGACGAGTTCATTGCTAGAGTGTTCTCCACGATGAATCGGGCCAGGCAGCACACCTTTCAGGTCCTAACGAAACGTGCGAAGCGCCTGCTCGACATCGCGCCGAGCCTCACTTGGACTCCGAATATCTGGCAGGGAGTGAGCGTTGAGAACGCGTCCTACCGCTGGCGAATCAATGCTCTCCGAAAGGTTCCGGCAAGTACGAAGTTCCTGTCGGTCGAGCCACTTATCGGTCCTGTGGGCGAACTCGATCTTACCGACATTCAGTGGGTGATTGTCGGGGGTGAGAGTGGCCCAGGGGCTCGACCAATGGAGGTCGAGTGGGCAACATCCGTGCGCGACCAGTGCAGGCGAGCAAAGGTCCCGTTCTTCTTCAAGCAGTTCGGAACCCTCGCGTCAAACCCGAATCCGAGCGATCCGACCGCTAAGGAGAACGGCGGTGTCTCCAAGGGCGGAGCAACGCTGCACGGTCGCCTATGGCGTCAGCTGCCTCGCGTGACCATGATCAAGGGCGCGAGGGTCCCCGCGTCTGCCTAGAGACGTCAGAGCGTGCCCTGTCGCCCCTTGACGATGTCAATCGCCTGGGCGGCCTCGACTGCCGTGAGTCCGGAAAGCCGTCGATTCAGCGCTTCGTATCCCTCCCAGTAGGGCGAACCTCGGGGAGTTCTCCGGGTTCGGATCAGTAAGTGGTACCGCGGCTGTCCTGTTTCGGTGGAAACCAAAGGCGCCCTTCCCAACGGTTTGCCCAGCTGTTCCTCGAGACCCCTCTCATAGATATCGAGGATTTCGCTGCCGGTTCCCGTCTCGGCCAGTACTTCGGCCAAGTCCTTTCCGGTGAAACGCTCCAGTGTTCCCGATGTGGCCCCCCGGGCCTCCGCTTCCCCGAGGACCCGGCTAACGCCTGTTGTGAAGTTGATGAAGAGATCGGAGGCGGGGCAAGCCCGCACGATGTCGCGAAGGGTTTCCCAATGGATTTCCATGCCCTCGGGGTCAACCACGACGAATACGAGATCGTTCGGCCGGAGAAGGCCGGTCACCCTTGACGCCAACGCGTTGCAGTCACCGACGATGTAGGTCGGGGATGGCCGCCCTGGTGCGGAGACTGCGTGCAGGCGTTTCCTAAGGACGTCGACTCGCTCGGACCCTTTTTCGACCAGGATAATCGTATCGAACGGCGCCTTGGAGTTCGTCGCGATGATCGGGGACCCTGCAAGCCAGTCTCCTTTCGGTGTTTTCGTGACGCCGCACCCAGCGAACAAGTCGACGTAGACTGATCGGCCGTACTCGCGTCCTCGGTCCGCCTGCTTGCGGGCGATTGGCGTGAAGATGTCGAGAGCGTGGTTCAGGGCGGCGAGCTTGAGGGCCGTGTGCACCCCGTAGTCGTGGTGAACGTCGGGCCGAACCGCAGCGACTTGGTCTCCCCACGCGAGGACCTTTCGAAGCTGCCCGGTAAGCCAGTCGAAGTCGGTGACCTTGGGCCGTCCTCTCCGCGTCGGCGTCGTGATGGGAGCACGTCTACTCCAGAGTTAAGGCTCGCGCCCAACGCGTCCCTGCGTTTGACGATCTTCTGCCGATTTACCAAACGAGTTGCCACTCCGAATGAAGGCCCTTTCCGCGGTCGGGGTTTCGCCTCAGGGGGCATCCTCTACTTCATGCTGGCCAGATTGGCTAGATCCACCCACTTGGGTCGCGCATCGCGCGTCCCTGCCTTCGCGAGAGACGTGCGATGCAACACAGCATCTCGTATCCAACGCCTGAGCACCAAACGCCGACCAAACCCGCCGCGACCACCTCACGCCTGAGGACCGTAACCGGGAACCGTTTCCCCCGCAAGTGCGCCTGCGGATGCGGCTTCCAGATCCCGCGGGATCCTGAAGTCCGTTACGTCGTGGACTTCGGTGGCCCGCGACCCTACGCCGCCTATCTCCGCGAGCACTCGCCCGATTTCGGGAGCTTCCGCGGTCGGGCCCGCGATCGCGTCGACCTCGCGTCAGTCCCCGGGTTCGTCCCGGCGAGCGCGCTCCTGGCCAAGTCTGCCGAGTCGAAGCTCCCGGTCGAGCTGGACTTCACGACCGACCCCGCGCACTCCGAGGCGGATGCCTCTCCGAGCGTCGAGGCGGGCCGCCCCTGGGCTTCCGGGCAACTCGTCTTCAATGCGGGCTCGTTCGAGTCCGCGCGCAGCGGGTTCGCGGATTACGCGAAGGACGGCGAGACGGGCGAGCAGCTCCGGACGCGCGTGAACCGGACCATCCTCGAGGACCTGGAGCAGAAGGTGCTCGCGCTCCGGGCGCTCCACGCGAAGCTCCGAGACATGGACGCGGAGGAGTCTTTCGGAGGCGTCATCGCGCGGTCGCGACCGGTTTGACGCGACCGGGAGGTCGCATGTTCGAATTCCGGCTGCGAATTCTGGACGTGGGGGAGGGCTCCTTCCTCGGGATCGTGGAGGGTTTCCCTGATGTCTTGGTCCATGCGACTTCCCCCGGGCAGGCGGAGGCGGACCTGACCCGCGCCCTGGTCGATCACCTCACGCGGTTGCAAGATGGCGAGGCCACGCGGATTGACTGGGATGACTTTCCGACGGTGCGAGCGGTGAAGCTCCTTCTGGCTCCCCCAGGGAATTAGTCTGGGTGGTAAGGCTCCACGACGTGTCGTCAGCAAATCCTGAGACTCTCGGGACCTTTGTGGAAGAAGTCAGCTACGACGACTTGCGAAGTAGGTTCTCGACGGGGGAAACTTGATGGCCAACCCACCGAGCGGGACTTTTAAGGGCTTGAAACGTCACAGAAACAACATGGCCGGGGAATTGAACCCGCCACCTCTTGAGCCGTCGGTGGTGTTCCGACAAGACCTAGCGGCGTTTCAACATGCCATCGATACGGATGACGTTCCGGGAGCATTGGTCTTCTCTAACCGCCTATCGAGTGATGCTCTCATTTTCGCAGTCGGCGACGATCAGGCGGCGCTTGCATTCTATGGGTTGGTTCTTAGAATCATCGCCGAGGACATCTTGAACGTCCAGGTCGCGTCCGCGTCTCGTGAGGGGGGCCCTGGAACAAGACGCCCAGTCCGAGGGAATCCCCGGACGTTGGCCGACAGTTTCTGTACTGCCTTGGCGGACGCCTTTGCGGCACCTACCGAGGAAATTCCCGGGATGTGCAGGAAGTTCTATGAGTTCGAATCCGAGGTCTCGAGCCTTGAGCGAGGCAGACACGAGGTTGAAGCCTACGATGTCCCGCCCCGCCTTGGTCCTCTCCCGCGGGAGAAATTGGGGACGTTCCTGCAAGACAACCGTACCCTCCTGGAGCATCCTGAGGCGTTCGTACTCGAGGCGTTGAGTTCCGAGATGGCGCGACTCTCCCACGTGGCTACGTTCGAAGAGCGGGATCTCTGCTTTTACACGGCTGTAAGAGCTTTCGCCCTCCCATACGAATATGCCAGGTTTGAATTGCGGCTGCCAGCGGACGAACGTCGGGAGGCCACGGTGGCTTGGATTCGTTTGACGTCGTCTCAGATTGTGGAATACTTCAGGAGTCTAGAGAGTGCACCGATTGAGGATTCCTGGCGCGCCTTGTCGACTTTTGCCGGTTCGCTGGTCGTCAAGTGGCGGAGCGAATGGATGAAATACGGCCAGCTAGGGCAGCTCGTGATAGCTGGTCGACCTCCTCAGCCGGACGTCCCTCCTGACAGTCGAACCGAACGATTCCGCGACGCACGAAGGCCGGCGGATGATCGAAGAGAAGACGACTCAGCCTGACGACTCGGGGACGACCGAATCCCCCAATGCTCGCTCGCGCTTCGGGTTCCATGACACGTCGTTGCGCCCCAGAACCAAACCATCGGGCGCAACGCGCTTGGACGTGAAGGAAAGGGATCAGGGCCTGGTCGACAGAGGCACGTCATCCGCAGCCAGCCAATTTCGTCGCCCTTTAGGCGAGTCGGACGCGTCGGATTCCGCGAGACCCGTTTCCGATCCACTTCTCCGGGCGTTTCCAGACCATAAGTTCCTCGAGGAGAGTCGAACAAATCCTCAGCTCGGGAGGTTGCTGCGTACGGTTATCCTTCTCTCCGAAAACACTCTTGGACAGGCCCATGTTCCATTCAGCATCAGGCTCGCTCGAATCGATGACCCCGACGAGCCCGGTTGGATACGGAGGACAGTACGGGTTCGAGTCCCCCGGATTCCGAGAGAGAGACGGGACCGACTTTGGAACGAGCTGATTGATGGGTACGAGAACTCACTACGCAATCAACTGGCCTCTATCTCTCCAGCCGCCCGCCGGAAGGCCATGCGCCGCCTCGCGGAGTCGGTCTTCATTGAGTTGGAGATGCGATAGGATGACTTTTGATCCCCAAGACTTCCTGACCTTTGCCAAGGCCGTTGAGCAGGAAACCTCGCCCGTCCCCGAAGCTCGACTCCGATCAGGGGTTAGCAGAGCGTATTACGCCACCTTCTTGGGACTTAGGGAACGAGCAAAGCAACGCGGACTGTTCCACCCCAACGTCGTTAAGATCCTTCATAGAGAACTGATTCTGAAGTTGAAGGGCTCCAGCAGCCCCGATATAATCCGACTGGGCCACAAGTTGGCCGCATTCAAGACAGAGCGAGAGCGGGCCGACTATGAACTTCTGGTCGAAGTCACTATAGCAGACCTTCAGGGAGCGATCAGCGTCGCCGAGCAGATGCGCCGCGACTCGATGGCCTATTTGTAGGCCTCGATCCTCGACCCCCCGAACGCCTATTCAGAAGCACCTCTGAACACGCACGAGTTCCCGCGGGCGGGGAGATAAGGACTGGGCGCGGCCCAAGCTCGACCGTTTCGCATTGGGCGTCGCGCGCTCCTCGCGGTCGGCCATCGAAGGCGGGCGCGGTTCCACGGTCGCGGCCGTGAATCGACCAACGCGGCCGCTGTGGCAAAGTGATCTTGGCTGGGAGACTCTGCAATGGGTCGCAGGGCACAGGCGCGTCCGAGCCACATTATAAGGCATGGGTGAGAGATGCGCCCTCATGGCCAGTTCTTATTGCCAGAAGTGCGGGACCCCAAACCAGGCAGGGGCCCAGTTTTGTTCTAAGTGCGGGGCGGCGCTTTCCACAGTCCCCCCACCGAGCCCTCCCCCACAAGCTCCAGCCGCCTCAAGTCCACCAGCCTGGGCCCCTGTTGTTGCGCCTCTACCGCCGAAGAAGTCACGAACCGCCCTTATCGTGGTGATCGCAGTTGTGGTGGTTCTCGTCGTCGTGTTGGTTGGCTTGTGGGCCGCGGGAGTTTTCAATTCGAGCAGTTCCTCTGGATCGGGGAGTACGCCCCCGATTACCATTACCGGGTTCACGTTCACTCCCGATTACACGGGGACGACGTCTGGCTACCTAGGCTCTTCCTACACCTGCGGTACTGGCTGTCCTCTTCAGGTCGCCGTGGGGGGTAGTCTGACCATTACTCTTGGACTCACGAGCACTGCGGCCCTCTTGAACCACAATATCGACGACTTCACCGTGACGGGCGGGTTCTCAGTTACGTCGGTGAGCCCGACCCTCCCGGTGACTTTGGCCCCGAGCGGATCCCAGACCTTCACGTTGACGATTCAAGTGCCGTCCGTGACGGGAAGCTACAGCATCTCTGGGACAATCGTGACCACCTGAGAAGACGCATTCCCCCGCGTTCAGCGCGGTTGGTCATTCAACTCCGACCTGGGCACGCCGAAGTCGACCGACGAAAGGCAGCCTGCGAGCTGTTGTCGGGTTCCCGCCGGCCTACGGTGGAGGCGGAAGCGGTTTGCCGCACTTCTGGCAGAAGGCAGCCGCGCGCGCATTCCCCATCCCACACGACTGACAGTACCGTTCGGCGGCCGGGGTCGGTGGTGGCGGAGTAGGCTGAGGGGGGCTTGTGACGTAGTAGACGGTCTGCGGTTGAGTGGACATAACCGGCGCGGGAGCCGGCCTACTGATTACCGAAAGGACGATTCCTACAATCAGGAGGACAAAGCCGAGGGCAGCGATTCCGCCCCCCGCGGCTTGGTATGGGTAGTCCAAGCATACGCCGAGAAGGCTGACGCTGCAGTACTCGTATGCGGCGATACCTCCGATGATGAACACGATGCCCAAGACGAGTAAGGCTATCCCGCCGCCTCGATATGGATGGGTCGGAGCGTTTCCCGCGGCCATGGGGCGGGCATGGGCGCTAGTTAGCTTGAATCTGGTGTCGTACCGTAAGTAGCGGGGCACTCCTGCATTCAACCCTGAATTCCCTCACCGTGAAGACACCGGTTAAGGCGGCCCCGGTTTTCCCGGGGACGAAAGTGGACGATGCATACTCGGATCGCACGCTCCTCGCGGTCCTTCCTCGCCCCGCGCGCTGATTG
>Ga0181539_1000980_pt1 | contig 33018 bp, 30 predicted proteins | sample PEATcosm2014_Bin_46_FD_119767 | JGI IMG/M metagenome (GOLD analysis project Ga0181539, IMG submission 119767) | Peatland microbial communities from MTU Mesocosm Facility, Houghton, MI, USA - PEATcosm2014_Bin23_60_metaG | ecosystem: Environmental > Terrestrial > Soil > Wetlands > Peat | place... | reverse complement strand
GTTCGACTTCTGGATCGCGTCTGACACCAGGTTGATCGGAATCTTGTAGCCGAGCAGTTTGTTGGGATCGATGTTGACCTGGTACTGCCGCACAAACCCGCCGACCGGCACAACCTCGGCGACTCCAGGAACAGACTGCAACGCATAACGCAGGTACCAATCCTGGTACGAACGCATCTGTTCGAGGCTGTACTGGCCGCTGGTATCGACCAATGCGTACTGATAGACCCAGCCGACAGCGGTGGCATCTTTCGCCAGCTCGACGTTGACCCCTTTGGGCAGCCTCGCAGTCACCGAGTTCAGGTACTCGAGAGTGCGCGAACGCGCCCAGTAAATATCCGTGCCCTCGTCGAAGATGATGTAGATATAGGAATATCCAAAGTCCGAGAAAGCCCGGATGTCTTTCACCTTCGGCATGCCAAGCAGCGCGGAGGTGATCGGGTAAGACACCTGATCTTCCATGATGTCAGGGCTGCGGTCCCACTTTGCGTAGACAATGACTTGAGTGTCGGAAAGGTCCGGGATCGCATCGAGCTTCGTGTCCTTCATCGAATGCCAGCCGAGCACGGCGGCAACACCGATAAACAGGAACACGAGGAATTTGTGCTCGGCGCTAAACTCGATGATCTTGTTAATCATTGTGGCCTCGCTTCGGGCATCAGCCGCCACTCGGTGATCTTGTTGATCATTGGTACCTCGCTTGGGCCATAAGCTCCGGATAGCTCAGCAGCACGCCGCCATTCTGGCGGATGAACGCTTCCGCATCGCTTCTTTTCTCGAACGTAAACGCTCCCGGCGAGCACCGGTCGAACGCAAGATGATCGGAATGTTTGCTTTCGTCCATTCGCGCCATGTCGTGCGTACAGGCAACGGCACGACTGTCATCGACGTAGAATGCTTTGGCTGGGTCGATCGTCTTGCCCGTGGGATAGTCGTGCGCTTCGAGCAAACGCACCGGCTTGTGCTGCTGGTTCGCCTCGGTTACGGCGCAACGCGCACAACATACTTGCTTCTTGCGTCCGGAAATCTCGGCCGTCACGCTGAGATGGGGATCGAGCGGCCGCTGGCAGAAGCCACACGTCTTGTTCGCGCTGGATTCGGCGAACCAGTAAGCGGCGCTGCCCATGACCAGGAAAATCGCCACGAGAACAATGAGGGTTGTACGCTTTGACGCTTTCGTGTTTGCGCGGCTTTCGCTCATAGTCTCTCCTTATTGCATCTCGCCCGTGGCGCTCTTCATGCGGCTTTCGGAATCGATCAGGAAGTTGCCGGAGGTCACGATCGTCTCGCCGGCTTTCAGTCCGGAAAGGATCACGACATTGCCTTCGACCGCGGGGCCAAGCGTTACTTTGCGCGGTTCGAAATTGCCGCCTTCGCGCACCACAAACACGGTCTGCTCGTTGCCGGAATTGAGCACTGCATCCTGCGGAACCAGGATTTTGTTGCCGTAGTCAACCTTGATCTGGACATCGCCAAACATCTGCGGTTTCAGTTCGAAGTTGGGATTCGAAATGTCGATCCGCACCTTTGCCGTATGCGTCGTCGGGTCCATGGACGGATAGATATAGCTAATCCGTCCGGAATAGGTCTTGCCCGGGTAGTAGCTCAGTTGCAACTGCGCTTTCTGGCCAACCTTCACAAAAGGCAATTCGTACTGATAGATGTCGGCCGTCGCCCAGATATTGGAAAGATCGGAAACGACGTACAGATCCATGTCCGGCGTTACCGAAACATTCGGAAATACCTTACGGTCCGTTACAAATCCCGTGATCGGCGAGTGGATTGTAATCGTCTTGCTGACTTCGCCCGTCTCATCCAGCTTTTTGATCTGCTGGTCGGAGATATCCCACAGCTTCAAACGTTGCCGCGCGGAACGAAGCAAGGACTGTGCTCCCTGCGAAACTTCCTGGTATGGTGCGCCGCCGAGTGTTTGCTCGCCACGCTTGGCAATCAGGTATTCCTCCTGCGTGGCGACCATGTCTGGGCTGTAGAGCGTGAAAACCGGTTGGCCCTTCCTCACAAGCTGGCCCACGAAATCGACGTAGACCTTTTCCACAAATCCGGGAACCTTAACGTGAATGTGGGCAATCCTCCTCTCGTCGGGAACGATCTGCGCCGTGGCGCGTATGTCGCGCACAACCGGTTTCTGCTCCACCGTCGCGGTCCGTACGCCCATCACCTGCTGCTTGCCGGCCGCGATGTTGACGGTTCCGGCCGCCATGTCCTGTCCGCCGTCGTTTGCGTATTTGGGCACCAAGTCCATGCCGCAGTCGGGTGCCGTGCCTGGCTTGTCAGACTTGTAAGCCGGGTGCATGGGATCGTACCAATAAAGAATCTTGCGTTCGCCCCCAGCCTTCGCACTAGACGCACCCTGCCCTGCACGCCCGGTGGGTTGCTCGTCGGCGTACTTCGGAACCAGGTCCATCCCGTCCGGCGCCTTGCCCGGTTTGTTGTAGGTATGCTGCGGGTTCATCGCGTCGTACCAGTAGAAGATCTTGCGCTCTCCGCTTGAGTTCGCGGCGCTACTGCTGTTCTGGGCTGAGTGATCGTGCTGGAACGCACCAAGCTTTTTGCCAAAGAGCAACATCAGCGAGATCGTCACTACGGCGACGAGTGCGAGAATCCGGAGAATATTATTTCTTGATTTCATTTCTTCACCGCCTGTGCCTCTCCGGCAGCGACCGCAGTGCTGGCTGGAGAGTTAGGTTGAGAATCTTGTGACCTGTCCGCCGCTGCCGGCGCAAGATCGACGCCCACGAGGCTCTCGATCTGCGCCAAAGCCATGTTGTAATCGGCGACCTGCCGGTAGTAATCCGTTTCGTAATTGAGAAGCGTGCTGAAGTTGCTGAGCACCGTGAGGAAATCGTTGCCGCCAACCTGGTATGCCGACATCGATGATTCCAGCGTCAAAGAGGATTGCGGAACCACGGCTTTCGTGTAGAGATCGGCGAGGTCCCTCGCCGCCTTCGCCGCCAAATAGGCCTGCGTGAGTTCGAATCGGGTTTCGTTGGCACGATCCTCGCGACTCTTCTGCGCGGCTATCACCTCTTCCTCGGCCTGCCGCACGCCCTCCCGTTGCTTTCCTCTGTAGAAGACAGGAACATTGATGGTGAAAGTCGCTCCCTTCATGTCCGGCATGTCAGGGCGTTGCTGGTACATGAACCCGACGCTCAAATCAGGCCGATACTCTTTTTCGGCGAGGTTCACGGCAATCTGATTGCGTTCGACCATCCGCTGTTCACGCTGCAGCATCGGGCTGTTCTTCTCGGCAAGCTGGTAGAGATCGTCGAGCGAGCGGGACGATGGTGTCAGCGCGACATCAGCCGCCGGGGGAAGCGGCGATTCCGGCGGGCGGGCCATCAGCACGTTCAACCGCGCCTGCGCCACTGCCCGCTGCTGTTGCAGGATCGTTATCTTCTGCAACAGCAGCGAGACCTCCGTCTGAGACTTCAGCACATCCTGCTGCATAGCCTTGCCAACGCGATAGCGCGCCTCGGAGATCTTCGAAAGCTGCTGCAACAGCTCCTTGTCCTTGAGCGCAACCCGGAGAGCCTTGTCGTAGTAGAAGTAGTCGAAAAACGTCGCCTTCGCCTGACTGGCGACTTTGCGCCGGACACCCTCTTGATCGGCGGCGGAGGCCTCCATTTCCTTGCCGGCGATTTCTCCCTTGAGCCTTAGCTTGCCGGGATAGGGCAGCATCTGCATCGCGGCGACGCTGCGATAGCTGGAGGGATCGCCTTGCTGGGTGCTGAAAGGAGTGGCATTCCCCATCCACCCGACGGAAACCTGGGGATCGGGCAAAGCCCGCGCCTGTGAAATTTTTCGTCGTTGCGCCGCCACCATGTGCGCCGCGCTCTGCACTGCGGGATTGTTCGCCAGCACTTCGCGGACGACAGCATCGAGAGTCAAAACCGTGGCGACCGGTTGAGTCTGATCGGCAGCCGCGGGGTTCCCGGTAAGCGCCGCCTTTTGCGTTTGCTGGGGTGACGGCTGGCCTTGCGCTTTCGCCGGATTCTCTTCCGCTATCAGCGGCGTAGACAGCAGCAATAGCAGGACTGAAAGAAGTCCCCTTGAATTCATGGAGCTAGCTCTCCTATTCGCTAAAGACGATGGGATATGATCGCACTACGTCAGCGAAGAGAGGTCTAGATCAGGAAGGTACAGAGAAGAGCTTGGTGCGAGCCGAGATCGGGTAATCGGGATGGTGACTTGTCGTCAGCGCCGAATTCGGTTGTTGCCAGAAGGGCTACGGTCGAGAGCGGCGGCGTGATTGAAGCTGTTGCACTTGGAGCCTGGAGTTCCGCGGTGCGGATCGGCTTCCCGGAATAAAGATCGCAGCATGACGAGGCTGGATTCTGGCTTTCAAACTGCGTTGTCGGAGCCGCTTTGCCGATCGTCATCATCGGACAACCGGGCGGGCAGTGCATGCCCGGTTCAGCTTTCTCGGGGCATGGCGCGGCAGCCAGCACGGGAATGCTCCCGATGGTCATTACGAGCAAAAGCGCAACGAATTTGAGTAAACGCCCCATGCAACTTTACGTATTCTACGAAACTACTGTCACCAAAAGCCGTGACGAATGTCACCCATGCAATGGAAACGAACCAATCAGCAATGTACCCTCTCCCCGGTCTGCGGGTCAAGATCGTCATTCCCATCATTTAGGAATGCCTTGAAATCGCTGAAGATTTCCAGGGCGGGGATGTCGGGCCGGGAAGCGTACCGGGGACCGGCTACTCTGGAATCCGGGTAAATCCATGATTCTACGGGTCCCTGCACGGAGCCGGAATTAAGCCAGCACCCGAGATTGCATTTCTTTCCGGATTGGTGTACGCTATTTATGTTTGGCTAAGTTCGCTTTCAGCCATGTTGAGCTGGTCCCGCCGATTCATCTGCGTCACCCACTCTCAGAGCAAACGATCTCAGCAGAAACAAACGAAACATACAGAAACAAAGGTAAAACAAAAAGTGGAACAAGGAACAGTGAAGTGGTTTAACGACGCCAAGGGTTTTGGCTTCATCAGCCGTCAGAATGGCGAGGATGTATTCGTCCATCACACGGCAATTCAGTCGAACGGTTTCCGCAGCCTCCAGGAAGGTCAGTCCGTGCAGTTCGATGTCAAGCGCGGCCCGAAGGGCTGGCAGGCAGAGAACGTACAGGTTCTGTAAGACGCAGGCCTAAAAATCAGAGCCCGAAGCTGCAAAGCTTCGGGCTTTTGCTTTGCGGGTGCCCCATTCAAGCGAAGCTTGGGTGGGGCCTTCGATTGATGAATATCAGGCGGGAACTCCTCGGGAATGATCGAGGAGCATATTGCGCAGATTGCCGTCGCCGTCGAATTCCATGTTCCGGGCCGCACCCAGAATCTCCAGCATCAGGTTCTTTGCGATCTCCGGCCTGAGGTTTTCGCTCAGTGCAAGCGTCCCGAGTTCCAGCGTGTTGCGGATCCAGCCCACGGTGACTTCACTCATCTCGAACTTGCCGACCGTTGGCATAATGGCCTGCAGGCACTCGCGATCCGTGGGCAAATGGATCGGCGTGCGAATGCTCGCCAAGCCCAGTGATGTCAGCCCGTTGATGCGCGTCGGTTCCCAGTTGGTTTTGTTTACCAGGCGGTCGGTAACAATTTCGGCCATCCCCAACCCTATCGAGTTGCCATAGCTCAGCGGGCTGAGATCGCGAATGAAGATGCGTTCGAAGCTGTGGATATAGGAATATGGATTGCGCTCGGCTTCGAAGCCGCGGTTCACCACCTTCCAGTCCATGCCGCCACCGCTGATGTGTTTGCCGATCTCGTCGATGACGAGGACGTCGAGATCGACGGGAATGGTCCCCATCCACGACCGCGCCAGCGCCAGGTTTTCTTGTTCGCGTTGCTCCATGTTGCCGGCGGTGACCGCATCGAGTTTTGCCGTGTGGTGATAGGCATCCTCCAGAATCGCCAGCCCTCCCACGATCTTGCCCGAGTTCAGCACCAGGCGGCCTACGCTGCGGATGACATGTTCCAATCCCAACTTGTACCCGTACATGTGATAGCGCCGCGCACCGGCGAACTTGCCGAGACCGATCGCCATCATCTTGAACAGGCCGCTTTCGATTGTGCCGCTAAAATCGGTGTGCCATTTTGTGCGGTTAATCAGCATCACGCCATCCGCGTCGTAGGCGGCGCGATCCATGAAGGCTTCGATGCTATCTTGCGTCTTGCCCAGCGACACCACTTCCAACTGGCTGACGACGGGACACCCCATGTGCTGTTCGTCCACGCCGTAGTGCGCCAGCACATCGGCCTGGCCTTCGGCGGTAGCCGCTCCGTGGCTTCCCATCGCCGGAATAATGAACGGGTGCATGCCGCTCTGCTTCCAGTAGTCGACGGCGGCCCGTACTATGGTTGCAATGTCGTTGATCCCCCGGCTGCCGACGCCGATTGCCACGCGGGCTCCCGGCCTTAATTGCGACGCAAAGGGCGAGGCCGCAAGCTGGCGCCGCACTTCGCCGGCGACGTCCGGAATCCGCCGGTCGGGAAAATTCTGGCGAACCAGCAACATGCGAGGAAAGCTGAAGGAAGACATGTCAAGAACTCCTACCGGGCTGGCGAGCCCCGCTCGCTGGGGTGATGCTACCGGCAGCGGCCTGAAGGGCTGGAGACCGGGTTATGCTCGATTCGCGCGGCCTCCCAGGTATGCAGCGCGGACATCCTCATTATCCCAAAGTTCGTCCGGTCGGCCCTGCATGACGAGGTGGCCCGTCTCCAAAACGTATCCGCGATCGGCAACCGAGAGCGCCATATTGGCGTTCTGCTCGACCAGCAGCAAGGTTGTTCCGTTGCGGCGGATATCGGAAATGACCTTGTAGACCTGCTGTACGACCAGCGGACCAAGGCCCAGCGAGGGCTCGTCGAGCAACAGGATCTTCGGACGGGACATCAGGCCGCGCGCGATCGCGACCATCTGCTGCTGTCCTCCGGAGAGCATCCAGCCAAGCGCATTCTCGAAACTGCGCAGTTCCGGAAAGATATCGAACATGCGCTCGGCATCGGACTGAAGTTCGATGCGCGTAGAGCCCGGGCGATTCGCCCCGCCGAGAATGATGTTCTCGCGGACGGTCAGCCCCGGAAACACTCGCCGACGCTCCGGGACATGGGCGATGCCAAGCCGGAAGATCGACTCGGGAGAATGTCCGGAAATCGTCTGGCCAAGCAAGCGCACGGCGCCGGCCCGCGGTTTCAGCAGTCCCGAAATGACGCGCAGAGTGGTGCTTTTGCCTGCGCCGTTGGCGCCAAGCAGCGCGACGATTTCACCTTCGTCGATGTGAAAAGAGAGTCCGTCGAGGGCCGCAACCTTGCCGTATGCGGCGGTTATATGATCAAGCTCGAGGAGCCGCATTTTCATCCACCTTTCCGAGATAGGCTGCGACCACGTCGGGATTGCGCAGCACGTCTGCCGGCGCTCCGTCGGCGATGTGACGGCCAAAATTCAGCACCGTGATGCGGTCAGCGACCCGTTCCACCAGATGCATATCATGATCGACGATGACGATGGTCAAGCCATGCCCCTTGAGCCGCTGCAACAGCAGAACCAACCCGTCCTTCTCCGCATGGTTGAGGCCCGCACCGGGCTCATCGAGCAGCAGCAGCTTGGGGTTTCCGGCCAGTGCGCGGGCAATCTCGACCAGGCGCTGGTGTCCATAGGACATGCTCCCGACTACCTCTAAGGCGCGAGGGGCAAGCCCGACGAATCCCAGTGCGGCCAAGGCGTGGCGCTCCAGGGCAGCGGCGCCCCCTATCGCATTGCCGGGGCGCTCGGCGCCAACCTTAACGTTGTCCAGCACATTCATGTCCGTGAACAGGCGTATGTTCTGGAACGTGCGGCCGAGACCATGGCCAGCCCGCTGATGAGGCTTGAGATGAGTAATATCTTCTCCATCGAAGTCGATATGCCCGGCTGTCGGCCGATAAATCCCGCTCAGCACGTTCAACAAGCTGGTTTTGCCCGATCCGTTTGGGCCGATGAGGGCGTGCACGGTGTTGCGCTCGACCTCCATGTCAACCTCGTCAACCGCCTTGACCCCGCCGAAATGCTTTACCAGGCCGGATATTTTGAGTGTAGCCGGCCGTTCCTCACGGCCGCCCGGGTGGCCCAGCGTCAGCGGCGGAATGTCGCCGGTCGCCAGCGGCTTGATGGGATAGAATTTCCGCCAGATGGCCGTAACGAAGCCCAGAATTCCGTCCGGCATGAAGACCATGATGAGAATCACGGCACCGCCGTAAACGGCCAGGTAAATGGTCTTGAGAAAGCGCAGCCACTCGGGCAGCATGGTCAGGAGTCCGGTGCCGAACACCGTCCCGAATGGGAAACGGGAGCCACCCAGCAGAGCCATGGTGAGGAACACGACCGACTCGCTGAAGCTGAACTGATCCGGGCTGATGTAGGAGAACCCACCGGCAAAGAGGCCGCCACCAAGCCCCCCCAATAGCGCCGAAAGCGTAAAGGCAGTGACCTTCGTTCGATACGTGTCCACGCCGATGACACCGGCGGCGAGTTCGTTGTCGCGTGTAGCTCGCATGGCGCGGCCCAACTTGGTTTTGCGTAGATACCACACGAGGTAACCCACAAAATAGAGGCCGGTAACGCAGAGACCAAGATAAGGACCGCTCTCGGCAAAACGGGATGGGCGGCCGATTCCGGAGATGCCGTCGGGGCCGTGCGTGAACTCAACCCAGTTCGTCAGCACCAGGGACAGGATCGTCTGGAAGCTGATTGTCACCATGGCGAGGTAGTGGCCGCCAAGCCTCAACGACATGAGACCGAGCGCCGCGCCGGCCACGCCGGCAACCGCCAGCCCGACCGCCAGAGCAACCCAGAATGGCAGACCGAAGGTTGTGGTGCCGAGTGCCACGCCGTAAGCGCCGATGCCGAAGAACGCGGCCTGTGCCAAGTTGATCTGCCCGCTGTATCCGAGCACGACCGTGAGCCCCAGCACCGCAATCGCATAGGTGGAGGCTTGCATCAGCAGATTGAGCGTGTATGCCGGGAAGGGCGTCAGGGTGACGAATGCGATGGTGGCCGCAGCCGCGGCGATATAAGCGCCAGTGCCGAAAACCTTGCCCTTGGTAATCCCCGCATTGGAGGCCGTTCTGGAAGTTCGGTCGCTCATGCTTTCTCCGCAATCCTTTCGCCGAACATGCCTTGTGGTCGGAACAACAGAAACACAAGCAGAACGAGGAACGCAAAGGCATCCTTGTAAGGCACGGAGATGTAAGCCGCGCCGAAGGTCTCGACCACGCCAAGGGCCAAGCCTCCGACAACCGCCCCGGTTACGTCGCCGAAGCCACCGATGATGCTGGCGGCGAATGCTTTGAGCGCGATGGATGAGCCCATGCCGACTGAAACAAAAAGGATCGGCGCAACAAGAATCCCGGCGAGCCCACCCAACACAGAACTGTAGATGAAGGTGATCATAATCATCAGGGCCACGGGAATGCCCAGCATGCTCGCCATTTCCTTGTCCTGCGAGGTCGCCTGCATCTTCTTGCCGAGCAGCGTGCGCTCGAAGAGCAGATACTGGAAGCCAACCATCACGATGGTGACGGCAAGAATCATGAGGTATTGCGTATCGAAGAACACCGGCCCAACGCTGAAGCCCTGCGATTCGAAGATGCCCGGCAGGGTCTGTGGCTGGGGGCCGTAGGCGGCGAGCACGCCATTTTCCAGCAGAATCGACGCGCCGATCGTGCTGATGATGACCGGAAGGAAGCTGCGGTTGCGGAGTGGATAATAAACCCCAAGGTTAAATAGTGCGCCAAAAGCGGCCATGGCAGCGACCGTGATCAGGATGCCAAGCCAGTAGGGCAGCCCGAGATTGATTAACAGCACTGTCATCGAGAAAGCACCCAGCATGGCAAAATCGCCCTGGGCAAAATTGACCACGTTGGTCGCACGATAGATCAATACGAACCCCAGAGCCACGAGCGCATAAATACTGCCAATGCCAAGTCCGGTGAAGAGAAGTTGGAGTGCAGTTCCCATAGGCCACCAAAAAGCGGGCGAATAGCGACTCGCCCGCACGGTTCAATGCGTTTATGCGCTTCTGCGCTGGCTGCGATCCCTTTCAACCCGCGGCGCGATAGGACGCCTCGGGGAAAGTTGAAACATGTTGGTTAGTCTTTGAAATCAATGTGCTTGTCAAACACAATCGTTCCGCCGACGTTCTTCACCACGTTATAGCCGTGCAACCCGTCTCCATTCTGGTCGAAGTTGTAGGTTCCTTCGGCGCCTTTGTAGTCCTTGATCGCGAGTATCGCCTGCCGGATCTTCGCGGGGTCGGTGCTCTTGGCGTTGTTGATGGCCAGCGCCAGCACGTGCATGCCGTCATACGCCCAGGCGCTGAAGTGATCGGGCCTCACCTTGTAAGCGGCTTCGTATTTGGTGGCGTATGCCGTGGCGGCGGGGCACGATTCCCGGTTAAAGTCGGCAACGGCGAAAGTGCCGTTCAGCGCCGAACCCGCAAGCCGAAGGGCGGTGGTGGATATATTGGTTGCCGAACCAACCCAGGGCATGGTCACGCCCACTTGGCGGAGCTGTTTCGCCAGGATGCCAAGGTCCGTTTCAAAGGGAACGTAGCTGGCCAGGACATCGGCTCCGGAACGCTTAACGGCCAGCGCTACAGGGGTGAAGTCCTGCGAATTGTTGGTATAGCCTTGGATCAGAACCGGCGTGATGCCCATGCTCTTCAGGTTTTCGACCAGGGCCTTCATGCCGCTGGTGCCAAAGGTGTCCGTGGAGTGCACGATCGCCCATTTTTTCTTGCCGAGCGTTTTGACACCATATTCGGCAATCACTCGGGCCGAATAGGAATCGTTTGGCCGGAAGCGGAAGTACCACGGATTCCCCATATGGGTAAGCGTAGGATCCGTCCCGCCAATCATTACCGGCTTGCCCACCTTCAACACGTCGGGCGACATGGCATTTACCTGTGTGCTCCGGATTGAGCCAAGGAACCCGACGATTTCCTTGTTGCCGACCAGCTTGCTGAACGCCATGATAATGCCGGGGTTGGTCGTCTGATCGTCTTCAATGATCAATTCGACCGGTTTGCCGAGAACCCCTCCTGCCTTGTTGATTTCCGCTACGGCGAGCTTGGTGCCCTGTATCTGATAGCTCCCTATCTCGGCGGATGGGCCTGTGAGCGGCGCGACCACGCCGATCTTGATCGTATCGGCTGCTTGCAGAGTCAAGCCGCCGACAATCATCGCGGCGGCGAGCCCGAACACAGCAAAAGTAATCCATTTGCGCATGGTTTATCCCTTTGAGGTTATGAATTTGCAAAATTGCGGCGAACAGAACAGATATCAAATTTCCACCGTCATGTAAAGGTCGCAATCACACTGCACGGATCGATCCTTGGTTGCAGGATTGCCGTATACCCCACGAAGTAGCCGGGTTTACGGGGCCCCCGGCAAACGCTTGGCGTTTGCCGGGGTGACATCCAAGCCCGGCGCTGATACTTAGGGGTACACCGACCGTGGAATTGCGCTAGTCAGTAAAATCTATGTGCTTGTCGAACACAATAGTTCCGTTATTGTTCCTTACAATGTTGTAGCCGTGTAGTCCATCCCCATTCTTGTCGAAGTTGTAAGTGCCTTGGGCGCCCTTGTATCCCTTGATCGCGAGTATTGCCTGCCGGATTTTCGCGGGGTCGGTGCTCTTGGCATTGTTAATAGCAATCGCGATCACATGCACCGCGTCATAGGACCAGGCGCTGAGAAAATCAGGCGCCACTTTGTAAGCGGCCTCGTACTTGGTTGCGTATGCCCGCGAAACAGGGCTTGAATCCTTGTGGAAATCGGACACCGCGTAGGTCCCGTAGAGCGCAGGTCCGGCAAGCCTGAGCGCCGTTATGGTTACGGCTGAAGGCGAACCGACCCACGGGATGTTGACGCCGAGCTGCCGGAGCTGTTTCGCAAAGATACCCAGATCCGTTTCATAGGTCATATAGGAGCACATGACGTCAGCTCCCGAACGCTTGATGGCGAGGGCCACGGGTGTGAAGTCCTGCGATTGGTTCGCGTAGCCTTGCACCAGAACCGGCTCAATGCCCAGATTCTTGAGAGCCGCCGTTAGAGCCTTCATGCCGGCAGTGCCGAAAGCGTCGGTGGAGTGGACGATGGCCAGCTTCTTCTTGCCGAGCGTATTGACTGCATAGTCGGCGATCACACGGGCCGAGTAGCTGTCGTTCGGGCGATAGCGGAACAGCCATGGGTTACCCTGGTGCGTGAGTTCGGGATCGGTACCGCCGATCATCACCGGCTTGCCCACCTTGAGCACATCGGGTGAGATGGCCATCATCTGGGTGCTGCGGACGGTCCCGATGAAAGCTGTGATGTCCTTGTTGCCCGCAAGCTTGCTGAACGCCATAACCGCTCCGGGGTTCGTGGTCTGATCATCCTCGGAAATCAGTTCGATCTGTCTACCCAGTACCCCTCCGGCCTTGTTGATCTCTTCGACCGCGAGTTTTGCTCCCTGCATTTCATAGCGTCCGGCCTCGGCAGCGGCGCCGGTGGTCGGCGCTACTATACCGATCTTCAGCGTATCGGCGGCGTGGAGATTGACGGTGCTTACAGCCATTCCGGCGGCGAGCCAGAGCAGGGCGAGAACTGACAGCTTGCGCATGATATTTCTCCTCTTGAGATTTGCTTGACCCGTGGACGATGAGGCGAGTGCACCAGAGATATCAGATGTCTGTTGTTCTGTAAAGTCCAAAGTCTGCCGACTGCGCGATGTAAGCGGTCCGGAACGGGTGTGGTCTCGCGGCATTCGCTAAGTTGCCGCACAACAGAGCCGCTTAACAGGGCGCGGAAAGCGCGCTCGCCGCATTCTCATACCACCGCCGCCGAAGGCCGGTTTTTTCAACCGCTCGCGCCGGCCTTACAAAGCTCTTACATGTTTCTTCCCAAGGGTTTACAGCAAGTCTCCGCGGATTGTGTTCACATGGTCCTCGTGATCAAGGAGTGGATTAAGCATGCATGAGCCAAGGGTAATTTCTTCGGTTAGTCAAGTGCCGCTAGTTCGAGAAGCCAGGATTAAGACCGTGATCGTGGACGACTCAGCCCATTACCTGGAAGCGCTGTGGTCTCTGCTGGAGTTCGGGAATTTAGTCGAAGTAATTGGAACAGGGATGAGCGGCATGGACGCGGTCTGCGCGGTCGCCGACCTTGATCCCGACCTGCTTCTGATGGATGTCCACATGGATCCGATGAGCGGTCCTGCCGCCGCCATGGTCATCTCTGAGATGTATCCCAGGACGAAAGTGATCTTGATGTCGGCGGAGGACTCGCAGCAACTACGCGCGGAGTGCCTTTCCTGCGGGGCACACTCGTTCGTCTCGAAGGCGAACTTCATGAAAGAGTTTCCGGTTGCCGTTGACCAACTGGGTCTGCGCGGATGTCGTCCGACGGCGCACTGAGCGACAGCTAAACCACCGTGGTGCCTGCATCGCGGCAAACAAGTCTGCGCGAACCTCAATAGATAGAAGATCAGTAGAAAAAATGAAGAAGGAGAACGAATGAAAAGAGCAATGACGGCAGCTTTGATCGCGCTTGCGGTGGCAAGCACGCTTCTGATTGCACAGACCCCGCCGCCGAGCCCGGCAACCATGGTGGCCCATCGCGTGGATTTCATGACGACGGTGCTGAATCTCACCTCCGCGCAGCAGCAGCAGGCGACGACCATCTTTACGAACGCCGCGGCCGCCGAATCCGGGGTGCACGAGAGCCTCAAGACTGCGCGGCAGAGCCTCAAGACCGCCGTCACCAACAACGATAGTGCGGGGATCGACCAGGCAGCGGCTACGATTGGCAGCCTGACGGCCCAGCTAACCTCGCTCCAGGCCAAAGCCAATGCGGCTTTCTATCAGATACTCACCGCGGATCAGCAGAGCAAGTTGGCGAAGCTGGAATCCCAGCACGGCCCGGGCGGTCGTCCTGGTCCGCCTCCAGGTGGTCCCGGCGGACTCGGTTTTGCGCATTGATGAAGCAGGGCGGGTATCAACATGCCTGCCCTTTTCGTGCGCCAACTTCATCTAACCGTTGCTGACCCGATTGTTTGCTTCATAATGGATTGCGCGGTATTTCATGGTTGCAGAGCTGTGTTTTCATGAAGTCATTTCTCAAAGTCCGGTTCTCGTGGTCGGCCGTTGTCGCGGGTCTGGCGGTAATCCTGATCGTGCTCGCCGTGCTGGAGTACCGGTGGAGCAGAGACGTCAGTGAGGCGGCAAGCGTGCGGATGCACGCTAGTTTACAGGCCTCGATCATGGCATTCCGGCAGGATCTGTACCGTGAACTTGCAGGTATCTGCCTGCCGTTACAGCTCATCCCGCCAGCCGATGCTCGCGATCGCTGGCCGCAGTATGCGCGGCAAGTGCAAACCGCGCAACACGCGGCGGCCGTGCCGCAGATGGTGGCGAACGTATTCGTGTGGAGCACCCGCGCCGATGGTTTTTCTCAGCTTCGACGCATGGATTCCGGTAGCGGGCGTTTCGAAGCCGCCGAATGGCCGGCGTCGTTTCAGCAACTGCACGAAACCCTGCGGTCGTTTTTGCCGGACTCGGCTGCGGTTGCTTCGCGGCCGGCTCCGTCGGATACTTCACCGAATCCTCGCTTGGAACGTCTGCGTGGACCCGGTCTGCGCGCGCCGTGGGCGTTTGCAGAAAGCGTTCCAGCGCTCGCGTATGCGGCGGTCGCTCCGGATGATGCGAACCATGCGCAATCGCCCACTGTGGAGCGAACGATTGATTGGGTCATCATCGAATTGAACGCCGGCGTGTTCCAGCAGCACGTGTTGTCGGAGCTTGCGGAACGGCATTTTAGCGGCCCTTCGGGCTTTGTTTATCGGGTGGCAGTTCTCGGCGGCCAGGGCGGCGGCAGCGTCCTTTATTCTTCGGATTCGGATTTTGGCAAGCCCGGCAGTGGTGCGGCGGATGCGGTTATCAACCTCTTTGGCCCGCCCTCCGGCTCCATGGGGCAAGGGCTTGGCCCTTTTCTCGCGCCTCCCGGACGGCCGCAAGATGGAGGTCGTTTCAGGGGTCCGGAGTTTCGCGCGGGTTTTTCGGGCTTGGTAAGAATCGAACCGTTGCGCCTGTCGCCCGACGACAGGGGCTGGCAACTCGTCGTGCAGCACCGTGAAGGTTCATTGGAGGCGGCAGTGGCCGCTTTGCGGCGCCGGAACCTGGTGATTGGGTTCGGCGTGCTGCTGGTGATGGCGGCTACCATGGGAATCCTGATTGTCACCACGCACCGCGCGCAGCGTCTTGCGAAATTGCAGATGGACTTCGTGACCGGCGTCTCTCACGAATTGCGCACGCCGCTGGCGGTCATATCCTCGGCGGCGGACAATATCGCGGATGGAGTGGTGGACAACAAAGAGCAGTTGATGCGCTATGGCAAGGCGATCAAAAGCCAGACCCGCCAACTCATCCAGTTGGTTGAGCAGATCCTGCTGTTTGCGGCTACACGAGAGAACCGGTATCAGTACCAACTGCGCGTGCTTGAAGTGCAGGAGATACTGGACGCCGCTTTCGGCGCCACCGCGGGGCTGATCCACGCAGCGGGAATCGAGATCGAGCAACAGGTCGAACCGGGGATGCCGCAGACTGTCGGCGACCTGGCGGCTCTTTCGCAGTGCTTGCAGAACCTGATCACGAACGCCGTCAAGTATGGCGGCGCGAATCGCTGGCTCGGGGTCCGTGCCCTGGCCGTAGCGGCCGACCATGAGATTCAAATCGCGATCGAAGACCGCGGAGCCGGCATTTCCGCCGCCGACTTACCGCACATTTTCGAGCCGTTTTATCGTAGTCCTTCCGTCACTGCCGCGCAGATTCGCGGCACAGGGTTGGGGCTGCCATTGGCAAGAAGCATTGCCGAGGCCATGGGCGGGCGGCTAACGGTCACGAGTGAGCCGGGGAAGGGCAGTAGCTTTGTTTTGCATCTGCCCATCGCGGGCGCGTTGAAGCGCACGGGCGTGGAAGAGACCTTGCCAACGGAAGCGAAGATTGTTTAAACACTAGCGTAGTGTCCCAAAAGTTTGTGACATAACTCAGGGTGTCATGCTGAGCGAGCCGGGGCCCCCGGCGACGGCCGCTTTTGCCGTTGCAGGGGTGGAGTAGCGAAGCATCCCTAGAAACTGTCCCACCCTGCGCCGCTCTAAGCTTTATGATGAAATCCTTAGGCTGTGGCTCAGCCGCACGCCGTGCTGGGATTCTTCGCTCCCTGTGGTCGCTCAGAATGACAAACAAAGAGTTACTATGAGAATTTCCGGGACAGGACTCTAGCATGGACGAAAGCATCCTTTTGGTTGAAGACGAAGAAGCATTGCGCATGACGCTCAGCGATCGCCTGCTCAGCGAAGGCTACAAGGTGGATTGCGCGGGAGACGGGGAAGAAGGACTGCAATGCGCCATGCAAGCCACCCACGATCTCATCATTCTGGACATCATGCTGCCGCGCAAAAACGGATTCGACGTCTGCCGCGATGTTCGGCAAGCCGGACTCGCAACGCCGATCCTGATGCTGACGGCTCGTGGGCAAACGGTCGACAAGGTCATTGGCCTGAAACTGGGAGCCGATGACTACCTGACGAAGCCGTTCGAAATGATGGAGCTGCTGGCACGAGTCGAAGCCCTGCTGCGGCGTGGACGAAAGAGCGCGCCGGGGCCGAATGCAATCTGCCAGGCCGGATCGCTTCGCATCGACCTGCGCGGTACCGAGGTTACGCGAAACGGCAGCGTCGTCAACCTCTCGGCTCGCGAGTTTCAGCTTCTGCGATACCTCGTCGAGCGTCGCGGAGCAACCCTCTCCCGCGAGGAGATTTTGAAAGAAGTGTGGGGCTACAGCGCGGAGACCTTTACCCGTACAGTCGATGTTCACATCGCCAGCTTGCGGCAGAAACTGGAAGATAACCCTAAACAGCCGCAAATGATCCTCACCGTTTCCGGGCTTGGCTACAAGTTTTCATCCTAAAGCCGGCGGCTATATCATTCCTGAGAGGAGAAAAGATGGAATTGTTCCGTTATCACGTATTTGTCTGCACGCAGATTAAGCCGGAAGGAGTGACGTCTTGTTCTGCGAGCGGCTCCAAACGCGTTCTCGACGCCCTTAACCGCGAGACGCAATCGCAAGGGTTGGAGAATGAGGTTCAAGTCACTGCCTGCGGCTGCCTTGGGCTGTGCGATGACGGGCCGATTGTCATCGTTTATCCCGATGGTGTTTGGTATCGGCGGGTTACGCCGGAAGATGTGCCCGAGATTGTCTCTGCCCATCTGGGAGCCGGCAAAGTGGTGGCACGCCTGGAGTGGACCGACGCGACAGCGATGAAGGCCAAGTCGCTGGAACATCGTGAACACGTCAGAGCGGCACAGCGCGCGCGCGAGCAGGCGGGAATGTTGCCGGAAGATCTCGACAATCTCATTCGCGCCTACTGGCCGAGCCGCGTAATGTTGACGGCGCTCGAACTGGATCTGTTCACCGCCGTGGGGGACGGTGCTTCGGCGGAGGTCGTCGCCGGCAGGTTGAAGACCAGTCCGCGCGCCACGGAAATGCTGCTGAACGCAGTCGCGAGTCTCCAACTTCTAAAGAAGACCGACGGCAGTTTCCAGAACACTACGGCCAGTGCGCGATTCTTTACGCAAACTTCGAAGGACAATGCCCGCGGCGGCCTTTTGCACATGGCCAACATCTGGCACAACTGGTCGAACCTGACCGATTGCGTGCGCCAGGGCACGTCTGCCAGAGCCGCTAAACCCGCGGGCGACTGGACGCGAAACTTCATCGCGGCCATGGACCGCATCGCCAACGAGCGCGCCCGGCACCTGCTGAAGGCGCTTGGGAGCGAAGGAATCCGCCGCATCCTGGATCTGGGGGGCGGTTCGGGCGCGTATTCGATTGCGTTCGCTCGCGCTACCCCCGGCGTTCAGGCCGAAATACTGGATATCCAGGAGGTCGTTCCACTTACACAGGATTACGTTCGCAAGGCGGGCTTAGCCGATCGAATTAAAGTTCGCGCGGGAGACATGCTGAGCGATGACTTCGGTCGTGACCACGATCTCGTCCTGTTGAATGCGATCTGCCACATGTTTTCCGAGAAGCAGAACCGCGGCCTCTTCCGCCGCGCTTACCAGGCGCTGGGCACGAATGGCCGTCTGGTGGTGCAGGATTTCATCCTGGAGCGCGACAAGACTTCGCCGCAATTTGCCGCGCTTTTTGCGCTTAATATGCTGGTCGGCACGGAAGCCGGCAGCAGTTACAGTGAACCGGAATACGCGGATTGGCTGCGCGCAGCCGGATTCCGCGAAGTCACCCGTGTGCGGCTTCCCGGACCCAGCGACTTGATGGTTGCCACCAAGTAAAGCGATTGCTTTGCCGTTGGGGCCGGCACGCGCAACTGCGGCGCGTACCGGGGCCCCCGTCGTGTCGTAAAATGCAAGCTTGCACGCTTCCGCTGAATCCGGCCGCCTGTGCGTTGTGCTCGTGGCCACGCGCAATCCGCTCAACATTGGTGCGGCTGCGCGGGCCATGAGCAACTTCGGGTTTCTCCACTTGCGGGTGGTGAACCCGCACGAAGTGGCGTTTCGCGAGGCGCGTTCCGCCGTCGGTGCCGCAGTGGTTCTAGAGCGTGCGGAAGAGTATCGCAGCGTGGCTGAAGCAGTGGCCGACTGCACGCTGGTGGTGGGAACCACCTCGGGCTATCACCGCGAATTGCAGCACTCGCTCCACCGGCTCGAAGAAGGTGCGCAGCTCATCCGCAGCCGTCTGCCATCGAGCAACGTCGCTCTGATGTTCGGTTCGGAGAAGCGCGGTTTGTCCAACGAAGACCTGAGCCATTGCCATTGGCTGCTGCGCATCCCCACGCGCGAAGAACACGTTTCGATGAACCTCGGCCAGGCGGTGGCAGTCTGCCTGTATGAGCTGGTGCGCGAGGCCGGTAGCGGACAGCCGCCTCGAGAGGCAAGCACCGCCAGTTCGGACGACCTTGAGCGAACCACCGCGCTGCTGCTGGAGGCGCTGCGCAGCAGCGGCTACCTGCATCCGGGTGCCGAGCCTTTGGCGGAGGAAAAAGTGCGCCGCCTGGTCCGCCGCCTGAGCCTGCCCGTGGACGATGCCGAGATTTGGCTGGGCATGCTGCGGCAGATGATCTGGAAGATGCGCTCGGGGCAAGATCCGTCTCGATAAGTCAAAACGCCTTGTTGGTCGCTACGCGGACCCCGCGTCGCTTGTTTCCTGACTTGCAGGCGGCGGTTGCTGAGGACTCTTGACGTGCAGGAGTTCGACGATCGAAGCATTGAGGCGGCCACGGACATCGTACCGCTTATGCGCGCGCGTGATGTAACGGACGATGATCTCGACGCCCAGTCTCGTGGGCTTCAGATTGATGGCCGAAGCGGCGGAGAAACTTTGCAACGCGTGACTTCCGGCGACTGTTTGCCACTCCAGTTCGGCCTCTCGGGCGTCGGCCGCCGTTTCTCGCGTCACTATTTCTTGAATCGCTTTAATCGCGGAATACGGATCGGCGCCCTGCGGCACCAGCACGTCGAGCTGATCCCAAAGCCACTGGCCGGTGGTCGAGAAGTTGAAGTAGTGTCCCTCGACGGCAAAACTGTTTACGAATGCGACCTTGCGGCCGGTCGGGTGCCCCGCATCGCTCCACTGGCCGGTTTCCAGCAGCACGGTGCGAAGAATGCCGATCTCCACGACTTCGCCTCCGATTCCGTTGATCTCTACCCAATCGCCCACGCGGATGCCATTCTTGCCCAGCAGGACGAACCAACCGAAGAAAGCCACGATGAAGTCTTTCAACGCCACCGTTAGTCCCGCGCCGGCCAGCCCTATGATGGTTGTCGTTTGTCCGGGTGCGCCAAAAACTACCAGCAGGATCAGCAGCAGCATCACGATCTGGACGGCGAACTCGGCAACAAATTGCAAGCTGCGCAAACGCTTTTTCTCGGGCGCGAGCTTCTTGCCTAGTCGCCCAATGTAATGAGTTCCAGTCAAGCTAACAAGGCAAATGAGCAGGATCCATAAGGCGCATTGCAGAACACCATGCAAGCTGCTGCGTAGTCTGGAATCAACGAAAGCCACCCACTCGTGATAGATCTCGCTTAGCTCGCGTTCTTCCTGGATGCGCTTGCCGTAGTCAACCAGCGTTTTTGCGCTCTCGCTGAGTTGAAGCATGGCTGCGGCTGCGTCCGGAGCCCCGTCTGTCTTGGCGGCGGACCGTTTCTGCTGAAGCTGCTGCTGCAACTCGTCGTGCTTCTGCGCCAGCGCCGCCACAGCCGCTTCGGATTCCGCGGCCGCGGCTGCCAGCCGGCTGCGCTTGTCTCGAAGTGCTCGCCAGGTGCGGAGATGCGAAACCAGTGTCCATGTCTCACCGAACGGCTCTCCGTTGGGCAGAGTGATACCTGCGTTGTGCGCAGCTTGGTGCTCATCCAACATCCGTTTGAGGGTGGCTTGGACGTCGCCTCCGGCGCGGATCACGTCCTGCTTGGCATCGGCGACCTGCTCCTGATCCAGCGCCACCTGCGCCTTCGCCAATTCCATCCGCTGATCGAGATCCGGCCCGTGCTTTTTTTGCATGGCCTGCTGAAGTTGCTCCACGACCTTCTGGTCGGAAGCGAGACTGGTCTGCGCCTCCGCCAGTTGCTGGCGACTCGCACGCGTCTCTTCCGTTTGCGGAGCGGGATGAGTTTCGGCCTCGCGCATTGCGGTTGCAAAAGCCAAGTCTACGGTGTTGTCCGCAACATCGAGCGCCCGTCTCGCCATGCGGTGTTCTTCATGCGTGTAAGCAAGCGAGGACATGGCGCGAGCAGTTTCGAGCGGACGCTCGTCGACGAGATCGCGCTTGCGAACCACTGCGCGGTCCGCTGGATACGAGCGGTTTGCCTGCGGCGCGACCGGCCGCGTCAATAGCAACCCAATGGCGGCCATTGCGGCCAACGCCAGCAACCCAATCAAGATCATCCGCTCTCTGCGCTTCATGATTCGTGCGTTCCTTGCCGGTCCAGCCGATTGGCTTTACTCACGTAAGCATAGCAGCCTGCGGCGATATTGCTTACACAGGCGCGGTTTACCTATTAGAGCAGTTTCCTTGTCGGTATATCCGGAGGTATCATCGCCGAGTTGAGTGCCCGGTGGTTTCCCGGAATACACCTTCCGCGAAACCGAACTAGCGTGTGAACCTGATTTCGGTTGACGATGTTTGGGGATTCGTTGGGGATTACCTGGAGGCAATCGTAGTGGACGCACGTCCTTCAAACAGGACGATGGTTATCCAGTACAGTCCTGTAGGGTATTTGGGGGTGCGGGCGTAGCAGGCGCCCACGCTGAAGTGTCCAATGCCATTCAGCGTCGAGAGGCCCGCGACATTCGATGGCAACTGATTCGGGTCCACGGTCGCATAGGATGCGGCAAACCGGGCTCGGGGCAGCGAGAACGGCGCTTTGCCATCCAGAGCCTCGTGTTGTGCCATGGAGCACGCCATCTGCTGCAATCGTCCGTTGCCCACATGCGGCAGATTCGCGGCTCCGGCAGTTTGACGGAACTTGCTGAATTGCTCCGCCACGCGCTCGGCCGCATCATCGTTCTTCAGGTCGGGGACGCGGTGCGCGAAGTCTTCCACCACGTAAATCACTCCGCCATTTTCCACGATGCCGATGCCGACGCTGTCGTATGCGCCGTTCAACACATTGATACGGTGCAGGGGAGAGCCCATGAAGGCTTCGTGCGCACCTTGGACCGTGACATCGTAAACGACGTTTTCTCCCGCTTGGTCGAGACGAACCTGCGGGGCCAGTCTGCCGGTAAGATCAGGCTCTCCGGGGAATTGATGTGAGAGCTGACCTTTCTGCGCCATGATGTGTGCGTGGTTGGTGGCGGCGTTTGCCAGCCTGTCATCTAATTGCAAGGCCGGCAAGCCAACTTCGGCGCGTGCGTGATTGATGAGTGTCAGCAGAACGGCGATTCGGCTGGCGTTGCTCGCCTTAACTATCACTGGACGGAGCATGCGCACTGCGGGCACGAGAGGAGCGCCTGCCAGTGTTGTACCCTGCCCAGCAACTTGTATTCCAAATATGAGACAAAATATGAGACAGAAGATGGGAAACATTCCCGCCTCCACTTACACTTCCATTCGGATCTCCTCCCAAAGAGCACGACATAACCGAGGTAACGTGGCCCTGGTGTTTTGCGCTTTGGCCATCGTGGAATGCTCCTGGAAATCGGAAGTGCTTTCCACGTTGGGCTATTTACTTGGGAAGTGTTTCTCGGACGGAGTGGGCGGGCAGTAAAGGCAACCCATGCCTAAGGCGAATCGGGAAAAAACCCTTTAATAATCCCATCTCAAGACTAACACACTCGCGACCAACGTGCGCACAATTTGTGCGCAATCTGGAATCGCTGAAGGAGCAAGGCCGCTAATATGAATCCGTTGCTGCAAAAACACTTCTGTCGCCCGCTGTGTCGCTCACCGGCGCGCACAGGTTGAGGGGTACGTCGAGAAAAGGAAGTGCGCGTATAACCTGAGTGCGCCGCTATGGTTTTCTTTTGTGGAAGTGGGCAAGCAGAGCTAGTAAGCGATCCCATAGGGAGCTTGCCGGGCTTCGTCCGGGCTCCCAAGGTGAAGGGGGAACGCCGGGAGAGCTGGCGGGCGCGACATTGGTTTTAGCGGCTTCGTCGCTTTCCCTCGCGTCGTGCAGAATCCGCCACAGAGCGGTGCCGCGATCCTCCCAATCGGAGTAGCCACATTTAGAGCACTTGTATTCGCGAATGTCGCGTCCGGAGGAGGTATCCTTCTCCACCATGTCCATGGTTGCGCCGCACTTCGAGCACGTCATATTTCCATCCGTAATATCAGTCTTGCAAAGCTCGAAAGTACAGTTTGCACCCGGCGTCTCGCGAAGCTGATTTCCTGCTCAACGATCAATGATCCGCGGGAAGCGTTCCGCGCAGGCCTGCCCGCTCGACGGCTTTGGCGACTTGACCATTCTGCTGAGCTTCACTCAAGAATTGATTGAGCAGCGGCAGCCCCGCCTCTCGCCCTTTGGGAATGCCCGCCGCAAAATGCTCGTAACCCCAAGCGCCTTCGAGCACTTTGGAGCCGGGCAAGCGATCGGATAGTTCATACAAGATGGCTTTGTTGGTGGCAAATGCTTCCAGGTCGCCGGATTTGATCATACTAACCGCTTGATCCAAGGTCGGAATTGCCAGCACTTGCGCGTTTTTGAACTTATCCCCGAGCATTTTTTGCGACGTACTCCCCACGCTCACCCCCACCCGAACGCCTTTGACATCGATATCCTCGAGGCGTTTGATGGCGCTTCCAGCGGGCACCAGACAACTTTGCCCGACGCGCAAAAACGAATTCGAAAAATCTATATCACGAGCCCTATCGGGTGTAGCATTCGTAAAAACAACATCCACCGAGCCCGCCTTGACTGCGGCGAAAACGTCCGCATTTTTCGGGAAGACGACGGGCTCGAAAAGCACCTCCAGGCGTCGCGCGAGCTCGCGACCAAGGTCGTAGCCAACCCCTCTGGCATCCGCGGGTGTTTGTCCTGGAATGATGGAAGTCGGACTCCCTAAATAAACGCCAACCCGAAGCTTGCCGGTCGGCGCCAGGATGTTTCTGGCGGAATCAACGCGAGCCGCTTCGCCCTGCTTGAGAGCCTGTGTGGGGAGTGGGCCCAACTCGGGTTTGGCTCCCGCCGGCAGTGGATAGCGATCAACATTCAAGGCCATGGAAACCAGGTGGTAGTAACCCATCACGCCAATGAGGTCAACCACGCCGCGCTCGCCAAACCTATCCACGGCTGCCTTGAAGTGCGCGTCGCTCACCTGTCTGGTGTTGAGCAGTTCATGGCAGAAGTTGTAGACGATCTCCTCATCCGGCTGCATGGAAGCTGGCTGCCTTCCGGTTGCCACGGCGTCGATCACCGCCGGGCTCAGGCCGGCCTTGAGAGCATATTGATGGTGGGCATACCACTCGTATTGCGAGTTCCAAAAGCGCGCGGTTATGAGAATCGCGAACTCGTTCAGCTTATGCGGGACCACTGAGTGATAGCGCTCGTAGGCGCCGTACTTCTGGGCTAGGTCACCCATTTCCGGGCTGCGAAGCAGAACATTGTAGGGCCCGTTCATGGAGCCACGCTCGCCGGCCAGCACATGGTCTGTCATGGTTTTCTGCTCGGGCGTCATCTGCTCATAGGTCAGCGGCTTGAAGCGGTCGCCTCGAAGTTGAAACGCAGGAGTCGTCGCGGCAATGGCTATGCCAATGCCAAGGCCCACAATGCTTGCACAGATGAGCTTGAGATTCATCGCAGTTCAGCCTTTCTCACGTACGAGAGGTGATTCAGCGTGGTGTTCGCTATGGCAAAAACCGGCTTCTCTGGAGACGGAGTACGCGCCGACAGTTTACACGAATGGCGCTGGTTCCGGTTGCTCACATTCGCCGATAGCGCCGCATGGGACGAGAAGAGATGTCCTCGTGAACATCGACCATCGCGATCACCGTCCCCTGCTGCTCGTAAACGGTTTTGCAAGGCAAAAGCCGCATCTGCGAATGAAAAGCCGCCGCGACATCGTGGGTTGGCAGCGGTGTAGAGGAACGACCGCAGGCTGGCGTGGACCTGAGAACCGTGGCACAATTGACGGGGTACAAGGCTATTTATTGATGCAACTGCGAAAGTGGCGGAATTGGCAGACGCACCAGACTTAGGATCTGGCGGGTAAAACCGTGGGGGTTCGAGTCCCCCCTTTCGCACCAATGCAAATGTGCTCTGAACCCGCGTAACAAGTCCAAGTTTTCAAACTCCCAGAGTCGGATGACGGGATCCATACACAGAAAGCCGCCCATCATGACGGAGGCCAAAACTTCGGTCCGAAATGTGAAAACCCCAGCCCGAAAGCTGGGGTTCCTAGTTGGTGAGCCACGCCCGAAGACGCTTGCAGAGTTTGGAGCGCTCAGAAGCAACCAAGCCCGGCAACAAATATACTCTGCTCCAGTGGCTTCGGTTGCGCAAGTTACGCAAGTAATGCCGCGCCCCTTTTCCGAGCGGTTTGCCTCGGGAACAGCCCCAGAAGGCCTCGCAACCCGCTTCGGCGGTGAGCAAGCAGTGACGGGATCGTGAAATAAAACTCCACGTTGGCGCAATGGCCGAGTTACTTCCGATGACGTATAAGTTGAGGCGAAGGTGATTTGTTGCGCGTTGGCGGATGAAGCCGCCTTGGTGTCGCCAACCATTGCACTATGGAACTACGCCACATCCGTTACTTCATTCGGGCAGCGGAGCTTTTGCATTTCACGCGGGCAGCCGAATCGCTTTACGTTTCACAGCCCACGCTGTCCATCCACATACAGCAACTGGAAGAGGAGCTCGGGGCTACTTTGTTCGAGCGCGCCGGTCGTCATGCACGCCCGGTTCGACTGACGGAGGCGGGCCATCGTCTTCTCAAGCACCTGCGCAACGCCCTGCGGGAGCTCGAACTTGGCAAAGAAGATGTCGCGGAGCTTTCGTGGACTGGTGAGCGGCACGCTGCGCTTTGGATCGACGCATGTATTCAGCCAGCGGCTGGTGTCCACCGCGCTTTCGGTTTTTACCGCCAAGTATCCGGAAATCCACATTGTCATGAAACTCGGAACGTCCACAGACATTGAGCAGGCCATTCTGGAGAGAGACATTGACCTCGGGCTCGCTTTTTTGCCTCCCGACTCCGAAGATAGCGAATACGAAGCGCTGTTCTCCGATGAAGTGGTGCTTGTCGTATCGAAGAAACATCCCCTGGCCGGCATGGCCGAGCTTCCTATCCGCCAACTGAACGGGCTTCCTTGCGCGCTTCCCAGTACCGGTTTCAGCACTCGCCGGTTACTGGACAAGCATTTCGCGCAAGAGAAGATCTCGCCGAAAATACTTCTTGAAATCAACGACATCCCTGCGCTCCTCACCCTGGTGGAGAGGGGCAGCATGGGGACGCTGGTTTCGCGCAGAGCCGTCGAGGACCGCCCCGAATTCTCGGCTATTTCGATTACCGGGGCGCATCTTTTGCGAGAGGCCGGTATTCTGAAGCATCGGAGCGTTTATCTCAGCGCGGCGGCGAGAGCATTTGTCGATCTAATGAAGCTTGATTTCGCCTCTGATAACCCTCTGCCCGAGATTTAGGATATCGACTACCGCTGTGGCCCCTGTTCCTAATCTGGTTCAAATAAACATGATATGTCATGGACCATTATTTGCTTCTTCATGGGCTATTCTCAGCGTTTACGAATACCGTAGCATCGCCACATTGACCAATCTATAATCAGCCGATCCAACGATCGCTCGAAGAGCCATATTGCGTTTGTCTATGGGACGTATAGAGTCAAACGATTTGACCCATAATGAGGTAATTCATAAACTCCGCACACTCTAGAGTAGGATATTCGCGATCAGTTTACGCGCTGCGGGATCGAGCTGTTGGTCTTGACCACACCGAGAACGGCATCTCCGCGCAAACCGCAGCATTGTGTCGTGCGCGGTAAGCCGGATACGACAGCCACTTCACTACGATTCGGGAGTCGCAGCCGATTTTCGGCCCGGATCGTTCGGGCAAGGAGAAGATCGTACATGGAAACAACTTCTGTTGCGAAGGCCGAGCAGCCCTGGTCGTTCAAGATGGTAGCGCCGCTCGAGCCGGGCATCGTCTGCATCGACATGGAACGCATGTTGAAGTTCTATACCGAGGTGCTGGGCCTGAAACTGGTGTCCGACTCTCAGACGACGCCCGAGATGAGCACCAAATTCCGGGCCACGCCGCACGGCTACCGCATCGTGCGCATGCAGACGCCTTACGGAGAGCGCATCAAGCTGGCGCAGCCTAAGGTTCCGCCGGTGCAGAACCCGGTTCCCGAATGGGTCTATGAACGGCACGGCCTGGCCTATTTCACTTTCATCGTCGACGACATGAAGCCCATCCTGGCGCGGCTGAAGGCGAACAAGGTGAGGCTAGTCAGCGAAGAACCGGTCGAGGTCCGCAAGGGCATATTTGCCCAGTACGTGCTGGACCCGGAAGGCAACTACGTGGAATTCGTGGAGTTTGCGGACATCGCATCCTATCGGCCCGATCTTTTCAAGAAGTGAACCACCAGGCTGTAGAAGTGCGCAATTGGTCGAGAGAAGCATCCAGAGTGGAAATCATGAGCCCAGCCTCGCCCTCTTTTGCTGAGGTGGGAGCATTCTTTGCGCAGGGAAACCGCGCCGCTCTGGACCGGAATAGCGGAAGGTGCACCCCGCGATGGAGCCGGGCGTACGGGGTCCCCGGCAAGCGCTTTGGCGTTTGCTGGGGTGACTTCCGAGCCGGCGGTGATAGTTCAGGGGTGTACCGACCGTGTAATTGCTCTGATTGCGAGATTTCAGCAGGAAAGGAAACGATTTCCATGTCCAGCAGCGCTCTAGGTCCAGGGTTCTTCTGCCAAGCCCCCGATCCGAATCCTCAATCACCGCGTTTCAAGGCCCCGCTGGGAGCGACCGACACGCACTTCCATATTCTGGGTCCGCCGACGAGTTATCCATACGTGGAGGAGCGCGAGTATACGCCACCGGATGCGCTGCCCTCGGCTTGCCGACGCTTGTTTGACACGCTCGGGATTCAGCGCGCCGTGCTCATCCAGCCTAGCGTCTACGGCGAAGACAACAGTTGCATGGTGGAGTCTGCGCGCCGGCTCGGAGTGCCCGCCCGCATGATCGTGGTGGTTCCGTTCAACACCCCGGACAAGGAGCTGCAGCGGCTGCACGATGCCGGGGCGCGTGGCGTGCGTTTCATTCTGGCGCATATCGGCGGACTGCCGCTTGCCGATCTCGAGCGCTTTGCGGAGCGCGTAAAGCCGATGGGCTGGCACATCCAGTTCCTGCTGCGTCCGGCCAATCTTCTCGAGTTGGAGAGCCGCATCGCCAAGCTGCCCACGGAATATGTCATCGACCACATCGGCCTGATCCGCGCGGCGGAAGGCGGGGTGCAGCAGCCTGCTTTCCAGGCGCTTTTGCGGCTTTTCCGCACCGGGCGCTGTTGGGTCAAGCTGACCGGCGGCTATCGAATATCCGCCGAAGCTCCGCCCTATCGCGAGGTGATCCCGCTGGTGGAGGCGCTGGTGAAAGAACGTCCGGATCGAATCCTCTGGGGCAGCGACTGGCCGCACGTGATGATGAAGGGCAAGATGCCGAACACGACTGAATTGTTCGATCTGCTGCTTGATTGGGTTCCGGACGAAAAGATCAGGGCACGGATTCTCGCCGACAATCCTCAGGCTCTGTTCAAGTTTTAGCAGGCGAACCGGTTGACCCTCGAACGGGAGATAAGCGATGAGCACTTGGGAGAGAAAACTGGGATTGATTGTTCCTTCGTGGAACACGGTCAACGAATACGAGTTTCAGCGGGTTTTGATTCCGGCGATGTCGGTGCACTCGATGCGGATCAAGATCACCGCCGATGACGAAGCGAACTTCACTTGGATGGCCACGCAGGTTCCCGCTGCCTCTAAGTTGCTGGCCCAGGCTAAAGTGCATGCGATCTGCTACGGATGCCTGGCCGGTGGCTTCATCAAGGGGCCGGGGCACGATCAGGAGATCATCCGCGACATCGAAGCCGCCGCCGGAGTTCCGGGCGTGGCCGCGGCTGCCGCGGTGGTCGACGCGCTACGCGCCATGGGTGTCACGCGAGTCAGCGTTGCCTCGCCCTATGAGCCTTGGTTGAACGATAAACTCGCGGATTACCTGAAGGCGTTCGGCATTGAGGTGCTCGCGCTCAAGGGGCTCGGCACTTCGGCGCATGCCAGCTTCACTCCGGAGCAGAATGCCGAGTTGGCTAGCGAAGTCGATCGGCCTGACTCGCAGGCTATCTTCATCAGTTGTTCGAATTTCCGCACGCTGGAAATTATTGAGTTGCTCGAAAACAAACTCGGCAAACCTGTGCTGACCAGCAACATGTGCTCGCTTTGGAAAATGCTGCGCGTCCTGGGCCATCGCCGCTGTCTGCCGGGAGCGGGACGGTTATTCCGCGACGCGTGATGCAGCGCACATCGCCGCGCGTCAGCGAGAGCAGGGCTTCTTTCGCGGGGTGTACCTTCCGCGAATCGGGTTAAACGAAAGGATTCATTTATGGCCACCAATACCCCAACCACGATGCCGAAGCAAGTGTCGGCCCCTTATACGCATTCACTGTGGACCGGCAAGCGCTTCATCATTGCCGCGTTCCTGTTCTTCAATATGTTCATCAACTACATGGACCGCATCAATCTGTCGGTTGCCATGCCGATCATCTCCAAGCAGTACAAGTGGGACCCGGCACTGATGGGATGGATTTTTTCAGGGTTCCTTTGGACCTACATGGTGTGCCTGATCCCCTGGGGCTGGGCTACCGACCGCTACGGGAGCCGCAGGGTTGGCGCGATCTCGATGACAGTTTGGTCGCTAGCCGGAATGGCCACCGGGGCTACCATGGGGTTCGGAAGCATGATGGCCTCAAGGCTGGCACTCGGCGTGGGTGAGGCGGCATCGTTCCCCATCTGCGGCAAGACGGTGCGGCAGTGGTTCCCAGGCGGCGAACGCGGCCTGGCAACGGCCATCTTCAATGCGGGCACCTTTGCCGGTCCCGCTATTTCCGCGCCCATCGTCGCCTGGCTGGTGCTGCAGGCAGGCTGGCGCTGGTCTTTCGTGATCACCGGAGCGATTGGCATCCTCTGGGCAATCCTCTGGTTTACGTTGTTCCGGGCACCGGCGGAGTGCAGTTGGCTGCCGGAAGACGAGCGCAATTATCTGCTTTCGCAAACCGGGGCGCCGCCTAAAGCCGCCGCTCCGCAGACTCCGACCAAGGGCGCGCTCGGCCTTCTGCTCAGCCGCAAAACCATGTGGGGGCAGTTCATCACTCAGGGTTGCTGTGCCTACACCATGTACCTGTATCTAGCCTGGCTGCCCTCCTATCTGGTAAGAGAGCGCCACATGGACCTGATGAAGGCAAGCTGGTTCACCGCCTTGCCTTACCTCATTTCGGTGGTGCTGGGCATCCTGATCGGCAAGCTGAGCGACAGCATTCTGACGCCGGAAGCCGTGAAGCAGGGCAAGCGCCGCACGTTGCTGGTCATCTTCATTCTGCTCTCCAGCGTGGTGTTGCTCACCAATGTGGTCAACAACCAGTGGGTGGTGGTGGCGTTGATCTCGCTGGCGCTCACCAGCATCTCCAGCGCGCTAACCCTGAATATCGCGATGTGCAACGACCTGGTGTGGGACCCCAGCATGGCCGCCACGGCGCTCGGCTTCCAGATTCTGGGCGGCAACTCGTTTGGCATCTTCGCCCCTATTCTGACGGGCTACATCGTCAAAGCAACCGGCAGCTTCAATAGCGCGTTCTTCCTGGCCGGCGGGCTCTTGTTCCTGGGCGCGGCGACCTCTTTGACGATGACCAGGCGGCCGCTGGCCTTCGGCGAAGACGAGAAGGCGCTGGCGCGCTAGCGTGCTTTCATAACCGGCGTATCATCGTGGGGGATGCTGCTTCCAGGCTGCATCCCCCGCGGATTTTGCAGAGAAGCAGCCGACGGGCATGAGAAAGGGAGACGTTATCTCGACAGGCATAACCATCAAGGCGTTCGGGCACATTTCCTCTTTGCTGGGAGCGAGTGCGGTCTTTCTTGACTGCGACCATCAATTGGCGGTCAGCGCGATCCTGGAACGATTGGGGAGCGCCCATCCTTCGTTTTCCAACTATGTTCGCGACATGAAGGACATTGATGAAAATTTGCTCATCTTGCGCAAAGGCCAAACCGAGGGCTTGGACTCGCTTATCAATCCCGGCGACGAATTGATTCTCGTGACCCCGGTCTCAGGCGGGTAACGGTTAACGCCCAATAATGTTGTCCCTGTTTATATAGCAAGTGTGGCAATCGTATCGTTCGTTGATTCTCACGCTACCTCCGCTGAGGAAGAAAGAGAAAAATAATGTCATTCCTAGAATTTTTAACGGAACGCCAGGAAGACATGCTTGGCCTGTTGCGCACGTTCGTCGAGTATGAAACCCCCTCGCGGGACAAGGCTGCTGTCGACCGATTCGGCACCTACCTCGCCAGCTTGTTTGGTCAGCTCGGCAGTGAGGTAACGATGTTCGAGCGTGCTCACGCGGGAAACATTGTCCGCGCCAGCTTCGGAAGCGGGTCCGAGCAGGTTCTAATTCTTTCTCACATTGACACGGTCTGGCCTCTGGGAGAAATCCAGCGGCGGCCCTTCCGTATCGAGAACGGAAAAGCGTACGGCCCCGGCGCTTACGACATGAAGGGCGGCATTGTGCAAGCGATCTTCGCGTTAAAGGCGATTACGGCTGCCAAGGCGAAGATGCCGCGCAAGGCCGTCTTCCTTTGCACCACCGACGAGGAGATCGGCAGTGCTGCATCACGCGAACTCATCGAAGAGGAAGCAAGAAAGAGTGCCTGCGCGTTGGTTATCGAACCCGCATCGGGGCTCCAGGGCGCGCTCAAGCTCACGCGCAAGGGCTGGGGCATGTTTGACGTAAACGTGACCGGCCGCTCGGCACACGCCGGAACTGACCACGCCAAGGGCATCAACGCCGTCGAAGAAATGGCGCACCAGATCCTCAAGTTGCAGGCCATCACCGACTATGGCACTGGAACCACTGTCAGCGTCGGCGAAGTTCGCGGTGGAATGGGCTATAACGTTGTCCCGGACAAAGCCAGCCTTAAGGTCGACTTGCGTGCAGGCACACAGGCGGAATTGTTGTCGGCGCGGGCGAAGATTCTGGGCTTGACGCCTTTTCTGCAAGGCGCAACCGTCACCGTGACTGGCGATCTCAACCGGGGGCCGCTGGAGGCTACTCCTGGCAATTGCGCTCTTTATGAGAAGGCCAAAAAACTGGCCGGGAAACTCGGCTACGATCTGCCGGGTGTGCATGTTGGCGGCGTCAGCGACGGTAATCTTACCTCCGCCTTGGGTGTTCCCACTTTAGACGGAGTCGGAGCCGTAGGCGATGGCGGGCATGCTCTGCACGAACACGTGGTGTTGGCAGCCATGGCGCCGCGCGCCGCGTTGATCGCCGGCCTTCTTACCAGTGAAGACTAAAGGCAATAAGGCGTGCGGGTCCCGGGCAGTCTTCTCACCTGGGTGGCGCTAAGAATCGCGCGCGGGTTTTGGGCGTGACGCATTCTCCGCCCGGCGCTCGCGAAAGAATGCCTGCAACATTTCCATGCAGCGGCCCGCAAGCACTCCCGCAGTCACTTGCATTTGATGGTTCAGCGCCGGATGGTTGACGACCAAGAGCGCCGATCCGGCCGCCCCCGCCTTCGGGTCTGGAGCCCCGTAGACAAGCCGGCGAATGCGCGCGTGCACCAGCGCTCCGGCGCACATGAGGCACGGCTCCAGCGTGGCGTAAAGATCGCAATCGGGGAGGCGATAGTTTCCGGCGAGGGCAGCGGCTTCGCGGAGGGCAATCATCTCGGCGTGTGCCGTCGGATCGCAGGCGGCGATCGTCTGGTTCCATCCGCGTCCAACAATGACGCCATCGCGGACGATCACGGCGCCGACCGGCACTTCTTCGGCCGCCGCGGAGCGCCGTGCCAGTCGCAGCGCTTCCTCCATCCACAGTTCATCGGCTTTGGCGTCCATCCCAGGTGAGTGTAGCAGGGTTTGCGGCAGTGTTAACAGACCCTAGCGCGGCTGCTGCTGCGTCATGCAGTGAATGGCGCCCAGACCCCAGATCAGATCGCCGCAGTAGATCGGTATGACCGTGTGCTTCGGCATTGCGTCTGCCAGGGTGTTGAGCGCAAGACGGTCGTTCGGCTGATTGAAGGTGGGAACCAGGACGATTCCGTTGAAGATGTAAAAATTGGCGTAGCTGGCCGGCACGCGTTGTCCACGGATCACGACAGGTGTAGGCATGGGCAGCGTAATAACCCGCAGCAGCTGGCCTCGCGCGCCGATTGTCTTGCGAAGCCGCTTGAGATTTTCGCGGAGT
>Ga0181539_1000978_pt1 | contig 33068 bp, 27 predicted proteins | sample PEATcosm2014_Bin_46_FD_119767 | JGI IMG/M metagenome (GOLD analysis project Ga0181539, IMG submission 119767) | Peatland microbial communities from MTU Mesocosm Facility, Houghton, MI, USA - PEATcosm2014_Bin23_60_metaG | ecosystem: Environmental > Terrestrial > Soil > Wetlands > Peat | place... | reverse complement strand
GCGCAGCCATGCAGACAGCGCAGACACTAAATGTGGTGCGGTTGGAGGCAAGCCAAATGTGAGGCGCTTCCAAAAAGTGAAGTGCCTCCGGTGTATAGATCACGCTTCGCGAGCTTCGCATTGTTTCACAAAGTGAAGCATGCTTGCCGGCCTCCCTTTGCGACGTGTGAGCGCGTAGCGCGGAGGCCGACCGCTCATTCTCGACAGCCCACCCACCCGCGAGACGGGGCGGGAGCGGGAGACCTCCTGTTACATGTCCAGCAAATCCTCGAGGTAATCCTTACTGGACTGGCGAAGCGGAATGGGGCCGTCGGGACTTCCATGGATAAACTGCTGAACCAGCGGATCGGAGGACTGCTGTATGTCTTTCGGTGTGCCCTCGGCTACGACCTTTCCCCGAAACAGAACTACCATTTTGTCGGCTATTTTGAAGGCGCTGCCGATATCGTGAGTGACCACCACCGATGTGATCCCCATTCGTTTGCTCACATCTAAAATAAGCTGGCTGATAACCCCGGTCACCACCGGGTCGAGCCCCGAGGTGGGTTCGTCGTAAAAGACGATTTCCGGGTCGAGCGCAAGGGCGCGCGCCAGAGCGACCCTTTTTTGCATTCCGCCGCTGAGCTGGGCAGGCTTGAGGTGTTCGAAATCACGAAGCCCGACTAATTCCAGTTTCATTTTGACCATCACACCGATGATTTTTTCGTCCAGTTCCGTGTGCTCCCGGAGCGGGAGCGCAATATTGTCGTGAACGCTCAGGGAGTTCAACAGTGCGCCCATCTGGAACATCATTCCAAATCGTCTCCGATACCCATCCATCAGGTTTTCGTCAAACAGGGTGATATCCTGTCCGCCGACCATGATTTGACCGCTGTCAGGACGCACAACCCCGATCAGATGCCGAAGCAGAGTAGTCTTGCCACAGCCGCTCCCGCCCATTATGGCGAATACGCTGCCCCGCTCCACGGTAAGATTTATCCCGTCCAACACCACTCTTCCCTCGAAGCTCTTGATAAGGTTTTTTACTTCTAGCAGTGCTTCGGTCATGCAGGATAAAACCCCTTTCCGAAGAGTTTTTAGTTACCAGTTGTTAGTTTTTAGTAACTCAAAACTCAAAACTCTTCTGCTCCTTGCTACCGTCAAAAAAATAGATAAAAGATTGCCGTAAAAAGGCAGTCGGCAAGGATTATGCTGATAAGCGAGGTGACCACGGAAATCATGGTTGCCTTGCCGACCCCTTCAGCGCCTCCCTTTACTACGAACGCCATATAGCAGCCGACCATGGCTATAATCACGGCAAAAACCACGCTTTTCACCAGCCCGCTCATGATGTCCTTCATCAGCAGAGCGTCGACCGTATTATGAATATAGAGGGCGGACCTGATGCCGATTGCAAGCGTTCCCACAAAGTAGCCGCCGATTATTCCGATGACGTCGGCAAGCACGGTCAGGCACGGGAGCATGACAACCATGGCTATGAAGCGGGGGACTACAAGGTAGGCAATGGGAGATATGGCCATGACCTCAAGGGCCATGATCTCCTCGGTGACCAGCATCGTGCCCAGCTCCGCCGTAAATGCCGCGCTGACTCGGCCGGCCAGAACTATCGCCGTCAGAAGCGGGGCCATCTCACGGGTAAGCGCGACGGCAGCCAGGCTCGCCGCATAATTGACCGCCCCGAATTTTTCCAGTTGATATGCGGTCTGGAGCACCATGATGATCCCGATTACAAATGAGACGAGCCCCATTATAGGAATCGACTTAACCCCTACCTCATCCATCTGGGTGATGGCGGCCCTGAATCTAATTGGCTTTCCCTGAAAGGGTTTTACCAGTGTCCATTTCATAGTTTCGTTGAAAAAACAGGAAATGCTGGTAATGTGTCTCAGGAAAAAGATTATCCTGCTCTCAGAACGTGCGGCCGCTAAACTCACCTGCCTTGTTCTCCATCGATCAATTGGTTTACGTCCGGCGCCATTTCAAAAATATTTTTAAGGTAAGCGAGATCAAAAATCGACTCGACCCTTCGACACGCGCCGGCCAGGGAAAACCGGACCTTGTCCTTGCGCGAAAGCTGGAGCGCTTCAACGAAAGTGGCTATTCCCGAACTGTCTATATATGGAACATCAGTGAGGTCCACTACTATGTGTGACACTTTTTTCCGGAAGATGGGCAACAGAATGTTCCTGACCTGCGGCGAGGAACTCATGTCGAGGTCTCCTGCGAGGGAGACGACGAATACGCCTGGTTTTCTTTCGTCGGTCTGTATTTTCAATTTTGTGCTTTCTCCTGTCTCGGCATAAATTTTGTCATTTTGAGCAGCATGCCCCCGCCGGGCGGCGTATCGTATTCTATCTTGTCAACCGCAGATTTGATGAAGTGGATTCCAAGTCCTCCGGGACGAATTTGCTTTAAATCACGTCCCTGGAATGTCGACGGGTCGGCGCCGGTTCCGAAATCCCGAATCATGATTTCAAAACAGTCCATGCTGAGGGTGAAAGTAATGACGATTCTCTTATCGTTGCTGTTCTTATAGGCGTGCCGGATCACATTTGTACACGCTTCGTCCACCGCAAGGACCAGTTTGTCCGTCGCTTCGTCCTCAAAGCCGATTCTTGACGAGATCCTGCCCACAAGCTCTCTCACGATGAACATGGCAGGCGGATCAGCCGGAACGTCGAGAATAACGGGGCCTTTAAAACTCACGAACGCCAACTATTTCTCCTCTAATCCAGCCAGCACCAGTGTGATGTCATCAGCCTGGAGGCACTCCCCGACAAACTGAGACAGGGCAAAAGATATACGGGATTTAGCGGACTCGACCTTCGAGTCTCCCGCTCTCAGACAGTTTTCGATCCTCTCCCATCCGAACAGTTCCCCTTCGTCATTTTTGGCCTCTATGAGCCCATCGGTGGACAAAAGGATGCAGTCGCCGGGATTGAGTGACATTCTTACGCAGGGGTAATGCTGATCGGGCACTATCCCTATCGGAGGACCGCCGCTTCCTCGCAGAGTAGCATATCTACCCTCGGAACCGTTCCAGATTATGGGCGGAATGTGTCCTGCATTAACATATACGGCATCGCCGCAGTTTTTCTTGAGCACCATATAGAGCAGAGTTACGAACATCCCCCGGCAGCTCTGAGCGAATACAATCTCGTTTGCCCGGCGCATAAGCCTCTCCGGGTCCTGTTCGCGAATGGCCAGAACGCGGAAATCGGTGGTAAACCTGGCCATGAAGAGGGCGGCGGCCACCCCTTTGCCCGAAACATCGCCGATGAGAATACCGATGCGATCGTCATCCAGAGGTATGAAATCATAGAAATCCCCTCCAACCTCCCGGGCAGGCTGGTAGTGTGCGCTGAACCTCAATCCCTGGAGCTTCGGCATTTCCTGGGGCAAAAAACTCAACTGAATGCTGGTCGCAAACGCCAGGTCCTGTTCGATCTGCTGGCTGCGAAGAATTTCATGGTGCAAACGGGCATTTTCGACCGCAATGGCGGCGTGGGCGCACAGAAGACTCAGGGTTTCCTTATCTTCCTCGTTGAAATTTGAACCGTCAAGCTTGTTTATTACCTGCGATACGCCTATCACCCTTTCCTTGATCTTGAGAGGCACGCACAGGATCGTTTGCGTGCGGTATCCGGTCATGCGGTCGAATTCCCGGTTAAATCTTGTGTCCTCGTAAGCATTTTCGATCAAAAGCGGCTGACCGCTATCATGTACATAGCCGGCTATCCCCTGCCCCCTTCTGATTCGCATGCCTCCCTTGAGCTTGTCGGCAACCGGCCCCTGCGCCACTTCAAAAACCAGTTCGTCACTCTTTTCGTCAACCAGCATGAGACTGCATGCATCGGCTTTGAGAATCGAGCGCGAGGTCGTCATTATGTTTTCGAGCACCTCATCGAGTTGCAGGCTCGAATTGATAAGACCCGATACCCTGAAGCATTCCTTTAGGTTTTCCAGGCGCTCGCGCATCTTCCCGAGGGCCGCAGAACCCTCTGGGGCGGCCATATCGCCGGAGCACCCAGCAATGTGAGTCTTGCTTCTTTTGGTTTTCATAAGGCCACGGCCTTAATGAAGGGCTGATCAGAACCAAATGCTTGGCGCAAAAACAAGCGTTTGCAGTTTGCAAGCTATTATGAACGCTTAGAAAAAACCTGTCAACTATTCTGCCTTAGCAGGTTGGGATTTCGAGCGGAGGTGAGACCCCGGATGAAAAGGATCACCGCACCCCTGCCTCTGCGCCGCCATCGTGCCAGGTTGCGATTTTACCGTGGAATCGGCGGGGATTGTTGCTCAGGATAGAAACCAGGGCCAGGGCTGGAACTTCAGCAGCAAGGATTTCGCCGTTTCTTTCGTAGGCCCTGAATTGTTCCCGCAGCCCTTTAGCGGCCCTCCCCCGTGCGTGGATAGCGCTGCTGACCATCGGCGTATTCACTAGTCCGGGACGAAACACCAGCGTGGTGACCTCCGGGGTTTCAGCGGCAAGATGCCTTGCAAGATGCTCCTCGGCGGCTTTTGCAGCACAGTATGCTCCAATTCCCGGGACAACCCTCTCAGCGGCGCCGGAGCCAAAAAAGACTGCAATTCCTGCCCCCGCTTCGATCAAATGTGGGAAAGCAGCCCTTGCCATCTGGAAACTTGCCGTTACGCTCGCCTCGAAAATTTCGCTGAACTTGGCACTTGAAAGGTCCCACACAACCGGCCCGGGATAGAGCACCCCAGCGGCCTGGATAAACCCGTAAAAACTCCCGGTCTTAATTGCTTTTTCGACAAGCCCGTCTGCAACTTGGCGCGTGGCTGCCGAACCAGCCAGAAAATCGACTGCCGCTCCTCTTTTTGTGCATTCTTCCGCCACTCTTGCGAGGGCTGCAGGGCTCCTGGCATTCAATACAAGCCCAACCCCCTCACCTGCGAGAGCCAGGGCCAAAACTCGCCCGATACCCCCGGACGCCCCGGTAACGATGAGCGTTTTCCCTGTTATCTCACTCAACGGATTGCTCCTGTTATCGGCTTGCGCCATCATCGTTAATATAACGAGTTTTGAGATTTTAGAATATTTTAGAATTTAAAATTTTTGAGATTTATGGTTGAGTGAGAGATTAAGACTTAGGGTTACGTAAAGGGGGCAACGGACCTCGCAAATTTGTTCGCGCAGTATGTAACCCTTTCAGGTAAAATCGGTTTGTGTGCATCGATACCCAGGGTGGCGTCCCGCGAGGCGCGGGACTGACCCCGGGCTGACTTATTAAGCCCCTTCGTTTAGGGCATTTCAGCCAACTGGCTCGGAATTTAAATACTGCCATGATCGCAACTTGGTATGAGGCGAGGGAATAAAAATGCGAAATCCCAAAGTCAGCTACGGGTTCAGCCCGATTACGGAACACGACACCTATCTTTTCAAGCAGGGCAATCACTTCAGACTTTACGAGAAGATGGGATCGCACATTGTCGATGTTGACGGAGTATCCGGGACTTTCTTTGCCGTATGGGCGCCCAACGCCGCAGAAGTTTCGGTCATCGGCGACTTTAATGTCTGGGATAAAGAAACCCATCCTCTGGCCGTAAGGTGGGACGGCTCGGGTATTTGGGAGGGATTCATCCCAGGACTTGGTCAGGGCGCTATATACAAGTACCACATTGTCTCCAGGGAAAACTCATACGAGGTAGATAAGGGCGACCCTTATGCTAGGCATTGGGAAACTCCGCCCAAAACGGGTTCCATCGTTTGGGACACGAGCTACGACTGGAATGACGGGCAATGGATGGCCGACCGTGCAAAAGCTAATGCCTTGAACGCCCCCTGGTCAACTTATGAGGTCCATTTAGGTTCATGGAAGCGGATGCCCGAACAGGGAAACCGCTGGATGAGCTATCGCGAGATAGCCGAATATCTGCCCGGATACGTCAGAGAGATGGGTTTCACACACGTTGAATTCCTTCCCGTCATGGAGCACCCGTTCTACGGGTCCTGGGGATATCAGACCACCGGCTACTTCGCCCCGACCTCGCGATTCGGGACCCCGCAGGATTTCATGTACCTGATCGATGTGCTGCACCAAAACGGGATCGGGGTCATTCTCGACTGGGTGCCCTCGCATTTCCCAAGCGACGAATTCGGGCTGACTTTCTTCGACGGGACGCATCTGTTCGAGCACCAGGACCCCAAGAAGGGCTTCCATCCCGAGTGGAAAAGTTACATCTTCAATCACGGACGGTATGAAATAAGAGCATTTCTCACCAGCAGCGCTCTTTTCTGGCTTGACAAGTATCACGCGGACGGACTGCGGGTGGACGCCGTCGCGGCGATGCTCTACCTGGACTATGCGCGTCAGGAAGGCGAATGGATTCCCAACATCTACGGGGGCAAGGAGAACCTGGACGCAATCTATTTCATAAAGCGCTTCAATGAAATGGTTTACAAGGAATATCCCGACGTACAGACGATTGCCGAAGAGTCCACCTCATGGCCTATGGTATCGAGGCCTGCCTACGCGGGAGGTCTGGGATTCGGCATGAAGTGGAACATGGGCTGGATGCACGACACCTTGGAGTACTTCTCAAAAGATTGCATTTACAGAAAATTCCATCAAAACCAGCTTACTTTCAGCATCTGGTACGCTTTTTTCGAAAATTTCACCCTTCCCCTGTCTCATGATGAAGTCGTGTACGGAAAAGGCTCGCTTTTGCGTAAGATGCCCGGAGACGACTGGCAGAAATTCGCAAACCTGAGGCTCCTTTTCGGCTACATGTTCGGCGAACCCGGCAAAAAGCTCATCTTCATGGGCGGCGAATTCGGGCAGTGGGACGAGTGGTATCACGAACAAGGCTTAGCATGGGACCTTCTCGAGCATCCTGCGCACCAGGGAGTTCAACAATGGGTCCAGGATCTGAATCGATTGTACCGGGAAGAGCCTGCCATGCATCAGCTCGATTTCAGCGGCGAAGGATTCGAATGGATCGACTTCCGCGACGCAGACTCGAGCGTGATCGCTTTTCTAAGAAAGCCGGCCACTGGCAACGATTTCATAATGATAGCCGCCAATTTTACCCCCGCGCCACGGACAGACTACCGGTTCGGGGTCCCCAGGGCGGGCTGCTGGAGGGAGCTTCTGAATAGCGACTCAAAGACTTACGGCGGGTCCGGTTACGGCAATTTCGGCGGCATGGACGCTGTTCCGATCCCCAGTCATGGTCACAACTATTCCCTTTCACTGGTTCTGCCGCCGCTCGGGATCGTTTTCCTGAAAAGCGAAGCCCCCGCCGCCGGGACCATCCCGCCACAGGCGGAACCGGCCTTGGGTGAATAAAGCTGCGGGCGGGACTCAAGTCTCCACGAACCGTCAATGTACCGAGTCTTCCGGCTTTGATTTAATCTTGTGCCACAGTGAGAATGAGGCCTCTTTGACGGCCTCGAGCAAAATGCGCACCGCTCCAGCGATCTCGTGCTCTTTTGCCCCCTTGACCAACTGGTGCTCGGTGACCTTGATCGACCTGTTTTCCGCTATCACACCCAGGATTCGCCGGCTGTCACGGTCCAGCGTCAGGTCGACACCCTCCGAAAAAAGATAGTTTATAAGCTCGCCTCCGTCGGTAACTATGAAAAGGTCCTCCCTGTCGCCGACCCTGCGGATGTGGATTTCGATCCGCTCGTTATTCGGGAGAACCCAGTCTGTTGCAATTAGAAATCCGCCGCCGGTCGGCGTAACATCCCAGCCCCGGGAAAACTCTTCAGCAAGCGCTTCCAGAATTTCATTCTCATCCATTTTTGCTCTCCTCAACAGGCCCTATGAAAAACCGAATTACTTTATAGCATCCCAAATCCGTCAACGAACAAATATAATTTCTGTCGCCGCACATTGCGTATGTATTTGATCATTTGACTCAGCAGACCAGTACTGGAAATTTGGTAATGCTCTTCTCGTGTTTTTCGGGCTTGAAGAGCGCGGCATTCTTCCATTTCAATTTGCAATCTTCACAATCGGCATTCATTGCATTTTGAAATGCTCCGCCTTTTTTTCTAAGACCTGAGGATACCTAAGTAACCGAAATAGAACAACTTGGCTTATATCCATCACGCGGCATGTATTTTGCCTTACGCTTTCGGGCAAGAAGAGATGGAAATGAGCCTCAAGTCTAAAATCCAAACCGATCATTGCATGCTTCGGATCACTAAGGTGGCTCATAACATGAAATCCTCGGGCACCGAAGGATGCAATCGCATGCATTGGGGGGCTGAACAGCCTGTGAAAGATGCTGGGATATCAGGGCAACCGGGGAGGACATCGTCTTCCCAAGGCGCTAAAAGTGCCGCCCACTGTCTAACTGAAAAGAATGTTGCATTCCGTCTAGTCAGAGAAGATCGATTAGATAGCCGGGCTACATTGATCCAAGGCATGGAACGGCGCTATATGAAGCGCGATATGTTAGTGAAAGTTACAGAGGACTCATTTCGGTGCCGAATATGTGAGCTGCATTTTGTGCCGGCGGAACCCAACAGTTCCAAAATGCACAAAGAAAACCACAAGAAATTGGCGCGGGGTGGTTTGCCGCTTGGAGTGCGTGAGTTCTTAAACACATTCGGATGGGCTGTAACACGTAATTGCGGCGGGATAGATCGACTCAAAGAGGCGCAAAACGGAGAGATAGGAAAATTAGCGGTAGCTTATTCCCGGTGGACTAGAGCCAGGATGAACGGCATCGACGAGAGCGAGTTCGATGAGTATATGTCTGCTCATATTCACCTCATCGATTCGATCGTTGAGGGTAATGCTGGAAAAATCGATCAAGCTTTTAACCAAATAAAGCGATGGGAGAGATTTGCCGGCTGACAGTTTAACGAGTTTCCGTCCGGAAAGGGTCCTTTTCGAACAGAAACCTCGCGGGGCGTGGAATGTGTCCCGATGTTTCCGGATCGACACTAACTATATGCCAGCAAAATTCAACCTGGTCAGTGGGGCTTTGGCATTCAGGCTGGAAAGATTATCCGAATTTGTGCCAAAATTGGTCCGGCAATCGATTATGCTACATTTTCGTACCTCTTCAGCTCTATCCATCCCGTTGCACGAGCATAAGAGGATAGTTTCGCAGCAAGAATCCCCTTGCATTAAAAGCCACTATTTCGGTATGTTACATCCCGTGGGACAGGCGTCTTTCAGAAATCACATCCGGTGCGGCGTTATCTGGCTCGAATTCTGCTCATTGAAATTCTTACCCTCGAATGGAAATCTCTGTTCATCGTCAACAACGCTGCGGCCTGGCTAAGAAATGCGGGACAGATATCAATTTTCTGCTTGGCCGCTTCAAACGAAAATGAGAGGCTCAAGAAAGGCAGTTCCAATCTCAACATCAAAAAAGGGGCAAATGAAATGAACTCATCGGCAATCAGAAAAAAAGCGCTGGCATGCATGGTTTTGTTCTTGACTATCTCCTTTCCTTTCATGGCTGCGTGGGCCGACGAACCTACGGCGCCTGCGGCGCCAGGGGACCAGAAACCACCCGAGGAGGCGGCCAAGCCGACTGCGACCTTTTCCACGGATATCCTGAGCCAGTACATATTCCGTGGCGCTGCGCAAAGCGAAGGCAGCGCCGTCTTTCAACCTTCGTTTACGGTCATCTATGCCGGTTTTTCAGCAAATATCTGGGGGAATTGGGACGTCGCCCGTAACAGCAACAATCACCTCTTTATGCCCTTGCCCGCGGGACAATCGGGTAACGCGAGGTGGAGCGAGACTGACTTCACCGTTTCATACACCAAGGAAGTGTGCAAAAATTTTTCGGTGCTGATCGGAAACGTATACTATGGCCTTCAACCCCCAATAAGCAATTTCGACGAAGACGAAATATTCGGAGGCGTCAGTTATAATTTCCCCTGGCTTACCGTGGCGTTTACTACTTACGGGGAGGTAACTCATAGCGCCGATGTGTGGTTTCAGCTCGACCTCACCAAGAGCATCCCGGTCGATATGCTCTGCAAGGGGGCCACTCTGGACTTAGGGGCGAGCTTCGGGTACCTTATGCTCTTGCAAAATGACAATACATTGAATCTTGCAGGCGCCATGGGGACCTATTCGAATTTTCATACCTGCCAGTTAACCGCAGACGTGAAGTTTCCAATAAACAAGTATATAAGTATTTCCCCGAAAGTCGGATTGTGGCTGCCGTTAACCGATGCCGCCTCAGACTATTTGCAAGCCAACTCGTTGGACTCGCAGTCCACACATTTCTACGGTGGCATAAACCTGACCGCTACGTTTTGAGGGAAATGGGAGATCGGGTGAAGGAAATCGGACTCTTCACCTAAATGATTTTCGCCCGGTTAAATAAGTCGGGCCGCTTAGCTCTCTGAGGCGATCAGCGGTCCGATTCATTTTCAAAATCTGCCGAAAAAATCGCCCTTTCTCTATTATTAATGAATCTTCCCCTGCGCTTCGCTCAAAAATCCTTCGCGCAAAAACGCTCAAAAATCCTTGACTGAAGCGGTATTACGGCCTATCATGCCCTCGCCTTAAGATTCGGCTTCGATTTCTATCGGTATATCTCCTTTTCCGATTGCTCGACCTGGTGCTTGTGGCATCCTTCTGAAAAATCGAAGCGAATACTTTTCCCGGTAAGGTTTCTCGCTTTCTTGCGAAGCCAATCCGTTCGTCATAGCCATTGTATTCCGAATATACCAAGTGAAAGGAGGTGCAGCGTTCAAAGCTCGTCCGGAACGTCTAATGGTTTCATCTACGTTTGGAGACGCATTCTGAAAAGGAGGTTAGCTCAATGCCAAGGCCACTAAGGCAACGAAAAAAAGCGGAAATCCTTTCTCTCAAAGACGCTGTAACTAAGTATATGCGCGATGGACTGATCTGCGCTTACAGCGGATTTACCGGTTTCAACAGGAATCCGGTGGCATTTGCATGGGAGACTATAAGGCAGGGATTCAAAGACTTGCATATCATGGATCGTCACGGGAGCTGCTGTACTTGGCTTCTTAATGCGGTCGGCGCAATGAAAATATATGAAACCGACTGGATGGGCTGGGGGGAGATGGCCGGAAAACTGGATGTAAGTCTCGAAAGGCGCTACAAGGCCGGCCAAATAATTCTCGAAGACTACGCCCATGGCGCAATGGCAATGAGGTACCTGGCCGGAGCGATTGGCGCGCCTTTCATCCCTTACTACGCCCCTCTAGGCTCAGACCTCTATAATCCGGACTATGATGCGCTCGACCGCGCGGGACTCAGGGATGGCAAGAATCCCAGGATTGCAAAAAAGAAATTCATACAAATCGAAGAGCCATTTTTCGGAGATGGCGACGTGGTGCTCCTGCCCGCCGCAAGGCCTGACCTGGCAATACTCCATGTCGCCCAGGCAGGTGACAAGGGCACGGCGCGATGGCGCGGCGTCGGCACCATCGACAAGGAGATCGCCTTTGCTGCGGACAAAGTAATCGTAATCTGCGAAGAACTCGTCGCCGAATCGGAAATGCGCCACCTTCCCGAAGCAAACCAGGTCCCGTTTTTCGTTGTAGACTGCATCGTCGAACAGCCCTGGGGCGCATTCCCCAGCTCGGTCCCGTTCTATTATGACTACGACGCGCCGTTTATGAGAGGCATGGACGTGGCGTCCAGGAAGGAAGAGGACCTGAAAAAATGGCTGGATGAATGGGTGTTCGGGCCAAAGGACTGGGAGGACTTCCTCGTGAAACTCGGCGCCAAGAAGCTGCTCGACCTCAAAGCCGACAGCGTAACTGGCTACAGCACCCGGATGATGAGAGGCAAAAAACCCGCTCCCAGGATGAAAATGCCTCTGTCCGTCGCAAGAAGCGGTTTCTAGAAAAGGGGGACAGACATGAGCAAATCGATGGAAGAGTTGATGGAACTGGTTGACAAAATGCCCGATGAACCCGCAAAGCCGGGTGAATTCATCCTGCCCGAACTGATGGCCATAGCGGTTGCCCACGAGGTTCGGGACGATGATATAGTGTTTGCGGGCACCGGTCTTCCGATGGTAGGAATCATGGCCGCCAATATGCTCAATGCGCCGCACGCCCTCCTGATCTATGAATCCGGGGTCTGCGACGGAAAAACGATGCACGTCCCGATGTCAGTCTGCGACCAGAGGGCCGCGAATATGAGCTCAGCTTTGGGCGGACTTGTCGATACTTTCGGATATTTTCTCCAGGGGGGCTTCGTCACCCTGGGATTTCTTGGAGGGGCAGCAATAGACAAGTACGGTGGGGTAAACGTCACATCAATCGGCGACTACTTCTCGCCGACCCACAGGTTTACCGGATCGGGAGGAAACGCCGATATAGGCGCTATGGCGCACAGGACCGCCTTCATCATTCTTCAGGAAAAAAGGCGGTTTCTGGACAGAAACGACTACACCACGACCCCCGGCTGGTGGTGCTGGGATTTCAAAACCCGTGAGTGGAAGCCCAAAAAGGAGGTCTGGAAGAACACCCCCTTTGCAAACTGCGGCCCTGATTCGGTCGTGACCAACATGGCAGTTTACCGGTTCGACGAAAACGGGATTATCTACCTTGAAACGAACCATCCGGGAGTGAGTGTCGCCCAAGTGCGCGAAAACTGTGGATTCGACCTCAACGTGGAAAGAGTCAAGGGCGAGACCCCGGCTCCCAATTACAAGGAGCTTTTCGTCCTCAGGGAATTCGTGGACCCGGAACTTATCTTCCTGCCTCAGAAGATGGAATATCCGCCCCCCATCCAGTCGATAATCGACTCGCATTAAAAGCGGGCAGCGTTCGAAGCGAGTGACGGGTTACGGGCAACAGTTCGTCCCGTCGCTCGTCACCCTCGCATGATATACTTATATAATACCTTGCTCGATGTCTGAGCGCGTAGCGCGGAGGCCGACCGCAGGATATGTCTATCACACGCGATGGGCGGGAGCGGGAGGCCTCCTTTGTCATTGTCCCTTTTTGTATTTTACTGATAAAATTGTCAGCAATCCTCAGGAAGGAATTATCGACAATTGCTGACCAGTTTGGCCATTCACAACTACGCCATAATTCGCGATCTCGAAATAAGCTTGCATCCGGGATTCAATGTCCTGTCAGGAGAGACCGGCGCGGGCAAATCGATTCTGGTAGGCGCCGTCAATCTCATCCTAGGGGCGCGCGCATCAACGGAGATGATCCGAACCGGGGCTGCTGAGGCAAGCGTTGAGGCGGTCGTGCAGTTGCCTCCCGGATGCCTTTGTACACAGTATCTCAGCCAATGGGGGATCGACTTCGGTCCGGAACTCGTAATCCGGAGGAGCATCGCCAGGAGCGGGCGAAACCGAGTGTTTATAAACGACCAAGCCGCATCAGTCCAGCAGCTCCAGCAGCTTTCTCCCCTTTTGATCTCGGTTTCCGGCCAGCACGAGCATCAGCTTCTTCTCGATCCAGAAACTCACCTGGGCCTTCTTGACTCTTTCGCGAATCTCGATACCGCTTGCTCCCAGGTGCGGGCAATCCATACGGCATGGCAGCAGGGTCGCGACGAACTTGCCCGAATGAGGCGTGCACGGGAGCAGAAAGCAGCCCAGATGGACTTTCTGCGATTCCAGATAGCAGAGCTTGAATCGGCAAAGATTCGACCAAACGAGGATTCCGATCTCGGGCGCGAGCGGGAGGTCCTGAAAAACGCCGCTGCATTGAGCTATGCGTCACAAAGGGCCATCAACGCACTCTACTCCGAGAAAGGCGCCGTTTTGGAGCGGCTCTCGGAGGTGGAGAAAGACCTGCGTGCGATCCTAAATGTCGATCCATCTCAGAGCGGACTAGGCGAATACCTCCAGCAGGCCCGTATTCACCTCGAAGAGATGACCCACGCGCTGCGGTACTACGCTGAACGGATAGTCTTCGACCCTGCAAGGCTCGCCGCAGTGGAAGAACGGCTTTCACTCCTGGGCAAACTCGGCAAAAAGTATGGCCCGAGCGCAAACGGGATGCTCGCCAGATTGGAAGAACTCCATAAAATGGCCGGCGTGAGCGAGGAATCAAACCTCCGGGAGGAGGAACTGCAAAGGGAGATCGAATCCCTGCGCCTCGCCTACCTGGATAGGGCCGGCGATCTTTCGCGCAAACGGCACGAGGCGGCGGCAAAGCTCTCCACGGACGTTTCGCGTAATCTGGCCGCTCTGGATATGCCACAGGCACGCTTCTGCGTGCACTTCTACGGGGAAGACGACAATCCTCCCTTATTCTCTGCGACCGGTGTCGACCGGATAGAGTTTCTGCTCTCGGCAAATCCGGGAGAAGACTTGAAGCCCCTGGTCAGGGTAGCCTCAGGAGGGGAGCTTTCCAGGATACTTCTCGCCCTCAAGAGCCTTCTCGGAAGAAAAGAAGAAGCTGAGACGCTCATCTTTGATGAGGTTGACGCGGGAATCGGAGGCCGCGCGGCAGAACTGGTCGGGGTTCAATTAAATAAGCTCTCGGAGCGCCATCAGGTCGTCTGCATTACTCACCTTCCCCAAATCGCCTGCTACGGCAAATGGCATTATCTGGTGAAAAAGCAGGCCGAAGGAAACGAGACCTCCACCACGATCCGCATGCTGACCGAATCGGAGCGCTCAGAAGAACTTGCCCGCATGCTGGGAGGGATTTCGATATCTGAGAAGGTGCGCGAGCATGCAAAAGAGCTTATGGAACGGAATTTGGATCTCGGAGAGCGGATGCCGGATGACGGGTGAGGGATGTTTTTCGGTTTGCCGGCCACCCGCTTGTCATTGGCCGTTCGCAGGTGGATTATAGATGCCTGTTCTCGCGGATGCTGAAAAACGCCGCAGGGCCCTTGTTCCGGCGGGCAGCTTTCACCTGACTGCCCCGGCCGGTTCGGGTAAGACCTTTCTGCTGGTCGCCCGGTTTCTTCGCCTTCTGGGACTTGTAGACCACCCTCGGCAGATCCTGGCACTTACCTTCACTAACAAGGCGGCAGCCGAAATGCGTGAAAGAGTAAGAGGCTGTCTTGCCAGGGCAAAGAAAGGCGCCGAGGCCGAAAACCCGGCGGAGGCCGAGCTGCTCGATTACGCCTCGAAAGCGCTCGCAGCACACAGCAAGCTCGAAGAGCTGCTCCTTGCCGGGGAAATTCTCCGCATCAGTACTTTTCACTCCTTCTGCTACGCAGTTGCATCCCAGGCGCCATTCGAAGCTGGAATCCCCCCCGGTTCCAGTCTCATCGACGAAAACGAACAGGAGTTTTTCCTCCACGAGATCGTTAATGAAGCCCTTGAGCAAATCGCCTCCCGCAAGGAAGGTGATGCGGCCCGGCGCGCTTTCATGAATCGCCTTCTTTATCTGAATAATTCCTGGTGGTCCCTGGCAAACGAAATGAAGGACCTTGTAAGAAGCAGAGAAGGGCTGGCTGACATGGTGCAGGTCCTTAGCCGCGACCGGGCGTCGGGTTATCTTGCGGCCAGGGTCCGTGAACTGGCTGAAACGGAACTAAATGCACTCAAAACCGGGTTTGAAGCTTGTGATCTTGGGCGCCAATGGGCAAGATTCCTGGAGCAGACCGGGAGCGCCGGCGCACAGGCCGCGCGCTCACTTCCCACCGGCATTCCGGGGGCGCAGTGGGAGGCTCTTGCGCAGTGGATTTGCATGGCGAACACTTTCCTCACTAAAGAAGGTGACATTAGGAGACAACTTGGACCAAAAACCGGGTTCTACAACGGATTTGCCAAGACCGTGTGGGGAGGCGCTATTCTGAATATCCCTCCCGAAACCGCTCAGAGACTGCATCAGGTCCGTCAGCTTCCCACCCACGACGCGCCGGTGACGGACCCTGATACGCTCTGGGACCTGGTTGTTCTGCTGCATTCCGTCCTTGAAATCTATGACGACCGACGGCGCGCCAAGAAAGTACTCGACTATTCCGCCCTGGAGCTGGCTGCTCTGCACCTTTTTGATTCTGCCGACCCTTCCGACCTTCAGTTGATACTTGACCAGCAAATTCGGCACATACTGGTTGACGAGTTCCAGGATACAAGCCGGAAGCAGTGGGAGCTTTTGCAGAAGCTGTGTGCAGGATGGTCGGATGGGACCGGGCGAACCCTGTTTCTGGTTGGCGACCCGAAGCAGTCCATTTACGGTTTCCGCAAAGCGGAAGTGAAGCTGTTCCTGGACGCCAGGCTGGGGCTGCCTATCGAGGGCGGAGCAAATATCAGCCTCGAACCTCTTGTGCTCGATACAAACTTTCGCTCGCAGCCCCATCTCATCGACTGGTGCAACCGGGTCTTCGAAAACACAGTTATGGCCGAGCACAAACCTGAGTTCGACGAAGTCCCTTTCAGCCCGGCGAAACCCTCACCGACTTCGCCGGTTCGCCCGGACCCCGCCCCGGTCGAGCTTGCCCTGTTCATGGAGTGGCCTGACCGCCAGAACGCAAGGGTGAGAGAAGCTCAATGGCTGGCCGCAAGAATCGTCCAACATCTCGGAGAAAACGGCCGCGACTCCCAGACAGCGATCCTTCTTTTCTCGCGCACCCATCTGCCGGTGTACCTGGAAGCGCTCCAGCAAAAGAGGGTCCCTGTTCAGGTTAAGGAGGGATTAAAGCTTCTGGAGAGGCCCGAGGTGTTCTACCTGTGGCAGCTTTGCCGGGGAATAGTTCTGCCTCACGACAACCTTGCCTGGGCGGCCCAGCTTCGCAGTCCCTGGTTTAGCCTTGATTTTGACCGAATCCATGCCATATCGGGAGAGCAACCTCTTCTCTGGGTAGAGAAAATCCACGCTTTTTCGGAACACGACGAACAAGTCAGCTCATTCAGGCAAGCCCTCGCCGGCGCCTGGCAGCACGTCGGGCACGAACCGCTGGGCGATGTCGTCGAGTCCGCATGGCTCGAACTGCAAGGGGCGCACATGGTGGTTTCGAAGTGGGGGAGCCGGGGTCTAAACTGCTGCCGCCGTTTTCTCCAGATGCTTCGGGAGGCTGAACAGGGCGAACCGGTCAACACGCTTGCGCGGCTTGAACAACTGTTGCAGAAGGCCTACGAACCGGTGGATCCGGACACCGCCTCCTCAAACATTGTCCTTTCAACCGTTCATGGCGCCAAAGGGCTGGAATTCGACGCGGTTTTCATCCCTTTTATGGACTGGAACCCTGAGGGGGGAAGAAAAGACCAGCCGCCCCCATACATGCTCGAGCGGGCGCCCAATTCCGGAGATTACCTTCTAGCCTCAAGACCCGACCGTCTGACGGGCGAAAAGGACCCACTCCACGCATGGCTGAGCAAATTGCGCTCCAAACGGCAGTTGGGTGAGGCCAGGAGGCTTTTCTATGTTGCGGTTACGCGCGCGCGGCGCCAACTCGTTATGAGCGGTCTGGCAAAAAAGAAGGGAAACTCTTTTTCAACATCGGCGCAAAATCCCCTGGGCTGGCTCAGCAAACATTATGGGATCGATGAGCTTTGCGGAATAGACCGTATCACATGCCATCAACAGGCCGAATGGGCCGGCACCGGCCAATGGAAAAGGTCCGCCTGCGGTGCGGATGGTTTTTTCGTTCAGCTCGAACCCGATTTGGGCTCATGCGAGGCGCACCCTGTTGAGAGCAGCCTGCCTGAATTCGCGCCGGCCCAATTCGAACGTGAAAAACCGGTTTTCACTGTTATCTCACCCTCCGAGCTGAGGGCCTTCGGGGAGGCCCGTCTCTCGGAGCGGGGAGATCTCGGGTGCGGCCCCTCCACCCCTGCAACCGCCGCCGAAGGTTTGAGCGGCCAAGCTGGCTGCGGCCCTACCGCCTGCCCGCCCAACGTGTGGGGAACGCTCGTTCACCGGCTCCTTGCTTATTTCGGCAAAGAAGGCGTCCTCCCCTCGGCTCAGAGGGTAAGCGCAACTCTCAGCAGTATTGGAATTGAGAGCTCCGAGTCCCTGGAAATAGCCCGGAACGCTCTTTCGGAAGTCAAATCGTGCCTGGATGATCCCTGGCTCAAGGCTTTTTACGGCATTCAGCCTGAGCGCCGCAGAATCGAATGGCCTGCGGAGTGCGCCCACCAGCGCGACGTACTCTATTCGGGGGTGATTGATCTTGCCGCCCGGATCGAAGGGAAATGGAACCTGGTCGATTTTAAAACGTCGAGGCCCCTGGAAGGCGAGTGCATAGAAGATTTCCTGCGAAGAGAACTCGAGGCCTACCGGCCTCAAATTCTTGGATATTGCGAAATCTGGGCAAAACTTACCGGAACAGATCCGGCCCGCATAGACGCTTTCATTTTCTGGACGGCGCTACGGGAAAACAGACCGATTTTGCCGGCAACTGGATATTAGATATCCGATCTCGGATCAAAAGGTCCTCGTATGATAGACTAATACCTTGCTCGAAAAAAAATGCGCATGACATGATAAGAGCGGCGACCGTGCGCGCAGCCATGCAGAAAGCACAGACATTAAACGTGGTGCGTTTGAAGGCAAGCCAAATGTTAAGCGCATCAGAAGGTGAAGTTACAATGGTGTAAAGGTCTCGCTTCGCGGGGCTTCGCCCTGCTTCACTTTGTGAAGTGGGCTTGACCGGCCTCCCGTAGCGACATGTGAGCGCGTAGCGCGGAGGCCGACCGCTCATTCTCGACAGCCCACCCACCCGCGAGACGGGGCGGGAGCGGGAGGCCTCATTCAGCACCCGATATCCCGCATTCTTGTGCGGGACTGCCCACGCTACAGGACGCTAAGCACTGCAAGCAGATGTGCGGCCTCGCTCAAAGGCGCGTTCAGGTTGGCCCTGTGGTTGGCAAAAAATCCACTGAAACCGGAGTCCAAGACTATCCAGGGGTCTATCTTCTCGGCGATAAGCAGCTCGTGGAGCACCTCATCCATTATGTCAGCCGCATGCATGGTGGCCAACTGGTTCTTGAATCCCACCCGGCAGACTTTTAGGATTTCATAATACACATGGGCCACACCCTTGGCATAATAGAAGTGAGCGTCCGACTTGCGCCATCCAACCGGCATGACCAGCGTTCTGTTCACATTTCCGATCTGGTCCTTGTAAGTCGAAAGCAACGCTACCAGTGTGTCGCGGCGGTAGTAGAAACTCCGTTGGCCCTTTTCAAGTTTGGTTTTAAATTTTTTCAGGTGTTCAATCGCCTGGCTGTATGAACTTTCAGCGGATGGGAACCACCATGAAGAAGCGTTGATCATGAGCTCATTGACCGCCTGCTCCAGGTCCGGATCGTATGTATCGGCCTCGCCTAGCCTTGTAAGGCTGTCTTTGAGTCGAAGCGTGGTAAACCGGACGGCTTCGAGTACCCCGAGCTGGTAGTTGTTTATACTATCGGTAAGTCGGCAGATCATGATGCCGTTAGGCCTCCAGCCCAGCATTCTGCCGTTAAGCTCGTAATCCATCAATTTTATTAAGGTATCGACAAAAGTTACACCAGGAATCGAGGAAATCTCGGGAAGTTCAACGTGATCTTCCCCATGCGCCTCATGAGCTTCGCCACGCGCTGCCGCCCCATGCTCCGGCGCGACTGGCGGCGCCGCTTCCGGTGCGTGCGCTTTGGGCAGCCCCGCCTCCGCAGGCGGCTGGAGCGGCCCGGCCGGCAGGCGCTCCTTTTCGTGAACGGGGGCTTTTTCCTGGGCCGCAGGCTGTTCGTCCTGATGCGCCTGCTCAGAAGATGCTGTCTCTGCAAGTCCCAGTGTGGGTTTTTGGAGCGCTAACCCTGCTGTTGACACCCCGAAGATCAGCAGCAAGGCGATCACAAGCAAGGAAAAGAAAGCAGGAAGCCACTTTACAGCGCATATGCAACGGCGTCGGGTCCTTTCGTCGACAACTCCCATCGGGCAGCCTCCCTTATTCATTCGGCTTAACCATGTCTCAGAATTCCATATATGTAGCGCAAGCGTCGGCTGATTCCCACGCGGATACACTGAGCAGCCGCCTGTTCCCGGTATTCAGCTTTGTAGAGAGCTTTTCAAATAGAAAACGGGCAACGTTTTCGGAAGAAGGATTGTTTTGAGAAAAGAAGGGCAGTTCGTTCAGATATTTGTGATCCACCTCTTCCAGAGCCTCTCTGGTCGCCGCTTTCACTTCCCCGAAATCAACAAGTATGCCGTTGCTCTCCAGAGATTCCCCCCGCAGAACCACTTCAACCTTCCAGTTATGTCCGTGGAGATTTTCACACTTCCCGCGAAAGTCCTTCAGATTATGCGCCGCAGCAAAACTGCTGATTACTTTTACCTCAAAGAGTCTTTGGTTCAAAATCCGATCTCCTTCGCCGCTCCCGGCCATCCCGGACCAATGGATTCACCGAAAAGGGAGCGATGCCGCCGGGCGAGTTAAATTGCCCAAAAAGCTTTTCTCATCAATTACCCGAAGGGTTGATTTTTGTCAAATTCAATCGGGGAACCCTGAACGGTCCCCGGCATCCGCAAGCCCTATGCTGTGATCGAGGCTCGCGCTCTGATGGGAGCAAACAGACACGAGGACCTCTTCATCTCTGGGCGTAACACCATAAATGGTGGGAATCCTATTGACTCAATTGCCAATTTCATTTAGGTATTACAGGTTATCGGGCGGTGTAGCTCAGGTGGTAGAGCATACGGCTCATATCCGTAGCGTCCGGGGTTCGAAACCCTGCACCGCCAAACTCTTGACACGTCAAGGAGGCAGCTCCCTGGTCGCCAGACATGTTGACCCCACAGTAACACTTTTAGGTACCGCCTGTGGGGTCAACACCACCGTTTAACGGGCCTCTCAAGTCTGTTCGCGCAGTGTACAACCCTTTCAGAGTAAAATCGGTTTGTGTGCATCCATGACCCAGGGTGGCGTCCCGCGGGGCGCGGGACTGACCCTGGGCTGATTTATTAAGCCCCTTCGAGGCATTTCAGCCGGTGCCGCAATTTAAATACCGCTATGATCGCAAGGGGGTATTAGGCAGAGAATCTTGTTAAAAAAACAAGTAACCGCAGGATAGTAGTACCGAAGAGCGCGAAGACGAAACTGCCTGCTTTAATGTCAGCCGGCTGCGGGCCGTTATCGGCGCTTTGTCCCCAAATCAACGTCCGGGGCAGGCTTTGCAGAACTTTCGTGCCTCGCGGAGCGTGCAGATCGTGGTGCATAGAATTGGGAGTGGCCGATATACCGCTTAAGGACCACTCCCTCATAATCGGTGATGGTAATCAAAAATCCGAGACTTCCGCATCATCAAAAGGGATGACCTGCTCCAGGCCTAAATTGCGTTTACTGACAATGACCGGGCTCTTCCCATTGCCTGCCTTGAGATGGCCATTTGCTTTCTTTCCGTATGCTGCAATCATCTTAGGCTCTTTTGCAATCTTCTTAGATGCGGGCTTTTTCCGCAATGCTGTGGCGCCTCCGATTGTTGAATGGCCGTTGGCGCCTCCGACCAGGGTTGCCAGTTCGACCACAAAAATCTTCATTTGTTCCGCCTGGGCACTCATTTCCTCAGAGGCGGAGGCGGATTCCTCGGCACTCGCGGAATTGCGCTGAACCACATTCTCCATTTCACTAACCGCTTTGGAGATTTGTCCAATCCCCTGGGCCTGTTCACCGGATGCCGCTGAGATCTCACCTATCAATTCTCCCATCTTTGCGGCGCTGATTTGCACCTCGGAGAATGCGGTGTTAGTCTTTTGGACAACTTCAGAGCCTTCCTTTATTTTCTTAACCGTCCCTTCAATCAGATTGGCGGTATTTTTTGCGGCCTCGGCAGCTCTCATTGCCAAATTTCTCACCTCATCCGCAACAACGGCAAATCCCGCTCCGGCCTCACCGGCCCTTGCGGCTTCAACTGCTGCATTGAGCGCCAGCAGGTTCGTTTGAAAGGCGATTTCGTCAATGGTCTTGATGATCTTTGAGGTCTCTTCACTGGCTTTTGAAATCTCCTCCATGGAAGAGGTCAGGTGCTCCATCGATCCGTTGGCTTGCTCGACAACCTGCCTGGTTTTGTTCATCAGATCATTGGCCTGATTAGCGTTTTCGGCATTCTGTTTTGTCATGGAGGCCATCTCTTCCAAAGAGGAGGAGGTTTCCTCGATAGATGCGGCCTGCTCGGATGCTCCTTCGGCAAGTTCCTGGCTGGCGGATGCAACCTGGGCAGAACCGGAAGCCACCTGATCGGCGCCTTCTGTTAAGCCCTCAACGACACGGCCAATGGGTTCGGTAATGCTTCGAGTGATGAAAAAGGCCATCAGGAGCCCGAGTACGGATGCTGCGACCCCCAGGAAGAGCAACAGTGTTTTGCCGCCCGAAGCGGCCTGTGCAGATGATTGACCATCATTAATGGCCAGTTCCTCTTGATGATCTGAGAAAGATTGCAGTAGTTGCAGCATCTTGTTTTGAGGCGCGATAACTTCATTAATAATAGTATCGGCCGCCTCTTGACGTTTATTGGCAGCGCCCAGGGCAGCGGCTTTATCCGACAGTTGCACCACAGTGGCCAAATTTTCCTTTATCCCTGCAACCAATTCCTTACCTTTGCCCGTGGTCAGTGTTTTTTCAAGTTTGTTGAGGGTATCCATCAACTCGGTCTTAGCCTTGTCGAAATTCCCTTTCTGTTTCTGCTTGACACCCTCATCGGACGTGAGGGCAATGTTTCCTACCGACCGGGCAATGACATCATAGTCTTTCATGATATCATAAAGCATTTTCATATGAGGCATTCGCACCTCAACAATCCCGTTTATTTTGTCATTCAGCAGGACCATGCGGCTTGCGCCAATAAATGTCACTATGGCCACCAGCACAATCGTCAATCCGAAACCCAACAAAAGTTTTGTCCTCAATTTCAGTTCAGTCAACAACATGGCTTTCCTTCCTCCAACGATGTAGTCTGTGTTCAGAGTGGTCCCGAACTCCGGGGTCTATTCAATGTCCGATCCCTTGATGTTTAGGACCTCCGAAACTGAATCCACAACGATTCCTGTATGCAGCCTACCTGTGTCAGAATCGGTCTCGACCACCACGAGGCAGGCGCGACCACAGAATCCGAACAGAAACCTTGCGGGGCGTGGAATTCGCCCCGGTGTTTCCGGATGGACACTTTCGATGTATCGGCTAATTACGGGTAATTCTTGAGGATGAAAATATTTTTCAGATCTTTAAGTTGCGCCTTCGGGTTTTTTTCACCGGGTGTATAGAGCATCCCCAACCTTTTTACCGGCGCAACTGTTCACGCTATCCATAAGCAAATTGTGTGCCGCCCGGTTGAGAGTTCGCCATGCTCTTCGTGGTCAGATAGTTTTTAGTTTCAGGAGTCTGGTCAGCACCTTGTCCAGCGTATCCGCAAAACGCTGTCTGTCTTTGTGAGCGAATTGTTTGGGGCCGGGCGTAATGCCCCCAGCCTCGCGGAGGTCCTGCATGAAGTTGCGGATTGAAAGCCGCTCTCCGATATTTTCATCCGTGAAGAGTTCCCCTCTGGTGCTTATGACTATTACACCTTTTGGTACGAGGACGGAAGCCAGCGGGATATCCTGTGTGACCGCAACGTCCCCCGCCTGGGCGTTTTGGGCTATATGCACGTCGACAGCTTCAGGGTCCGCCCCGATCCTGCGGCTCGAAACGTAGCTGGATTCAGGGAGGCTGATGTATTTATTCGCGACAAAGACGGCAGGAATTTTGAGCCGCCTTGCCGCACGGATAATCTGCTCCTTGATTGTTCCAGGGCATGCATCGGCATCCACCCAGAGAGTCATCACATCTCCATTGATCCTGCAACTCCTGCATTAAGATGCAGGCTTTCTCAGACAAAATTGGATAAAATAATAAATTAGGTCCCGTATTCATATGCATATTAACAGAACAGCCGACCGGTTGACTATTTCCGGGTAGTCGGGCGATATTATAAATTTTTGACTCGTCTGAATTTTCTCCGCGTTCTATTCGCGCTCTGCGGCTAAGGAAGGTAACTATCATGCAGAAACGTCACGACATCCGCAATCTTGCCATTATCGCCCACGTAGATCATGGCAAAACGACCCTCGTTGATGCCATGCTGTGGCAGAGCGGTATTTTCCGGGATAACGAGCAGGTCGCCGAGCGGGTGATGGACAGTCTCGATCTGGAGAGGGAAAAGGGCATCACCATCATGGCGAAAAATACGGCCATCATATACAAAGGGGTAAAGATCAACATAGTCGATACTCCGGGCCATGCGGACTTTGGCGGCGAGGTCGAACGCACCCTTAACATGGTCGAAGGAGTACTGCTGCTGGTTGACGCCACTGAAGGACCGCTGCCTCAGACGCGGTTCGTCCTCGGAAAGGCCCTGGCGCTGGGATTGCCTCCGATTCTGGTCATAAATAAAATCGACCGGCCGGATCGGCGAATAAGTGAGGTTCTCGATGAAACCTACGATCTTTTCATAGACCTGGATGCAACTGAAGATCAGCTCAACTTTCCCGTGGTCTACACCAACGCCAAGGCGGGAGTCGCGCTAACCGATCCCGAAGGCCGTGGACACGATCTGGTCCCGCTGTTGGATACGATCCTTTCATCTATTCCAGCACCGTCATACGACCCCGAAGCTCCACTCCAGTTTCTGGTCACAACTCTCACTCACAGCGATTATGTCGGAAGGGTCGCGATCGGCAAAATCGTCAACGGCACATTGCAACATGGCAGGGAGGTCATGCTCATCAAGGCCGGCGGCGCGTCCCGAAAGGCTTCTCTGAGTGCTGTCTATACCTATGAGGGGCTAGACCGGGTGGACAGGCAATCTGCCGAAGCAGGCGATATAGCGGGGGTCGCCGGACTGGACGACATATTCATAGGGGATACACTGAGCGACCCAGCGGACCCGCGCCCTCTGCCCGTTATAACCATTGAGGAGCCGACCATATCGATGGTCTTTTCCGTCAACTCCTCTCCTCTGGCAGGAAAAGACGGCAGGTATCTGACCTCCCGTCACATTAAAGAACGCCTCGATAAGGAACTGCTCTACAACGTGAGCCTCCGGGTCGAGCAGGCGGAAAATCGTGAAGCATACCGGGTGAGCGCCCGTGGAGAACTGCAACTGGCCATTCTTGTAGAGACCATGCGCAGAGAAGGCTTTGAGCTTTCCATTTCGAGGCCCAAAGCCATAACCAAAGAAATTGACGGACAGCTCTGCGAACCCATGGAACTTGCTACGATAGACATTCCGGAGGGCTTTATCGGGATCGTCACCGAGATACTTAACGCCAGACGCGGACGGATGACCCGGATGATCAACAACGGGTTTGGCCGTGTTCGTCTTGAATTCGACGTTTCATCCCGTGGACTGATAGGCTTTCGCGGCCAGTTGTTGACCGAAACGCGCGGCGCGGGGATCCTGAACACGCTTTTGTCAGGCTACCGGCCACATGCGGGAGATATTCCCGGCCGCCCCAATGGAGTGCTGGTTTCCGACCGTGAGGGAAAGTCAGTCACCTTTGCCATTCATCATCTACAGCCGCGCGGCACAATTTTCGTGAACTCGGGAGAGCCGGTATATGCCGGGATGATCGTAGGGGAGAATTCGCGTTCGGCGGATATCTGGGTAAATATCACGAAGGAAAAAAAGCTGACGAACATCAGGGCCGCCGGGTCCGATGAGGCCCTGAGGCTCATCCCGCCGCGCCAGTTCAGTCTGGAGCAGGCTATGGAGTACATTACCGACGACGAACTGGTCGAGGTAACCCCCTCTTCGATCCGCCTCCGCAAGATGAAAAACAGGCAACATTAAATTCGTAAATCTGCACACTGGAAATTTTTCACGCGACGCAAAGCCTGAATGCTGGTTGACGATACTAATTGGATACCTGCTCAAAAGCCTGGTGGTTTCACTCTTTCTCCTTTGTTACTTTTCTAACCCCGCCTTGAGCAGTTCCATCATCCACACTGCCGGAAACTCAACGCCCTGACGGGCAAGTACTTTCAGGATACCGGGGGCGCAGTTATGAGACAAAAAAATCTCCCTCCACAGGGGAGGGAGTATAAACGGACGAGGAAGGCTAACGGCGTCTTGAACGGAAAAAATCAGGGGATGGGGACTCGAATCCCTACCGGCCGGCCTGGATCGGCGGCTTTTCCGCTCAGATGTTTCCCAAATGCTGTTCGCGGTATTCCTTTATTGTCGCTTCGTCAACGAGTTCTCTGAACTTGGCGACACAGAACTCGTCCAGGCAAGCCTTAGGCCAGAGCAGCGGCACCACCTCGGTGATGAATTTTTTCTGATCTGCTTCGCTCAGGCCCAGAATCGCCGATTTAATTTCGCCCAAAGTCATGGTGAATCCTCCTTCGCAGATGAATTCCAGTCAACTCCCTAAAAACCTTAACACCACCCTGGATAATATATTAAGTTAATCACCGGCGGATGCCGAAGCTGCATTTTGCACCCGGATTTAACCCGAAAGACCTTTTGGAACACCCGGAAGGCCCATTCAATTATCCCAAATACCTATCAAACACGCAGGTGGCACGCCAAAAAACTGGTGATATCCTAAACAATCATTAACTATGGTTTCGACCGGTGTCGAGGAGGGTGTTCACAATACGTTGCTACAACTGGCTCCATCTTCAATATGGCAGTATTTATATATTCGCTTTATTGAGGCCTTGCAGCGGATTCGTAATGACAGGATCCCTTCACGACCCGACGATTTCACCGAACTCTCAGCCCTTGCTGATCATTTCAAACAGCGTGACTTCTATCGGTTTTGCCAGAAGACTGCCGGCTCTCTGTTTGTACGCCTTCAGATGCGGCGTTTCACGATGCTTCACCAGGTCTTCCATGCTCTTCCAGTTCTCGTAAAACATAAACTGCGACTTATCATCGGCCGCTTGGTGGACGTCGTAGTTTATGCATCCAGGTTCCAACCGTGTAGGGCTGACCAGGGACAAGAGTTCCTGCCTTACGGTTTCCTCCATCCCCTCCTTCGCCTTCACCAGCGCCAGCACCGTGATCCGTTTGTTCTTCATTGATTCCTCCTTATCGTGGAAATGTGAGAACACCACCATATCATCCCTTATCGATCAAATCATCCCCCGATACCGCACGTGAGGGCTTCACCGCAGAGGCGGGGGTTTTGCCCCCTCATCTTCCGTTCAGCTCTATTGACTACAAAGAGAAGTCTAAAAAAGAGCATCCTTTGATTTGCTCTGTGATTGGGTAAAAGATTCCCAAGCCAACCTGTTCATTATACGCTTTTGGCGACAAAACAAAAGCGGGCCTTCGCCCGCTCTGTTCGCATCCCCTCTGAGGCACAAAATCAAGCCACACTTCATCTCCCCAATCAGGGACGTAATCAGCTACCAAATCTCCGCTCCTTGAGGTCCTCCGATGTCAACCTCTTTATGGATGTTTCCCTCCGTAATTGCATCCAGCATTTCACATAAAGAGTATTTTGGTTTTGAGTGTGTGGGCTTGACAAACAATCCACCCTCCAATATGGATAATTCAACAGTTGTGTTCTTCCGGATTTTCAACTGCGTGGCGAAATCGGTGGGTATTCTCAGGGCCAAACTGTTCCCCCATTTCTTAATGAGAGGCGTCCTCGGCCTTCGTTCCAAAATCTCTCCTGGTTGAGACTTCTTTTAAGGCTTAATGATTACGGTGTCTGTATACACAGCGTAGAGACGCCTCGAACATTACGTCGACCAAAAAAAGAAAATAAATTTTAACGATTCACCCCGGATCAAGTCCGGTCCTCCGGCGCTGCCCGTCTCGCGGAACGTCGAAACCCTGGTGTGGCTGTCCCGATTCCCAATCCCTGCCCGCCACTAAAAGCAGCGTGATTAAGTCTGGCTGGCGGTCCCGGTTCCCAAGCACCGTCGGCCACCGAAGGTAGCGGGCATCCCGGCTGGCGGTCCCGGTTCCCAAGCCCTCACCGGTTCTTGGACCACTGCCTGAGATCGTCGGACCAGGCGCAAACTATTCTTTTGCCGAGCCGCCGCCTTCGGTAAAAGATACGGCCCCCCTCCAAAAGCGGGCCCCTATATCCCCGTATCGACCGCTCGGATACTCCAAGAAATTGTGCAATCTGCTTCCATCCCACCAGCAGATCGTTTTCCACCATGATCTTTCCTCCTCACCCATTCACCTGTTCACCGATTTGCCTGCTTTTTTGGCTAAAGCAGGCGTTACAGACACTTGCAGACCGACTTTTTATGGTTTTTCAGCTATATTTTTCGTCTCGTGTAGTACCCTGACAAAACTGTCTGCGTCAGCGTAACCGTATACGGCGACCATACAGTGACCGGGACTACGGGGCCGCAGGCCAAGCTCCTTTGCAAGTTGGGCGACAACCTCCCCGTTGGTGGTCCCGGTTGCCCTGGCATACAGATCGACAACCTCCAGCTTAAGATTTTCCGCATGGCAAAAAGCCACCTCCCGGCTTACCTGAAGCGATAACTTTGAATCGCCGTGGAAGGTGCAAAAACAATTCCCGCGCTCCCGGAAATGCTTGGTCCAGAAGCGTTTGAAAATCAAACGGCAGTCGGCTGCCTCCTTAATTCAGACAATATTGCCCTTGTGCACCCTTTCCCCTCTTTTTTGACAGAAGGAAAAAATTCACCACTGAAACACAGAGAACACGGATAAAAGCCTGTAAGAATTGAGCAATTCCGAATTGACGGATTCACGGATTCACGGATCAAAACCAAATCCCCTAAATCCCTAAATTTCTTTACTCCTCAATTCTTTTCTCAGCGTCCTCTGTGTCTCTGAGGTGAATTCTTTCTTCTGCGTCCCCGGGGTGAATCGTTTCCCCCAGTTTTTGCAGAATTTCCCGCGCCAAAACACCCCTGGGCATCCTGTTGCTTCCGGCATACCGGCCGACCACTTTTCTTACCGTGTCAGGCTCATATCCCTCCCCGACGGCAAACTGCTTCATGTTGAGTCCCGCCATTCGAAGCCGGCCTATCACTTCATTTTTTGTTGCAAAAATAACCGATACCATTTATAACTCCTTCTGAGCTGTCCCCCTTCAGGACACTCAAGTTGGTGGCCCACTCTGATTTTTGCGAGGTGGATTTTGCAGGAGAGGATACTTCAATGTATGAAGTGATGTCAAATCAAAAAACGAAGCGAATAGAAAAAATGTCTTCCTACGCGCAAAGAATGAAGCACGTCCGTACATTTGCGGCGAATGAAAGAGGTCTGGAGAAGCTCAGCCAGGCAAAATTCGCCAAATTAGTACACGTGCACCCGAGTGTAATCGGCCATATCGAGGCGGGCACCACCCGCATACAGCCCGAGCTGGCCAAGACGATAGAGGAAAAAACCGGGTTCCGCCAGGCATGGCTGCTGACCGGTGAAGCCCCTCAAAGAATCGAGGCCGCGCCTTCTTTGGAAACCGCGGAAGGCAACTCCTATACGGTTTCTGTTGGATTGGGACAATTTTCCTTCTCGCTTGTCCAAAAAGTCAAACCCCTTCTGAGTAGCGGGACCGGAGAGCTGGCTGGGGACGAAGAATCTGAAGATATCTATTCCTTTCGCAGGGAATGGCTGTATCGAAAAGGGTCCATTCCGGCCATGCGCCTTGCCCAGGTAAGCGGCGACTCCATGCTTCCGACCCTCAAAGACGGCGATTTCGTCCTATTTGACACCTCCAAGAACTACCCGTCCGACGGCAAGATCATGGTAATCGGCATTGAGAATCTTCTGTACATAAAACGGGTGCGGGTTTCGCCCGAGGGGATATTCCTGGTAAGCGACAACAAAGCGGTCTATGAACCCTGGCGGGTAAACCCTGATAATATAAGGTATTTGGGGTGGGTGCTCTGGCATTGCGGGGATGTGTAGCATGAAGATTTGAGAGTTTAATGACCAGGGGACGGCTCATGCGAAGGAAATCGTGGGCCTCTCATCGGAAAACGTTCACCGCATGCGAAGCACCATAAGTCCTTGCACCTGGCGGGGCGAAGCAATTTTTGACGCAAAAACGCGATTTTTTGACCTCGAAGAACACGAAGAAGGTATCCCTGAAAAGTTCCGTTGGAGTTGACAAACCTTCGCCTTATTCCTCGTATGATAGACTTATATAATGCCCTGCTCAAAAAAGAATCGGCTCTTTACGCGCAGCCATGCAGACAGCGCAGACACTAAATGTAGTGCGGTTGGAGGCAAGCCAAATGTGAGGCGCTTCCAAAAAGTGAAGTGCCTCCGGTGTATGGACCACGCTTCGCGAGCTTCGCATTGCTTCACAAAGTGAAGCATGCTTGCCGGTCTCCCTGTGCGACGTGTGAGCGCGTAGCGCGGGGGCCGACCGCGCGGCAGGTCTATCACACGCGACGTGCGGGAGCGGGAGGCCTCCCAAGATAGACTAAGGGCAACACATTACTGCTTATTCCATGCGTGGTTTCAAATCCACTTCATAAAGTGATACTCCACTTCATTTTTTTCATTGACATCACATCACATAATGAAGTATTATATCCCTCGGGTTATCCGCTCAACCGCCCCCCGAATCTCGACGCGAGGCGTGGCGAACTCTGCCGCCCCCTTTGCAAACGGGGATTTTAGGGAAAACTAAATGACATAAAAGGAGAAGCTCATGCCGTTTCCTGAAGCCGCAACCCTTTTTTCTCGTTGTGCAGAAGCGGGCCCGCCCCAGGGGACGCCCGAATTGCCGGGACCTGTGGAATACGGGTCCTCTTTACTAATTGTTAAGGTCATGAACCGGATCATGGCGGAGCATTTTGGCATCCCCCCGAGGCAGCAGAAGAGACTGACGCGGGCAGAGGTGATGCGGAGAATGGGTGATGGTTTTGTCCCCGCTGTGCCCGCACAGCCACGCGTCGAGATACCTGCGGGCGATCCCGGTTCCCAAGCCCCTGAAAGGAGCCGCCGACATGAATGAAGCTTATCATGCAGAAAATAGCAAACGCGCCCGCACGGCTTCGTGGAGTTCCTGCCTCCCACCGAAGGCCTTCCAGGCGCCTCCGCCGCCCGCAGCTTGCGCGCTCCGCGATCCATCGGGCATCGACTCTTTAATCCTGGAAGGCGCGGCCCTAAAAAATGAAATCGACAGCAAAACGGCAAGGCTCCGCCTGATACACCTGCGGCTGGCAGAGAGCGCCAGGTTCGAAAACGGCAAAAAGACAGCCCTACTTTCCGGGGCTGGCTACAGGGTGAAGGTCCGCCTGTATGAAAATATCGCCTGGGACCAGGAGAAGATTCTCAAGTTTCGCGAGTACGTGCCGGAGGAAAAATTCGGAGAACTGTTCAAAGCGGTCTATGAGCCAACGTCCCGAAAGGAGATCGATGGTTTTATCGCCCATGCGGACGAGGAGCTTTCAAACGGTCTCAAATGGTGTATGAGCGTTAAGCCCGGTGCGCCCCAGGTCACCTATGAAAAGCTCACCGATACCGGGTCAGGGGGCCGGGGTTTTTGACATTGTACCGCCGCCCGCGCGACCCCAAAGGAGATTTCCAATGGCTCAGGGAAACGCAGACATGGCGAACTACGATGCCATGGTGAAACAATTTACCGGTTCCGCAAGATGTAGAGGATTACGGTGCTGCACAAGGGGTGGACGTTTACGGACGCCGGACGGCATCAAGGCTGTTCGTTGCGGCAAGCGGGAAGAATAAAATGAAGCGTGAAGCAAGAAGCGAGAAGCGAGAAGGAAAACAAACCGGTTTTACTTCATGCTCCCTGCGCCCTGCTCCCTGCTCCGTGCTTCCTTTTTAATTCCTGCTCCCTGCTTCGGTTCTTCATTCCTGCCCCCTGTGCTAGAAAACGAACCGAAACGTTGGCTACGTCCGATTACCCCTAATTGATCTGCAGTAGCCATTTGGTTAAAAGTGCCCAACTTTTCGATATTACTTGGGTCAGATTTAGAGGAGGAAGGAAGCGGTCAAACGGATTGGTCAATTATCGTAAACTCTCATTTGCCACAGATTGGCAAAGCTTCCGTATTTAAAGTCCCGCACCATGGCTCCAAAACTGCCCATCATCCGCACGTATGGAGTGACATGCCTAATAGAGATCCGATCGTAGCGTTGACTCCGTTCCAAAGGGGGCGTGTGCAATTGCCGACAAAGGACGATATGCTCCTTTATGTTCACTAACACAGCATGCTTTTGTAAGAGCGAGCAATACCCTGCGTTCCGTGAAGAGAGATCGTACAATTGATAAAACGATTAAAGAGACTGCAAGGAATATCAAGAAATTACACGGATCATCGGGCTATGTGAGAATTCGCATTAAAACCGGCAAAATTAAAGTCGAATTATGACGAGACGCCAAGCAGCTTGTGGCTTCCACCACATGAAAAGATATCGTCATTTCGAGAACGATTACCCCTCGACCTCCTCAAATAAATCACATATCCGTACATCCACCGCATTAGCCAGCGGTTTAAGCTTATCGTATGCCGGCTCGGTCTGCCGACTCGATATGAACCTCCCTGGTGGCGGTGGCGGCCCCCCCATCGGGCGGAATGGCTCCTGGATCCAGCAAAAGATTCGTTGACCTTGCCCCGATTGTGCGCTTATTCTCTTTCCGGAAACGCGGAGACTCACTACAGGGTTTGGTTGCAGGCCGGGGGCCATGGCTGGAAGAGTTCAGATCAAGTGGCATGGTTGGGTTGTACTTCTCGCAGGCGTAGCGGCGGCGCTGGCTGCGTCAACTCTGCCGGTGGGACGGCATGTGGACCTTTTGGGCTACGATCTGCTGATGGCTGCCACGGTCCGAACGCCGGCCGGCCCCGATGATGTTGCCGTGGTGGGGATCGATGACGACGACACAATAAGCAGCCCCCAACTGCGGGAAGAGGTTGCGGACATACCGCGGGTAATGCGGCGCGACTACCTTGCCAAAGTGCTCGAATCCCTGCTGGATGCCGGGGCGGCCGGAATCGGCCTGGATATCGTACTCTCAAGTTCCGTATACAAAACGTGCGACAAGGAGGCGGACCGCAAGCTCAAAGGTGTTCTGAGGAAGGCAAGGATGCTGGGAAGACCGGTTGTCCTTGGCTTTTACCCGGCAAGCCCCGGGAAAAAGTCGGAGCTCCCTCACGATTACTTTCTGCTCTCTGCGGATCGAGTGGGCTTCCTCAATTTTGACGGTGACATGGACGAAAAGAGGCGATCGGTCGCTCTTTCGATTCACGGCACAGACATGCGAGGCCGGGACGCTGCGGTCCATCCGATCT